>OHEZ01000368.1_pt1 | contig 32502 bp, 53 predicted proteins | sample 1567391 | NCBI WGS metagenome assembly OHEZ01 (sample SAMEA3879518, study PRJEB24766) | human gut metagenome | biome: human-associated habitat; feature: feces | place: USA | collected 1985/1987
GTGTACGGTAATGCTTGGGTGTACGGTAATGCTCGTGTGTACGGTAATGCTCGTGTGTGCGGTGATGCTCGTGTGTACGGTGATACTCGTGTGTGCGGTGATGCTTGTGTGTACGGTGATGCTGGCTACGCCACGGTGCATGGTTTTGGCTCTGAATATCGTACAACTACATTTTTTAAAACAAAAGCAGGAAATATTGGTGTGAAATGCGGATGTTTTTATGGAAATTTATCAGAATTCCGAAAAAAGGTAGTAGAGACACATGGGGAAACGAAAAAGGCAAAGGAATACTTGATGCTTGCTGATCTGATGGAATTTAGATTTTCGGATAACTCATAAATAGAAGAGAGGAAAAGTCAATGGAACAATTAGAAGGAACGGTAACAATGCCGTTGATTACATATCAAAAAATGAGAAATGATACGAGTCAGATTTTTGATTCACATGGTACTAATCACAACTCGAAGGACGAGAAAAGCGGTACTTGGCTCTATTTGAATCAAGAAAAACTCTTTGACCTTGCGTGGGAAGAGATGATCAGACGTGGTATTGATGTATCAAAGTACGACAAGGAGAAAGCAACGTACGAGCATGGATTTGTCAAGTTCGGGTTTAAAGAGAGTCAGGTAGATATAAATGTATAAATATGTGTGCCGAAGCTGTGGAGCAAATTTAGACCCGGGCGAAAAGTGTGACTGCATAGCAAAACGTAAAGAAACAGAGGAACAATACGAACAATTGCTTAAGCAGGGAAAAGACGGGCAATTTGCATTTAAGGAGTTGATTGCATGTACATAGGAATTGCAGGACAAGAGAAAGGGACATGCGTAAATGATTGCGACGCTTATCAATACGCATTAGAGCAGATGCAATGGGATGAGGAATTACAAAAAGAGTTTGTTGAGTGGTTTTACTCAGGAAACTATGTACACGAGGAGGAAGAAAATGCTTAAAAGTTATGATGAACTTAGAAAAATAGATGTAAAGCCATATTGCGAGAAACGAGACGGGCTACTGTATCTGAATTGGGCTATGTGTATTGACTTGCTTCGAAAAAATGGAGCCACGAAAGTTTACTGGGAGCCAATTCCAAACGAAAAGTCAGGCGGAAGCCTTAGAATGTCTGATGCTGTTTTTACAGATTCCAAAGGGAATACAAACCGCTGTTATGAGACACGCATTCGAGTGATCATCGATGATAATGAGTACGAGATGCAGACACCGGTAATGAACGGAGCGAATCCTGTGAAAGATAATTCGATGTCGCAACAGAGAGTATGGAATAGTATGTGTAGGGCATTTGTAAAGTGTGTTGCGATACATACAGGTTTAGGATTTGATTTGTGGCTTAAGGAAGAATATGACAAGATGGATGCTCAAATCCCTGAAACAGCTGATAACCTAGCTTCTTCAGCAAAAATAAAGACGTTAGAGAAATTGTGTATTTCTCATGGCATCGATTTAGACGCATGGATTTGTGGTAATGGAAGGACAAGGGAGACATTAACAGAAGGTGAAGCAGCTAAAATGCTGAATGCAATTAAAAAGAAATACGGTGATGAGTAGTGAAATTTACAGGACAGTTAAAACAACCGGTAATTGATTTTGTAACCGGTAAGCTGACATTGTTGTTTGAGCCTGTCGAGGATTTTCGGCAGGCATACGAAGAACTTAAGGACTGCGAGAAGCTAAGTCTTGAAATAAAGCCATACAGGCGCCGTCGGAGTCTTGATGCAAATGCATATTACTGGGTACTGCTTACTAAATTAGCAAAAAAGATAGGCTTATCAAATCCGGAGACGCATAACATGCTTCTTTGTGGATATGGACAAGTTGAACTTTTTGGAGATAAGGCAGTGTATATTACCATTCCAGATACAGAAGAGGCGGAGAAAAAAGTCAAGAACGCAACAGACTACCATCTGCAAGCGACCTCACAAGTCCGAGAGGGAAATGATGGCATTATGTACCGGACATACAAATTACTAAGAGGGTCGCACACGTACAACACGGAAGAGATGGCTAGATTGATTGATGGATTAGTGCAGTGTTGCAAAGATGCAGGTATGCCGGATGCCGATATTGCATCACCAGACGAAAAGAGAATTTTGAAAGAAAGGTATGGTGTGGATTTTGGCTAAAAGGCTATGGAGCATCTTCACAGATGACATGGATCACTGCATGTATACTGGTTGGTATGGAGTGGAAAGACATCATATTTTCTCGCATACATCAAATGAGAGAGATCTATGTGAAGATTATGGTTTTATTGCTCCACTGAGACCGGATCTGCATCCAAATGGAGTGCGTAGAGGAAAAGATGCAGGAAAGATAGATAAGGATTTAAAGAAACGCTGCAAAGCGTATTATTTGGAACACTACGGAACAGAAGAACAGTTCCGGCAAGAATTTTTTTACAGAAGTTAGTAAGGGAAACTCCTTTGCTATAGAGTAACCCGTAAACCGTTCATGGTAGAATAGTATATCGCAAAACGTAAGCCAAATACCTCCAGCTACACAATTGGTTTAGTTGGAGGAGAAAGGGGTGATAAGGGCTTGAATTACTTAGCTGAGATTATTGCCTTCGAACGATGGCTCGAAAATAACTGCTTGACCAGAGACGCCCAACTCCTGTGGTACAGATTAATGTACCAGGCTAATAAGTGTAACTGGCCTGAGTGGGTTACAGTAGATAACCTGAGATTGATGGCAGCCATGCAAATGAGTCGTGAGGCAACCTTTATAAAGGTGCGAGACGATCTCCTAAAAGCTGGTTTAATCGAATACCAAAAGGGCAAAAAAGGAAGCCCGAACAAATACAGATTAATACCTTTCACTTTCAAAAACGTAGTAAAAAGCGAAGTAGAAACGGTAGTAAATCCAGTAGTAAAAAGCGAAGTAGAAACGGTAGTACAACAAGTAGCAGAAACCGTAGACATAGATAAATATAAAACAGAAACTAAAAATAAAAAGAAAGATACTAACGTATCTAAAGAAAAAATCGACTTTGCGGTGATTTCCGACTTGTACAACAGCATCTGTGTATCTTACCCGACATTGAAGACCATGTCTGAGAGGCGGAAAAAGGCCGTCCGTGCAAGAATGAATACAGGATATACAGTTGATGATTTCCGTATTTTGTTTGAAAAGGCTGAGAGTAGCAGCTTCCTGAAAGGGCAGAACAACCGGAACTGGTCCGCCACATTCGACTGGCTGATCATGGACGGTAACATGGCAAAGGTGCTGGATGGAAATTATGACGACAAAGGGCAGAAAGGAGAAAGATATGACACTGGACGAGAAACTGGAAGAGATGAGAAAAGCCTCACAGAACTCGGAATTGAAGCAGGACTTGGGAGAGAGTTCTCAGGATTCTAAGTGTCCGAAGTGTGGCGGTATGGGATGGATACCGTACAAGAAAGATGGCTTGTGGTTTGCAAAAGAGTGTGAGTGCCGGGCGAAAGAAATCGCAGAGAGCCGTCTGAGATTTGCGAACATACCGGAACTGTTCCGGGAGCTTACGCTTAAAACATTTCGGGCAGACATCTACAGAGGGCCGGAGAGCGTAGCGAAGATTAATCTTGCTTGTAATATCGTGAAAAGGTATCTTTCGAATTTTGAGGAGATGGAAGCTGCTGGAATGGGATTGTATCTTGTATCGCACACGAAAGGTTCCGGAAAGACGAGAATGGCGGCAGGGATTGCAAATGAACTGATTGCACGTGGGAAACAGATAAAGTTTGCTGTATCTTCTGCAATCCTGAAAGAGATAAAGGACACGTGGCATGAGGGGAGCGATTACACAGAGAGTAGACTGATAGATCAGTTATGCCTTACAGAAATTTTGGTTGTTGATGATTTTGGAACAGAGAAAATATCGGACTGGGTGAATGAAAAATTTTATCAAATTTTGAATGAGCGTTATGTCCGTAAAAAAGTGACGATTTTTACTAGCAACGAGAAACTCTGTGAGAGCAAATATGACGAGCGGATCATAAGCAGGCTGAAAGAGAATTGTTACGAAGTGGAATTCCCAGAGGAATCTGTAAGAGAGTTGCTGGCAGAGCAGAAGAAAGCGGAAATGCTTGGGAGATTAGGATGATACACACAGAATTGATTAAAAACAGATTCAACTCCCTCGAAGAATATGAGAAATTCGCAGCAGAATGGACAGAGGTATGCTGTATGGTGAATCAGAATAGTCGGAATATGGGGAACAGGGAGCGATTTAAGAAGATCAGGAACTGGAATGGATGCAGATATTTAAAAAGAATTATTTAGAGGCACCAACTCTGTAAAGGGTTGATATATATCACAAAATTGTAAATACCTCCTGGCTGAATGGCTGGGAGGAAAGGAGGTACCATGGCACTATACAGAAAATTTGTCCGAAAAGGAGCGATAACAAACAAACTGATCTACAGAGGACATGAGTTTGTGGAAAGATGGGAAAAAGATGTTGTATTGATGTGCAAAGGAGATACAATCTCAAAACAAGTAAATAATACGTTCGATAACCTGAGTGTAAAAGAATTGGAAACCATAGAAAACTTAGGTTTTTATACAGATTTTGATTTGGAAGAAAAAATAAGTGAGCTGTCGGATTATGAGGCGTTATATGACGCCGAAGGTGGCAGCAGTAAGGAGAAAAGATGAAACCACAACACGCAGTAATAAAAATGGTGATTATAGAATACATACAAAAACATGGCTATCCACCAACAGTACGCGAGATAGCCAAGATGACAGGATATAAGTCAGCATCAAGTGTACAAGGACATTTGGTAAGGATGTTCGAGCTTGGTATTTTGGAGACGGACGAAAAACCGGGCGCATCAAGAGTGATAAGGGTTCCGGGGTATAAATTCGAAATGAAGCGATAGAGTGATAGCATTAATTCAATTTCTATTATTAATATTTTGGGTATTAGACATAACAAATATGCCGTTCATGGAGATGTTTGACACAACATATCCGATGAATGAGGTGTTTTGGCTGTTGATTTGGATTTTCGTATTGGGGTTTGAAGTTAAAACAAAAAAAGAATGATGGAGGATTGAGCGTGAGAAGATTAACTATAAGCAAAATAACGGAAAAACAGGAACATATGAACTTGCACATAATTGTACCTTTATACGAGATGGAGAAACATGGTATAGAGATTTTGACAATGAAATCAGATTAAGAGATATGATGCGAGAAACCATAAAGAACCATTCACAGTACGATGAACAGTACGATGACGACGAGATTCTCGATGAAATTCTCTTCGAAAATCTGATGCATCCGGCAGGGAATGATATTGACGGATTGATAGCTGTGTTCAATATGCTTGCATGGAGTCATTCGGACCTAAGAGAAAGATTAAAAGCGTATGAAGACACCGGATTAACTCCGGAGCAAGTGCAGGAGCTAGCAGAGAGGGATACGGCGAAGAAACCGATTATCATCGGGGTGAATGGAGCCATTGGATGCAGAGTGGGGGAATGTCCAAAATGCGGAGGAATACTTAGAAGTTATATGAGGTTTTGCGACGAGTGCGGACAGAGGTTAGATTGGAGGGAGTAGATATGAAGAGAAAACGCACCAGTGACGAACGAAAGATTGAACGGAGCAGCCATTATGCCGAGATGGAGACGAGTAAGCCTCCTGACGAGGCAAGCACAGCATTTAATCGAAAGGCATATAAGAGCATAGACGTAATGGATTATGTAAGGAAAATACATAAGGGAGGTGGTACCAATGGACAAGAAAAGACTGAAAAAGTACATACCGAACAAAGCGAGACTTAAGCGGATTGAAGAGAGGATATTGGATCTGTGCACAACTGAGCCGGAAGAGATAATGGGAAAGGTTCGTGGATCGAGCAAAGATTTTCCGTACACCGAAGTTCGGACATCTGTGATGATTCCTGATCCGGATGAGCAGGGACGAATAAATGAGCAGATCAGGCGAAAAGAAGCTGAACGGTTGCAGGTGCTGGAGGAGATTCAAGAGGTTGAAGAGTTTCTTGAAGGGATAGAGGACGCGGAAATAAAAGAGGTTTTTGAACTACTGTATGTGGATGGAAAGAAACAAAAGGAAGCAGCGGATATATTACATATCGACAGAAGCTATGTATCAAAGAAAATCAACAACTTTTTGAAACTTTCACACTTTTCACAAAAATAGTATGCTATAATTATTCTAGAAAAGTTATAATTAACTTTTGACTTTTTTTCCAAAACACACATACATTGAGAGAGACGCCTTGCAGAGATTGTGAGGTGTCTTTTTTGGATAAAAAAATTTACAAAAGAAGGTTGACAAATTAACCGATGTAGGTTGAAATTGAAAATGTAAAAGAAAACATTGAGGAAGTTAGGAAGGGTGAAACACTATGGTAAACAATTTTGGAAAGTTCTGCCGGAAGTTACGAATTGATAAAAATGAGCTTCTTTATGATATGGCAGCTAAGTTAGGAGTTTCATCGGCGTTTTTATCGAAAGTAGAAAATGGCAAGAAAAAACCACCAAAAGAGTGGAAGGACATAATTGTTCAAAAATATGATTTGAATAAAAGACAAATTGTGGAATTAGAGCAAGTTATGTTTGAAGCGCAAAATTACGATAGCATTGATATCAGCTTCATGAATAATGATGATAGAATGATGATGTTGTCTTTTGCGAGAAAATTTAATGATCTTGACAAGAACAAATTAAAAGAGTTCTTGAAGAAAGAGGTGAAAGATGAATGAATGTAGCGGCTGAACCGTTATCAAGGCAGTTAATCAGAAAAATAACTTGGAAAGTAAGAGAAATAGCTGGATGTGATGATGTCTTATATTTTCCCATCGTTCATTTTATAGAATGGGTTTTGGCGAATCCAGAGAATGACATGAAAATGGAGTTTGAAATTGTTGAACCTTGTGAAATGAAGGATACATATGGAACTACCAATACTGGAAACAATATTATGCAAATTCGTAGTGATGTGTATGAACGAGCAGTAAAGTGCAGTCCAAGGGATAGGTTTACTTTGTGTCATGAATTGGGACATTACTTATTGCATCAACCAGAATCAGTAAGTTATGCAAGGGGTGGTATTCCTACATACCGAAATCCAGAATGGCAAGCAAATACGTTTGCAGCAGAACTTATGGCACCAATGAATTTGGTTAAAAACATGAGCGTTGAAGAGATTATGGATAAATGTGGAATGTCAAGGCAAGCCGCAACTATTCAGTATAACGAAATTCACAGATGATGTTCAGGAAAAATTCCTTTACATAGAAAAAACCAAGCACACAAGATGCTTGGCTACTAGTTGAAAAGTATAGTGACAATTCAACAAGTGTAATTCTTTCTAGACAACTGAATTATAACATTGTTGCTATACTTTCGCAAGTAGAAATTGCGAAAGGAGATGATTAAATGTATATTTTTCGTGCTTGGATTGCAGCAAAAGATGGAACTAAGATTTATGCAAAAGATCACGGGAAAAAAGCATTTAGATTTTGGGTAGGACCAGGTCCTGAACCAACTAAAAAGGCTAATTAATTTACAAAGGACATATATTCTTGTTGGATATGTCCTTTGTATTTATTAAATAAGTATAAATTAGCACTCTCCTCTTGTAAGTGCTAACAAAATATGGTATATTGTATTTAACAAGAGCGCTGTTGAGGATATAGATGTAACAGCCAAATGCGATTTGCACCTTTAAAAATAAATAGAGTTCGAGAAGAAAGTTGAAGTTATTCTCTGCATTACATTCTATGAGATATGAGGTGCAAAGAGTAATATTGGCAAGATAAAAGAATTCATTTATTTGGAGGAATTATATGAGCAAATATGTATGGACAAATATTTACGAACAAGAATTTCAAAAGGAAATTAAGAATGTATGCATCGAAATGATGAAAAGTAAGAAAAATGAGCTTGCTGAGATGCAAAAAATAGAGGATGAATTAAAGAAACAAGTTGCTGAAAAGGCAGTGCAATGGAAAATATCGGTAGAATTAGATAAAAATGCAAAGACAAGAATCGAAAGATGTTATTCAGAGTTAAATCAAGCATTGGCAAAACATGATGAATACATGAAATGTCAGGAGAATATAGCAAAGAGATCGCATTTGCAAAGTGAAATTGAACTTTTGGAAAGATATATCGAGAAATAGAAGAAATAAACAGGCACCCTTCGGGGTGCTTTTCCAATACATAAAACCTCTCATTCCTCACATACTATATCCGAGGTGAGAAAATGGATAAGAAGAACCAAGAGAAGTTGAACAGAAAGAAAAGCAATGAAGAATTCAACAGCATTACTCAAAAGGTAAAGTTGGAGAATCAGAACCAGCATCACAATGTCAGGAAAGAGGCAGTTGATGTGAAGATGAGACAAATGTAAGGCGTCTATTAAGGCGTCTTTTCTAATACCCAAATACGGATACATGGCTCAGCTGGTTAGAGCAGCCGCCTCATAAGCGGAAGGTCGCGGGTTCGAGTCCTGCTGTATCCAGCTAAAAGAAAGTTGATAGATTGGAAGGTGGTGAAGTGGCGAATGAACAGAACTTAGTACCGTTTACAAGTAATCAAAGCCGTGAGGAAGCCGTGAGAAATGGTAGAAAAGGCGGCATAAAGAGCGGTGAAGCGAGAAGAAGAAAGGCTGCCATGCGAGATACAATGAATAGGTGTTTGACTATGCAGGCGCACGTTGATGGACTATCCGATGTGTTAATTGCAGACGGAGGAGAAAGTACCTACGAGGAAATCATTACGATGGCAATCATCAATCAGGCAGCGATGGGAGATGTAAAAGCCTATAATGCGATTATGAAAGTCGTGGGACAGACGGATAAATCAGACATGGATTTAGAAAATCAGAAAGCCGACACTGAGTTGAAACAGGCACGAAAACAGGCAGTTACCGGAGAAAGTGAAACAGATGAAGCAATTGATAGATTAGACAGTATCTTGGAGGAATTGAGGAACAATGCAGTTAAGCAAGAAACAGAATGAGTATATTGTAAACGCGACACACCGTTGGAATTTTAAGTCCGGTGCGGTACGTTCCGGAAAGTCTTATGTAGATACTGCATTCGTTATACCGTTTCGAATCCGGGAGAGAGCTGGCAAGCCGGGACTAAACGTCATCCTTGGAGTGTCAAAAAGCTCCATCGAGCGAAATGTGTTAGCTCCAATGCGAGAAATCTACACAGATAAGCTCATTGGAACAATTAACAGTCAAAACATAGCAATGGTTTGCGGAGAGCCTGTATATTGCCTTGGCGCAGAAAAGGTAAGCCAAGTGGCAAAGATTCAAGGTGCGTCAATTAAATACTGCTACGGAGATGAGGTGGCAAAGTGGAACAAGGAGGTATTCCAAATGCTTAAATCTCGTCTTGATAAGTCGTATAGCTGCTTCGATGGAAGTTGCAATCCTGAGCATCCAACACATTGGCTAAAAGAGTTCTTAGACAACGATGAACTGGATATCTACTTGCAGAGATACACAATATTCGACAATCCGTTTCTCCCGAAAGAATTTGTTGAGCAACTCTGCAAAGAGTATGAGGGTACGATTTACTACGACCGTTTAATTGTTGGTCTATGGAAGAGGGCAGATGGAGCAATTTATAAGAAATTTGCAGACAATCCGGATGCGTTCCGATGTGAAGTGGTGGACGAGCTGAAAGATGATCCGGAAGTAAAGCAGTTCCGGAAAGAGGATATCACATCTATTGAAATAGGGTTAGACTTTGGTGGAAACCAGTCCGGGCACTCCTTTGTTGCAAGAGGATATACAGATGATTATAGAGATGTGATTGCGTTAAAGTCTCGCAGAATCATGGCAAAGGATGAAAATGAGGATATTGACAGTAATATGCTGGACAAGTTGTTTTGTGAGTTTGTACAGGAAGTGATTGATCAATATTCGGTTATCGACAAACATGGAGATTATGTGAGATATTGCAACGTAGAAGGAGTTTACTACGATAATGCAGAGACTGTACTTGGCAATTCTATTCGCAATGCAGTAGAGAAAAAGTTTCCGTGGATATCGGTTCGCAAGGCAAGAAAAGCAGCGATAAATGACAGAATCAGATGTACCGTCAGGCTTATGGGAGCAGGGCGGTTTTTTATTACAAAAGATTGCGAGAGTTTGCAAACGGCTCTATCTGATGCAGTATGGGATAAAGAAGTAAAAGACAAAGACGAACGCTTGGATGATGGCAGTACAGATATCGACAGTTTGGATGCATTTGAATACACGATAGAACGAGATATGAAGGAGCTGATAGAAGATGTGGATGAGTAAATTATGGAGGGCGGTGAGAAAGATGTTTGGATATACGGAAATAAAAAGAATCATCGGAAAAGATGTAGTGCTATCTCAGAATATGATCGATGCGATAAACGATTGGAAGAAAATGCTTACCGGGAATGCGGATTGGCTGACGGATTCCATTGAATCTCTTCGGATTGAGCATGGCATATGTAGGGAATTTGCAGATGTGGTATTGTCCGAGATGGAATCATCAATCGATATAGAACGCTTGGATAAACCATATCAAAAAGCAGTTTCCGGATTGAACGAAAACCTTCAGGAGGGGTTAGGGCTTGGCTCATTTGTTTTGAAGCCTTTAGGAGCGGATAAAGCAGAATTTGTTACGGCAGATAAATTTGTTCCGATATCTTTTGATGATAACGGAAAGCCCACTGATATTGCATTTTTTACAGTGAAAAGAGTCGGTGAGAACGATTACTTTACAAGAGTGGAAAGACATTATTTTGAAAACGGGAATCTTGTAATTGAAAACAAATGCTATCATTCACAGAGTTGTTCTGATATCGGCCTGTCCTGCTCATTGGAAGAAGTCGAGGAATGGAGTAATATCAATCCAGGTCCGATCATGTATCAAGGTATGCAGCAAATGGATTTTGGATATTACAGGAATCCAATCAAGAATAATATAGATGGTTCATACTGCGGAGTGTCAGTGTTTGAGTCGACGAGAGAACGTATTAGAAAAGCGGATCTGCGTGGGAGCCAGCTGGATTGGGAATACGAATCCGCTGAACGTGCGATTCATATCGACAACAAGGCACTGAAACAAGACAAATCTACTGGACGCTTTGGGTTGGCTAGACTTAATAAGAGACTCTACAGAGGTATGAATCTTGAAGCTGGAAAAGAACAGGAGCTTTTAAAAGAATACTCTCCGCAGTTACGGGATGAAGCTTATAAGCGTGGTCTTGAAGAAACGAAGCGAGAGATTGAATTTATTGTTGGACTTGCTTACGGAGATTTATCGAATGTACAGGAAGTAGCAAAAACGGCTACAGAGATTAAGGTGTCGAAGCAGCGTAAGTACAACCGTGTAAATGCTATCGAAAAAAAGCTGGAAGAATGTCTTAAAGATTTTGCAGCCGGCTTGGCGTTTTATAATAATCTGTATCACTCAGGGTACGAATTCAAATGCAACTTTTCGGATTCAGTCCTTATTGATGAAGAGACAGAAAGAAAGCAGGATATGGCAGATGTGGCAGCAGGATTTATGCATCACTGGGAGTATCGTATGAAATGGTATGGTGAAGATGAAGAGACAGCAAAGGCAAATGTGCCGGTGCAGAATAATGTTATGGAGTAGGTGGTCTGATTGAGAGAAGATTACAGAAAGCCGTTATCTAGTCAGATTGAGAAACACTTCGCTGATTTGGAAATGCGTATCATGGATGATGTTGTCCGCCGGATCAAAAAGACTGGAAAGATTACCAGCACAGCAGACTGGCAGATTAACAGACTTAAGATACTGGGATATTCTTCGGAAGATATTGAACAGATGCTGAAAGAAGCATTGGATAAATCATATCCGGAAATGTTTGAACTGTATGACAAGGTAATTGACTGGGAATACGTTCGCAACAAGGATATATACGAACAGATTAATGCAGAGTTTATTCCTTACGAAGATAACGAGGAGCTGCAGCAGATTACAGAGGCGCTTATCAGACAGAGCAGTGAGGAACTGAAAAACATAACGAAGTCCCTTGGATTTTATCTGGACTATGGAACAGGAAAACCGGTATTGACTCCATTGGCGGAGGTGTATCAGAAGTATTTGGATGATGCCTGCATGGATATTGTTACTGGCGCATTTGATTACAACAGTGTCCTGCGAAGAGTTGTGACACAGCTTACAAACAGCGGTCTCAGACAGATTGATTATGCAACAGGAAGAGCGAACAGAGTGGATGTGGCTGCTCGTAGAGCGGTTATGACTGGAGTATCACAATTATCCGGAAAAATATCCGAAATGAACGCTAAAAAACTTGGAACAGAGCATTTTGAGGTGGAATGGCACGCTGGAGCCCGTCCAACTCATGCGACGTGGCAAGGAAGAGTTTGGAGCAAAGAAGAGCTTATAACTGTATGTGGACTGGGAAGTGTTACCGGATTACTTGGAGCAAACTGTTATCACACTTATTATCCTTTTATTCTTGGGATATCTGCAAGGAACTGGACTGACGAGTGGTTGGAAGAGCAGAATCGCAAGGAGAATACTCCAAAGACATTTAACGACAAAGAGTACACCTTGTATGAAGCAAAACAGCGTCAGAGACAGATGGAAACAGCTATGAGAGCACAACGTGAAAAAGTACAGCTTTTACAGGCGGGCGGTGCTGAATCAGATGATGTGATGCTTGCAAGGGCAAAATATCAAGGACAGCTCAATGAATATAGCCGATTCTGCCGAAAAATGGGTCTGACAGAAGAACGTGAGCGTATTTATTATGATATGCGCGGAAGAATAGCGCCGAGGTTTAGAAAATGATGGAGAAATACATAGTAACAAAAGATGCGGATATGCTAGCACCAAACTGGCTGGCTGACCGCATTGATTATAAATCAGTAAAATTTTTTGTATGGAATCCATGATGGAGCGGAAATATTGAAAGGGGGCGAGAATAAATGATCAAACAGCGAAAATCGGTGACACGATTTATTTTGATGGTAAGCGGTTATACATAGAAAGGCGGTGATCCAAATATCTCCCGTTGAGACGCAGGGTGACGCGTCTTATTTTATTGTCTTTTTCCGGGAGACGCAAAAGAACGGAAGAAAGGAGAACGTAACATGAAAACAGATTTTTTAAAAGGGCTTGGATTGGAACAGGAGACTATCGATAAGATTATGGCAGAGAATGGAAAGGATGTTGCTGCGGAACAGACAAAAACAGCAAAAGCTGTAAGTGAGCGAGACAATTACAAAGACCAGCTTGCGACAGCAACAGCTTCTTTGAATAAGTTCAAAGATGTAGATCCGGCAGCTATGCAGAGCGAGATTGACAAGCTCAATCAGCAGTTGAAAGACAAAGAGGCAGAATACGCTACAAAAGAGGCAGATCGCATTTTCTCTGACACACTCAAAGAAGCGATCAAGACAGCAGGCGGCAGAAATGAAAAAGCAGTCATGGCCATGCTTGATATGGACACGTTAAAAGCATCCCAAAACCAGTCTGAGGACATCAAGAAAGCATTGGAAACCGTAAAGGAATCTGATGCTTATTTATTTGGCTCTGATGAGCCTTTTATGAACGCGGTCGGAGCAACCGGAGGCGGTACTGGTGGTGGCAGTGATAGTTTTGCAGCAATCAGGGCGGCTATGGGACTTCCGGCAGAAAAGAAATAAAAATTAAGAAAGAAGAGGTAAAAAGATATGGCAAATACAATTGCATTAAGAAAAGCATATTCTACGATGTTAGACGAGGTGTATAAATTAGCATCTCTGACAGCGGTTCTTGATGGACCAAATGAATTAGTGAAAGAAGGAGCAAACGCGAATGAGATTTTGATTCCGAAAATGACTATGAGCGGTCTTGCAAATTACAATAAGCAGACTGGATACGTACCAGGAGACGTAACTCTTGAATACGAAACAAAGAAATGTACATATGATCGTGGTCGTATGTTCACTGTAGATGCAATGGACAACATTGAATCTGCAGGTGTTGCGTTTGGTCGTCTTTCGGCAGAATTTTTACGTACACAGGTAGTTTCGGAGTTGGACGCGTGGAGACTTGCATCTTATGCCGGATATGCACCGAGCGAAAATAAGGTAGCAGAAGCGATTGCAGATGCAAAAGCCGGGATTGCTGCTATTCGAAAAGGGAAAACTGTTATTAAAAATGCAGAAGCCAGACCGGAAACATGTTATTTATACATTTCAGCAGCGCTTAAGGGAGACATCGAAGACCTTGATACAACGGCATCCAAGAAAGTTTTGGAAGGTTGGGCAGGTGTGATAGAAGTTCCGGAAGGACGATTTTTCGACAAAGTCACGTTGACAGCATCTGGAGCCGGCGGCTTTACAACAACAGGCGGTAAGAAGATTGATTTCTTGATTGTAGATAAGAATGCAGTAATTCAGAATCAGAAGCATACCGTATCAAAGATTATAACTCCGGATGCAAACCAAGACGCAGATGCTTGGAAATTCGGATACCGTACAGTTGGTATTGCAGAAGCAAAAAATAACAAGAAAACTGCTATTTATGTGCATACTGCAGCAGCTGCTGCGTAGAAAGGAACGTGATTGCATGCAAAGTATAGAGTATGTGTATTATGCAAACGAGTACGGTGGAGAAGCAATTCCCGAAGAGCTGTTTAAACGGGTAATGCAAAAAGCAGAAATGTACCTGAATGCATTCACATTTGATCGCCTTAAGAATGAATCCTACGATAATGTTGTAAAGAATTGTCTCTGTGATATGGCAGAGACAATCTACAAAGTTGAAAGGCAGAGTGACGAGAAAGTAAAAAAGTCGGAGAATACCGATGGATATTCTGTTTCTTATGTGACTGAAATTGCTGACGGACAGGATGTACATGAAGTGTTGCGTAAAAAACTATACGGAATTGCAGAATGCTATCTGATGAATACAGGACTTTTATATCAGGGGGTGGAATAATGCTGACGAATACAGATATTACCATTTACAGCCGAGAATATGACCCGTCTTCTCGGCTTGATAAGTGGAAGAGAACTTACATATCAGAAGCATGGTGGTTTAAAGAAGAGAAGTCATCGGTTACTACAGACGGTTTGAAATCTGCAGATGTGTACACAGTGCGGGTACCTGGAACAAAAGTAAAAGTCAAGAAAGACGATTATATCGTAAAGGGAAATTGCCGAATTGACATGCAAACAGTAAAGGACTTGGATGGGTGCGAAAATATGCGAGTAACATCTGTAAATTACAATGCATTCGGTGATACTCCTCATGTAAAGGTGGTAGGCGCGTAATGGCAAAGGGAAAGAAGAAATTCGAGATTGTAACACCTAGGGGAACAGTGTATGCACAAGCCAGTAAAGGCGGAAAGGTTAGTTCAAAGTTGGAGTGGAATCCCGAATTTGCACCGAGCAAAGAGAAAGGATTTTCCAATGCGCAGGAGTTTGTTGATTCCGAATGCATTCGTAGAATGAATCCGGAGACTCCACGGCGCACGGGTGTATTGATTAAGTCAGCTACGCTTGGAACGGTTATAGGCAGCGGAGAAATCAATCAGATTGCACCATATGCCCGTAGACAATATTATGAGCATAAAGAAAAGTCATATTGGTTCGAACGTATGAAAAACCGTCACAAAGATTCCATTTTGAAGGGAGCCGCACAGTATGTCAAAAATCATTGAGAACATTAGGAGCTTTATTCTGGAGTGTCCGTTTCTTCAAGATTACCGAGTTAACGTAGATTATCTGGGAGAGAATATGGAGTATTCCATTGATCCTCTCCCGTGCGACCCGATTATTCAAAAATACGTTGATGGCGGTGCGAAGAAACAGTTTCAATTTGCTTTTACCAGTCGAGAGCGATACGATCAGGACACTCGCATCAATATTGATAATAGTGGATTTTATCAAGAATTTGACGAATGGCTGGAAGAGAAAAGCTTCGCCGGAGAGCTGCCCTTACTAGAAAAAGGGAAAAGTCCGGTTAAAATAGAAACTTTAAACAGCGGTTATTTATACGATGTAGACGGAGACAATGCGAGATATCGTATAGAGTGCCGCTTGATTTATATACAGGAGGTATGAAAATGGCAGTAACCAAAGAACAAAAATTGGTAAATCGTTCGCAGAGAGTTGCTTTCATGAATACGGATACAACTGGAGGAACTGCTAAATTCGAGAGAATGACAGGGTTTACGTCTATGACGAATGCAAAGAATCCGAAAGAGTATTCAAGGCAGTATGTAGATGAAGATTCTGAAAGAGCGGACGTAGTTGGCTATGCTCCGTCTATTGATTATTCATTTGACAGGTATTCAAATAACCCGGTGCACGAGAGAATTGCATCGATCCACGATGGGGAAAAACTAGGAAGTGACACACATGTGGATATTATTGTCGTAGATCTTTTTAAAAAGAGTACGACGGGTGACAAATTTTACGCAATCAAACGTACATATGCGGTAATTCCGGATTCTGATAGCGATGGAACGGATGCCCTTATTTATAGCGGTTCATTTAAGTCGGTATCTGAACTTGAGGAAGGTTATGTTACGTTTGCTGGAGAGGGTAGAAAAGAAGCAACATATACAAAAGGCGATTACAACGCAGCAGAATAAGGAGGAGAGCCAATGAGCCAGTGGAAATATAATAACGTGGAACTCGAAATCGATATGGAAGATGTAGAGTTCCAAGAAAGATATGAAAATGCATTTAACATAATGGAAGAGGAAGAGAAGAAGATTAAAAAAGACGGTAAAGTCTCAGAAATAACGAAAGCGTATTGTAACCTCTTTTGGAATTTATTTGATAATATCTTTGGATCAGGAACAGCCGACAAATTATTTGAAGGAAAGGTTAATTCCAGACTCTGTGACGAGTGCTACGATTCTTTTCTTTCTTTCTGCAAAGCACAAGTAGTTCAAGTTGGAAAGAAACGTGCGCAAAGGTTGTCTAAGTACAATGTTAATACTACAAGGAAGTGATCTCTGTGAATTTATTCTATGAAGAATATCCGAAGACACTAGAGATATGTGGAGAACCAATCCCGATTGTTACTGATTTTAGAGAGTATATAAAGCTGCTCGACATGATCAAGGACGAAGAGGTAAGTGACGAAGAAAAAGCATTCCTTTTGTCAGAATACTTCTTGTTGGAAGTTGGTGATTTTGAAGAAGCGATATTAAAATTGAGCAATTTCGTGGCTATGTGTGAAGTGAACGAAGGCGGAAATAGTAAAGGAAATGCTAAACCGCTTTTCTCATTCCGTGCAGACTATCCATACATTATGGCGGGATTTTTACGCGATTACGGGATTGATTTAAGCGAAATAGAATATCTGCACTGGTGGAAATTTAGGATGCTGTTTGAGGGGTTATCCGAGGATACTGAGATTAAACAGCGCATTATGTACAGAGGGATAAATTTGGAGGAAATAAAGGATAAAGACGAGAAAAAGAGAATAAGGAAGATTCAAAATGCAATTCGCCTTCCGGAAGAGATTTTAACAGATTATGATATTGGAAATGCGTTTGCGTAAGGGGTGATATTTTGAGAATAAAAACTCCAATTTTAAGGAGAGATTGGGTGAAGTGCCCATATTGTGGATGTAAACTCGCGATCGCAGACAATACCGCGAGATGTGAAGGTATTTATATTAAATGCAGGGTATGCAAAAGAGAGATTGAGATAAAGAAATAAAGCACTTTAAATTGAGCCATTGAGCCTGTGCTATTCGCAGAAAGGGAGTGAATAGTATGGGCTATGATGGCTCATTGAAATTTGATACAGAAATTAGTGAAAAAGGTTTTAACAAAGGAATAAAGAATTTAGGAAATATCGCACAAGGTGGTTTAAAGGTATTAGCTGGATCTGTTGCGGGAATTGCTGCAGGATTTGGAGTAATGACAAAATCTGCACTGGATTCGTTTGCGAGCTTAGAGCAGAATATCGGTGGAGTTGAAACCCTATTTAAAGACAGTGCGCAAAAAGTAATAGATAGTGCTGAGAATGCTTATAAAACTGCAGGACTTTCTGCTAATGCTTACATGGAAACGGTAACAAGTTTTTCGGCGTCGCTATTGCAGTCGTTGGGAAAAGATACCGAAAAAGCGGCGGATTATGCAGACAGAGCAATCATAGATATGTCCGATAATGCCAACAAGATGGGCACAGGCATGGAGATGATCCAGAACGCCTATCAGGGATTTGCAAAGCAGAATTACACCATGTTGGATAATCTAAAACTTGGCTATGGTGGAACTGCATCTGAAATGTATAGACTTTTACAAGATGCAGCAAACTTGAACGAAGAATTTGCAAGCACTGCAAAATTTTCAATGGATTCAAAGGGACATTTAGAAGCTAATTTTGCAGATATTACAGAAGCGATTCACATCGTCCAAACAGAAATGGGGATTACCGGGACAACAGCAAAAGAAGCCTCAGAGACAATATCCGGTTCTATCGCATCTGCGAAAGGAGCTTTTGATAATTTTCTAAATGGAACTGGATCGCCAGAGGCTCTTGCAGAATCTATGGTGACAGCTGGGAAAAATGTGCTGAAGGGGTTGGGCGAAATTGTCCCGCGGCTCTTGCAGTCGTTGCCGGAAGTGGGAAAGTTAATCCAAGAAAACCTGGTTAATTCATTGTCCGGAGATAGTATGCAGAAGATAGTGGAAGCAGGAAAAAACGCTGTCATGTCTTTAATAGACGGGATGCTTGCTTCTGTTCCAACTATCATTCCAGTTGCTTTGAATTTTGTAAAGCTTATTGCGGATACTGTTATAACAAACGTTCCCACATTAATTCAAAAAGGTTATGAATTACTTAGTAATTTGGTTGATGGATTTGTGAAAGCAATTCCTGAAGCATTGCCAAAGATTCTTGATTTTGTCCAGGGAATAGGAGATAAGTTAGCAGAAGCTGCGCCGATATTAATTCAAAAAGGATTTGAACTACTACAAAAACTGGTTGAAGGGATCATAACAGCGGTACCAATTTTAATTTCGCGCGTTCCGGAGATTATTTCTACATTCGCAAATATCATCAACGATAATTTCCCGACTATATTGATGAAAGGCGCTCAACTTTTAGGTCAATTGGTACTTGGATTAATTCAATCGATTCCGACGCTGATTGCGAATATCCCGAAGATTATAAGCGCCATTGTGGACACGTTGATGGCATTTCAGTGGCTTAATCTTGGACGTGGCATTATTAAATTTTTAGGCGATGGAATTGGTGCAATGAAAGATTTTGTCGTCAAAAAAGGATTTGAAATTTTAATCGGTCTAAAAAATACACTGATGAATTTGCCGTCTACACTTGCAAATATCGGAAGAACTGCTGTTTCAGGTCTTGGAAATGCAATCTCGGCAGGAATTAGCTGGGTGAAGAATGCAGCAGGAAATATTGTTTCAGCGATTGTTAATACAATCAAATCAATACCAGGGGGAATGCTTTCTATAGGTAAAGATATTGTAAAAGGCTTGTGGAATGGTATTTCTGATATGACAGGATGGGTAATTGATAAAATCCAAGGTTTCGGAGAATCTGTGCTTGGTGGAATTAAAGACTTCTTTGGAATTCATTCTCCGTCAAGAGTTATGCGAGATGAAGTTGGAAAATATATGGCTCAAGGTGTTGGTGTTGGGTTTGAAAAAAATATACCTATAAAGCAAATGACTGCAGGCATGAAAAAAGCAATTGGCAAGATACAGACTGCAGCTATAGGAGTAACGTCTACGATGCCAATGACCGCGAAAGTTGCAACGAAAGCAGTGACAAACAACTACACGGATACGCAGATAGACTACAAAAAGATAAAGAAAGCTCAGCTAGAGGCTAATAATGAGTCAAACGAACGACCTGTTATTTTAAATGGTAGACAAGTTAACAGAGCATTAAAGGATGGAGGTTATGTACTGGCATGATAGTTAGATATGTAAATCATAATGGCACAGAAGTGAATCTTAATAAAGAACCATATAAGATGCTGGTATCTGACCTTTTAGATTATGAATGGGAAGTGTCTACAACATCTAATAGAATTGTCGGATTTGGATACACGGTAAGGGAAAAAGCATTAAATATTGATGTGCATCGCAGTAAATCAGCTGGAGCGCGAGAAAATATGAATGCTTTGACAGAAATCTTTGAAACAGATATTCTGTCGGGAATCCCCGGACGGTTATATATCAACGATCAGTACATGACTTGCTATATTAAGTCATCGGAAAAAGATAATTGGGGTGCAGATCAGATTATACAGTGTGAGTATGGAATTATAACCGATTTCCCATTTTGGATTACCGAAACCGAGTTCTCCTTCAAAATATCGGATATTACATCTACGGATAACAAGCGATATCCTTATAAATATCCATACAGGTACGCAAACGGAATGAACAACACATATATTATCAATCCGCATTTTACAGAAGCAAACTTTAAACTGAGAATATATGGACCGGTTGTTAATCCACAGATCGGCATCGGCGGATATCCGTATCTCGTAAATATCGTACTGGAAGAAGGAGAATATCTCGAAATCAACAGCATGAAAGAAACAGTAGAGAAAGTAGCTGTAAATGGAGAGCGTGAAAGTGTTTTTAATAACCGTGCAAAAAAGAAGAGTATTTTTAAGAAAGTCCCTCCAGGAAGACAGGAAATTGTATGGTCAGGAACGTTTGATTTTGACTTGCTGATCTACGAAGAGAGGAGCGAACCAAAGTGGCAGAATTAAAATTTATTGCAGCTACTCCCTTTGGAGAAGAAATTGACTACATGAGAGAGGCTTCTGAGATTGATGTTGATTTAGGTGATACGAATGACTTCCAATTCCAGTTGCCAGTTTCCGAATGGACAAAGAGAAAGTATTGGTATGAAAATCGTATTTTTATACCTGATACAGAGTACGGCGGGATCATTGACGATATACAGTCTGATGGATATGAGCTGACCTTTGGTGGATTGACATGGAGAGGTCTGCTTACAAAAAAAATTGTAGAGCCACCGACTGGGAAAGACCACCTTGTGCTGAATGGAGAATTAAATAGTATATTGAGAGAATTGATAAAGGATCGATTCGATGGTCTTTTTTTCGTTCCGGAAATCTCTACTGATGTAGCGGTTAAGGATTGGCAAGTGGATAGGTATGTGACGTTATATGATGCAATTACAAAGCTACTGACAGCTTATAAGCATCGTTTACAGATATCTTATATAGAGCCTGATGGACTTGATTACGGATATGTAAGCCTTCAAGCTGTTCCGATTACGGACTTTTCAGAAGAACTAGAGTATTCGCAGGAATCCGAACAGATATCTCTTACAATAGAAGATTACAGGGGCGGAATAAATCATTTGGTTTGTGCCGGCGAGGGACAAAACGAAGAACGTGTGGTATTACATCTTTACGTGCAAGAAGATGGTAGTATTGGCAAGACGCAGTTTTATAAAGGCTTGGCGGAGCGTGCAGCGGTCTATGATTTTTCGAGTGCAGATCTAGCACAGTTGGAAAAAGATGGAACAAGCCGGCTGACAGAACTGCAGAATTACAAAAAATGCAATCTTGCAGTAGACGATGGAGACTACGAAATTGGAGACATTATCGCTGGTTACGACACTGTGACAGAAACATACGTACAAAAGCCGATTATCGGAAAGATACTGAATATACAAGGAAACACTGTGAAAATCGAATATAGAGTAAAAGGAGATGATTAGAATGAGCGGAGGTTTAAAAGGACTTACGTTAAATACACCGCCGGAAGAGGCAGCGCATATTTACGCAGAAGACGATGCTGCTATCTTCCAGTCTATTGCGGGGGAGGATGGGGTGTTTACAATTGGGCAGCAGTGTAAGGCAACTACACTCAGCAACAACAAAGTGAGAATTGCAGATGGTGTTCTGATTGTAGGGGGACACTTTGCGAGAATACCGTATGGAAAATACGAGGACTGCGAAATTGCAAATGGAGAGTCAGGAAAGAAAAGAAATGACATTATTGTAGCAGTGTTTGAAACAACCGGAACAGGTGGAATTGACGAGATGCGCTGCACTGTAAAAAAAGGTGTTGCAGGGACTACAGCGGTGGATCCGGAACTAACACAGGATGACATCTATAATAATGGGAAAATCAGGGAGATGCCACTTTACCGTGTTAAGATTGAGGGACTGAGCATTGTTGCAGTGGAGCCTATGTTTGACTTGAAGCCTGACGTGTCTACGATAAATAAAAGTTTGTCTTATATTAAAGACCACATCGTCGGAAGTGGGAAAATAAAAGTTTCGGGCGATATCTATAATTATTACGAGAAGTACGCAAGTGGAAAGCTTGTGCAGTGGGGGATAGCAAACTACTCTTACACAAGTGGGTATGGCAAGATAGATTATCCAATACCTTTTGTCGGGGGTACAGAAGATTACACGCTATTCGTGCAAGGCAGATATATCCAGAGTAAAATCGTTGAAATAATGGTAGCTGCAAAACAAACAACAAGCTACGGCTATGCATACGCACTGCTTGTAAACAATACAAGACCGGATTCACACAATTTCGATTGGTACGCAATTGGACGATGGAAGTAGAAAGGAGAACAGTATGGAATTAATTTTTGCAGATGCAACAAAAATACAAATTCAGTCAGCACAGGAGACAGGCAAAAAATTAGAAATTAAGGTTATGCAAGTTGCGCCAGCGCAATTGCGGGAACTCTTTACAGACCCGGTAAAGACAAAAATCATGCGCATCACAGAACGCGAACAAAATATTGCCGAATACGAGGGCTATACGGAGTTTTACCGCACGGAAGAGTACACAGGTGGAATTTATGGTGTAGTTATTAATCAAGTTGGAAAGAGTTCGGAAGAACGGATAAAACAGCTTGAAACGGAAAACGCAGCGTTAAAAGAAGCCTTAGTAAATGCAAATACGCAGATTACAGATCTGCAGGGCGCCATCTGCGAACTATACGAAATGGGGGTGCAAGCATGATCTACATTGCAAGAGTATACGCAGATTTAATACAAAAAGAAAAGAAGAGCATCAAGGATGTACCTGAGAAAATCCGAGAACAGGTAAGAGAGATTTTGGAGGCGGAACAAGGATGATAATCGTAGATTACAACGACATCGGAATAAAACGTGGACTTTGGCAATATGACTTTGGACAAGTGTTACGAATTCAAGGCGGAAACCTAAAATCAGCGGTAGAAATTCATTTTTCGTTGCAGGAAACAGGTGGTGAAGCTGTAACGCGAATCGGTACAACGAAAGATGGAGTAACAGACGTAGTTATTCCGGATACGATGCTGATAAATGACGACATCGACGACAAGTATAATATATACGTATTTATTTATATTGCAGATCGGGAAAGCGGAGAGACCGAAAAGAAATTTGCACTGGAAGTAAAAAGCAGACCAAAACCGGAAGCGTTTGATGCTACTGAGGATAAGAAATTGTTTGAAGAGGCGATTAAAGCAGTAAATGAATCCGCCGAACGTGCCGAAACCGCAGAACAGCAAGCAGCAAAGCACGCAGAACAGACGAAAGCAGATGCACAGAAAACAACAGCAGACCGGCAGGAAGTAGAGAAACTGGTCGAATCTGTATCCGGCATTGGAGAACAGGTACAGGCTGTAAAAGAATATAAAGACCAGGCACAGACAGCCGCAACAAATGCTCTGTTATCCGAGCAAAAATCAGAACAGGCGAAAGAATCCGCTATACAAGCACAAGCTAATGCAGAGACCGCAGAGGATATGGCAGAGCAACACGTTCTTGAAGTCGCAGGAGATAAGTCGGAAGTGGAACGTCTAGCGACACAGGTTAGACAGGATAAATCCTCTGTGGAGCAGACAAAGACAGCGGTGGATAAAACAGCACAAGACTTTACACTTACGGCACAGCAAGCGCTTGCAGACGTAAACAATGCTGGACAGACACAAAGCGAACGTGTCCAGCAAGTTGGACAAGATGCGATTGCAGATGTAAATACCGCAAAGACACAGGCTGTTGAGACGGTAAATGCTACCAAGACCGATGCGGTTAAAGCAGTGCAGAAAGAGGGTACAAAGCAAACTGAAGCGGTACAGGCAAAAGGACAAGAGGTTATTAATTCCATTCCGGAAGACTTCCCAACGCAGATGCAGTCTAAACTCGACAAGCAACAGGGTGTGGAACATGCGGGAAAATCTTTGATAATTGGAGAAGACGGAACTGTTATCGTAGGGGAGCCTGCTATACAAATTGAGGTGGATAAAACGCTCGCACAAGAGGGACAAGCAGCGGATGCAAAAGCTACTGGAGATAAGATTTTGCAATTTACTATAAAAAATACGGCAAGTGGTGAAAGTATCGTACTAACAGACGGTGCCGAAGAAAAGCTATTGAATTTTGGTATGCAAGGTAAGACTGAACAACTTACGACGGAGGGGAAGAATTTGTTTGATATTGACGAGTTTTTGAAACTTCCTCTCGAACAGTTCTCTAATTATGAAAACGCAAGAGTGTTAATAATAACTCTTAAACCTAACACAGCTTACACAATGCATACTGATAATACTGGATCGTTAACAGGCGAAGTTGATGTAAGTAGAAGTTTATATTTTACAAGTGTCGATGATATGATGCTCGATGGTAATACAACCGGCGTATTTAAGGGGCATAATATTACGAAAACGTCTGATGAAACTGGCAAATTAAAGATAGTGTTGATAGACAGAAAAAATGCTATTCCGATCGTAAATAAAGAAAAGTATGTAATGTTAGCTGAGGGATCTACCGCATTACCCTATGAACCCTATACAGGTGGAAAGCCATCTCCTAGTCCAGAGTATCCACAGGAAATTGTGAGTGCAGGGAAATGGGATGAAGTAAATGGAAAATATGTGATTGATGTGCAAGTAATTAGGAACTTGTTCAATCATACAAAAGCAAAGTCTGGGTGGATGGCTACAAGTGATGGAAAACAATCGCTTGTAGCGTTGGGTGGCAGTGATAATGTGGTTTCTGACTATATCCAAGTGAATCCGGGTATGATATACACTCCGTCAACCGGTGTATATAAATATTTTTATGATTCGGAAAAAAATTTTTTAAAGTACGAGACTCATAGTTCTTCAATAATTATTCCAAACAATGTAAAATACATGATTGTTATTGTTCCAGTAAATAGAGCTATAGTAATTCAAACGGCTAAAAAACTTATAATTTACGAATCAGACAGTGAACAACAAACAGTACAATTGCAACTCGACCGCCCTCTTACCAAATGGGACAGACTAGAAAAAAGAGAAGGTGTATGGGGAATTGCAAGACAAAGTGTACGAGAAGAACTTACACAGTATAATTTCGACACATATATATTACCGTCTGGAAGTTACCCTACAGGTGTATATTGCTATGCGACAAAGAAATCTAATGCGGTATTAGAAAATCAGTCTTCATTTTGCACGCATTTTAAAAATTCGAATTACGCATATTCAATAACGAACGCCAAAGTTGGTATATACTCAGACCACAGCAAGGTACAATACAAGTATTTTGTTTCTGACAAACCAACCGTAGATGAATTTAAAGCGTGGCTTGTACAACAGAAAGAAGCTGGAACACCTGTGGAGCTGGTATATAAGACAGCAGAAGAAACATGGGAACCACTTCCGGAAGAGATGCAATCCGTGTTAAATGCCTTGCATACGAATTATCCTACAACAATAATAAGCAATTCCGAAGACACAGAAATGCAGCTTACCTACGTTGCCGATACGAAAAACTACACAGACAGAAAAATTGAGGAGGCTGTAACGGCACAGGTGCAGAACCTTGCAAATCTGCTATCTTTAATGCCACTCTCTACCCAAGCGGCAATGATAGAAGCAGACACTAACAATATTTTAGACATGGAGGTACAAAAATGAATAGTACAGTAATTGTAAAACTTATGACAAATTTAATCAAAAAGAAATTCTATGACACAAAAGACGAAGCAATCGCAAAGCTGGACGTCTACTTTGCGATGAATCGCATCTCAGAGGAAGAATACGCAACACTTACATTGCTGGCAGAAGAAACCTACGCAGAACAGAAAGACGAGGTAGCATAATGGGATATGTATTTGCATTTGTAGCAGGGACGCTATTTGGCGTGGTGGTAATGCGCCTAGTGCAGATCAATAAGGAAAGGTAGAGGTGACAAACATGGAAATCAGAGTGAGACCGTAAGGGTCTTTTTATTTTGTAAATTAAAGAAAAGCGAGGAAAAAGAATTGGATTTTATGCAGACACTATTAAGCATATGCGGTGCAGTCAGCATTGTTGGTGGAGCTGGGGCGATTATTGTAAAAGTAATCAAACCAGCTTTTAAGTTATCGAAGAGAGTAACGCAGCTCGAACAGTACAATCAGGCAGATTATCAGAGACTAAAAGCATTAGAAGAAATGCAGAAACAGCAATCAAAATCACTCGCTGCTATGCTTAATCATCAGATTACTGGAAATGGTATCGAAAACATGAAAAAAATCAGAGATGAGCTTTTAGAAAGCATCATTGACAAGTAAAGGGGAGATAAATATGAGTATGGAAGTTTTATTACAGTATGTAACTTATATGTTGGCTGGAATTGGTATACTTGCATTTTTTGTAAGTGTCGTAGTACAAGTGATTAAGGAAATGCCGTGGCTGAAAAAGATACAAACAAACGTGGTGGCATTAGCAGTATCTCTTATTATTACACCGATTGCAGTTGTTGTTCTGTGCATGTACTTTAATATCGTAATTACATGGTATTACATATTTGCATCAATTTTAGCTGCATTTGTAGTTTATTTAGTAAGCACAGGTGGCTGGGAAAAAGTATCGGAGATGTGGAACAGAAGTAAATACAACAAGAAATAGTGCAGAGGGCGGTTATCTGCCCAAACACATAAATTAAAAGAAAAGGAGATTTTATTATGGCAACATATAACGTACACGCAGGACATTGCCCACAGGGGCAAGGAGCATCCGGAGCGGTCGGCATCTTACAGGAATCCGTAGAAGATAGAATCGTGAAAGACGAAGTTATCCGCTTGCTGAGAGCAGAGGGACACACAGTTTACGACTGCACTTGTGACGAGAACACGACAAAACAAGGGTGCTTAAATAAAATTGTAGCAAAATGCAATCAGCATGGAGTTGACGGAGATTATTCGATACATCTTAATTCCGGAAGAAACGATTATCACGGAGACAATAGCACTGGCGGAGTTGAAGTGATTATATACGATGACGCAATGAAAAAAGTGGCTGAAAGAATTTGTGCGAATATTGCATCGGAACTCGGTATCCGCAACAGAGGCGTGAAGTATGACAAGGGACTGTTCGTGCTAAAAAAGACGAAATCGCCAGCAGCATTGATTGAATGTTGCTTTGTCGATGATGCAGACGATGCTAAAGCGTGGGATGCAAAGCGCTGCGCAAAAGCAATCGTAAGGGGTATTTTAAATAAAGAAATTAGTGGAACAACAGGAGGTAGTACAGTGAGTACAGTAAGAAGAATTGGACCAGGGTCAGCACATCTTAACAGTGACTGCCCTATTTATGATGCAACATGGAAAAATGTCATTATCAATGCCAAGCAAGGAGATCACATTACCGTACTTGATTCGGGTACAGAAGGTGTAAAAGTAAGACACAACAGCACAGTGGGATACATGCATTGCAAATATGTCATGCCGGACATCAAAAAAGGCGACAAGTTACGTGCGGTTGAGGACATAACGGTCACAATCAAAAAGGGGACTCAATTAGTATCTCAGGACGGCGGTTACATGGGCAATATCGTAAACGGCAACTTTATTATCAATTCAAAATCAGTCGAGAAAATCTAAATAACACAGCCCCATCTCAGAAGAGGTGGGGCGAAATATCAAATATCTGATCTATGCTTTTCACGAGATTGCTTGATCCTCAAAGCGTTTACAGACATATTCTCGTTATACACAGGCCTCTGCCTTGGGAGATACGCCTGTACTGTTTTTGGACTCAAGCTCATTTCTTTTGCTATTTCATCCGCATTTTTTCCGGCATTGAATTTATTTAATATCTCGGCGTGCGTCTCGGACAATATGTATCCGTTGCTAGATAGAGCTTTTACAACGCGATTCCAAGAATATCCAGTATCTTTCGCAGTACCTTTTACGGACTGCAGTATTTTATATGATTCTAAAATTTTCTCCTCTGATTTCTCCATGTTAGAGGTCTTCCTTTTCTATTTTGTATTGTATTAAGCTTAATAAATAATCCGGGCATTTCCTAGCCCCCGACTTCCAATCCTGCACCGTGCGGTACGGGATTTCAAAATAGTCGCTGAACTGCTTCATGTTCATGCCGGAATTTTCTAATACTTCCCGGAATTTTTCGTTATTAATTGGATTTTTCATCTTTTTTCTTCCTTTCCTCTTTTCTCTTCTTTTCTTCCAGTTCCTCAACCGTGCATAAATGTGCAATGTGCGGTCTTCCACTTTCGTCCATCGCCCGGAACGCTGGATGACCATTAATATCTGTCAAAACATCATTAATTTCATAGCACAAACCCCACGGAGATTCTGCCATTATATTTCCCATTTGATTTTTATACAGTTCCCACTCATTCGGGACAAGAACCGTCATTTCATCAGAGCATGTAGCGTGCACATGCTCTCCACCATAAGTATAAACTTTTCTTTTTTCTGCGGCTAAAACGCCGTAATTTTTATAAATTTTAATTTCCTGCATAAGTATGTCTCCTTTCTTTTAATACCATTCTTCAAATTCTTTGGAATCCTTGAAATGAATTAGACGTTCATATTCATCGTATTCTTTCCAGTATTCATATCCGTCAGAACCTTTGTGATGAATTTCATTGTCATTTTCATCGTATTCCTTCCAATATTCATATCCACTAGAATCTTGGAAGTGAATTATATTACCGTTTTCATCGTATTCCTTTGATTCTTTGCAACCATCAGAATCCTCGAAAAGAATTTCATTACCATTTTCATCGTATTTTCTAAAAGATTCATATCCGTCAGAACCTTTATAATGTATAAGGTTACCGTTTTCGTCGTATTTTCCAAAAGATTCATACCCCCAAGAATTTTTATAATTAATCATATTACCATTTTCATCAAATTCCTGATGATGTTCGTATCCATAAGGAGTCTTGCAATGAATTTCATTGCCGTTTCCATCGTATTCATGTAAGTATCCGAATAATTCTTCTTTTCTTATTTCATTGCTCATATTCTTTCCTCTTTCTCCCCGTAGCCAATAGGTCAGCATTAGATTTATTAACCGATGTGTCTCACTGTGATGTTTTGTTCGATCACATATTCTGTGTCGATTTTCTCTACTTTGATTACTGCGTAGTTTTTATAGTCGTTCTGATCTATTTTTAATTCCTTTCCGCTCTCGTCAAAAAGGTTGCTCGGTCTCATTTCTTCTAAAAAAGTTTCTTCCATGTATTTTTCTAAGTTCATCATTTTTCTTTACCTTACTGCTTTCAGTAGTTCCTTTCTTTATTTTGCGTAAACTTCTTTTCTGATTCTTTCGCACATTTTGTCAGTTCCGTATTTTACATTTAAAAACAACTCTTTGCAATACTCCTGATATGTTGTTTTGTTAATGTTTTTTAATGTATCAATTACGCATCCAGCGTTTGATTCGTTCATAATTCTGTTGCAACCGCTTTTTGCGGCTTCCCATGCTCCAACTTTCTCCGGGTGTGCGTTTTTGCAATCTGTAATAATTGCATCAAACTGTTCGTTCATTTTCTCTACAAGTTTTTTCGCAAATGCGATTTGTTTTTCCGTTCCTGTCATTTCTGATGTTCCTTTCTTTGCTTCGCTCCATGCTTTTTTAAGTGCTTCGGAGATTCCGAATCCTACTTTCTTAACAAGATCCCATGCTCTTTTCATAATGTTTGATAAGTTGTATTTTTCATTTTCGTTCTCTCCTTTGCTTTTGTTTGTTTCCTTTACCTTATACTTGCATTATACACGCAATGCGTGCATAAGTCAATAGCAAATTTAAAATAATTTGACAAAATTACACACATGGAATATATTGTAACCAAAGATACAAAAGAGACCGTTCCTTATTCAACGTAACCCGGAGAGATGAGGAGCGGTTTCTTCTATATTATATGTTTTAACAATTCGGAGGACCTGACGGCGAACTGGCTGCTTCTATGAGATATTTGTCGCAGCGTTATACGATGCCGTATAAAGAAGTGACCGGAATTTTAACGGACATCGGCACGGAAGAGCTGGCCCACATGGAGATGATTTGTGCCATTGTCCACCAGCTCACCAGAAATCTTTCAGTAGAAGAGGTTGAAAAATATGGCTTTGACAAATATTATGTAGACCACACCCTTGCGCTTTGGCCACAGGCGGCAAGCGGAGCACCGTGGACGGCGACATATTTTCAGTCAAAAGGAGATCCAATTACGGATCTACATGAGGATATGGCAGCAGATGGTACGACTGCGTATGTGCAACATAGAAGTGTTAAAGAAGTTCTATATAATCTGGTGTGCCAGACACCAGATTTTACAGAACTTAGAAATTCCAATGTATTTCAATCGGGACATTTCTTGTCCCTGGAATCCGTTTTCCTACTAATATATAATCAATTAGTGTTTCAACGGTTTCTCTGTCTAAATGTTCAAGATTTGTGTATTGCTCAATAAGCTGGCGGCGATTATCGCCTGTTTGGATTTTTCTCTCAATTACATCAAGCTGTTTTTGCGTTTCAATCACCAGCTTTTCAAGCCGTTCTCTGTCATTCGTGAAATCTTTTGACAAATTCAGGAAATCATTTTCGGAAAGAATCCCTTTTACTTTATCAAGATAAAGTTCTCTGATTACCTTTGCGTCTTCTTCAATCTTTTTTTGATAGGTAGTAAGTTGTGTTTCTAAAGAAGTTTTTTTCTCCTTTACGTTGGAGTGAAATTCCACGTTCTGTTCCAATTCATCTTTATCAAGATATTCTTGTGATAACTTGTTCAGTTCAGAAATAACTGCCTGCTCCAACTTCTTCACAGAAATAAATGAACCTATGCAAGCGTCCTTTGCAACATGGCGATTTGAACATTGTAAATAATGTCTTCCATCTGTCTGCTTATTAGAACGCATGGTATAGCCACAGTTCATGCAGCGAGCTTTTCTGGCAAACAGCCCTATGGTTCCTACTGTAAATGGTTTTGCTTTTTCAGCTACCATAGATTGTACTTTATCCCAAAGTTCACGGTCAATAATCGGTTCGTGTGTTCCCTCTACTCTATACCATTCCTCTTTAGGTCTGGGCTTATTTTGTTTTGTCTTATACGAAACACTGCCGTATTTTCCTTGAACCATATTTCCGATATAAATTTCATTTGTCAGCATATCAGAGATAGCAAAATATTTCCATAAGGTACTATTTTTTCTGGTAGGCTGCTTATATCGTAAACCATGAAGCCGTTTATATTCCGTAGGGTTTGGAATCCCACGGTCATTCAGCATACGGGCAATCGCTGTTTTGCCATATCCCTGTGAAAATAAAGTGAAAACTTCTCTTACAACAGCAGCAGCTTCTTCGTCAATAATCAGGTGTCCCTTTTGCTCAGGGTCTTTTTTATAACCATAAAGAGCAAATGCACCAATATGAAATCCATTCTTCCGGCGGTCAGTCAATACGCTGCGGATGTTTTCCGACATATCCTCCAAATACCACTCATTAACCAGACCATTGATTTGTCTTGATTTTTTGTTTCCTTTATTAGCGGTATCTGCATTATCTACAATGCTGATAAAACGAATCCCCCAGATAGGGAAAAGACCGTGGATATATTTTTCCACTAATTCTAGTTCTCTGGTAAATCTGGATTGTGTTTTACAGAGGATAATATCAAATTTTCGGTGTTCAGCGTCATTTAACAGTTTGTTAAATTCTGGTCTTCGTCTATCTGAACCAGTATAATCATCATCACTGTATATATTGTAGACTTCCCAGCCTTGTTCCAATACATATTGAATCAGCATGGATTTTTGATTTTGAATACTGTTACTATCATCAGTTTCATGTTGTTTGTTTCTATCTTCTTCTGATAAGCGGCAATAAATAGCAACTTTTGACTTTGTGTTCATCATATTTTATCTCCCTTAAAGAGAAGATAAAACAAACATTCCACCTACACTTATTATACCGTGTTGGGAAATGTTTGTCTATCATTTTACAGGTAATACCTGCCCTTTGGATTTTTCTAATTGATTGATAAGTGCTATCCATTTTTGATTGAACTCTTTTTTTAATGCCGACTTATCTTCACACTTAAATACATTTTTGCAGGAAATTTCTGCTTCTTTTGGCATAATTCCACCTCACAGTCTTTACTATGTTTACAGACTATGCAAAAATGCTTGTTCATTATGAAAGAATCATCCTTAGCAAACCGAACAGCTTTCGCTAAAGCTCATGGGAATCTCACCCCTGCATGGT
>OHEZ01000380.1_pt1 | contig 31591 bp, 31 predicted proteins | sample 1567391 | NCBI WGS metagenome assembly OHEZ01 (sample SAMEA3879518, study PRJEB24766) | human gut metagenome | biome: human-associated habitat; feature: feces | place: USA | collected 1985/1987
TTACAGTCTGCTCCCTTTAACCACTCGGGAACCCATCCATAGGCAACATAGATATTATATTATAGTGAGATACTTTTGTCAAGCAAAAACTAAAAAATTATTTGAGCTTCTGACGCAGCGCCTCAAACATAACTATACCGGCCGCCATCGCTACGTTCAGCGATTCCGCACGTCCTTGCATAGGGATAAAGACGCGCTTGTCTGCTGCCGCCAGCAAAGCAGGACTCACGCCGTTGGCCTCGTTGCCCATAACAAAAGCCAAACGTCCCTGCAAATCAGCCTTATACAAATTATCCGCACCGTCCAGGCAAGTAACCAGCAGCTCATAGCCTGCCTTACGTGCTGCCTGCACCAACAGCTCCTCGCTCAAACCGCTCAGCACCGGCAGGTGGAACAGCGAGCCCATGGAAGCACGCACTGTTTTCGGCGCATAAATATCAGCGCAGCCCTGCAGCAGCAGCAAGCCGCCAACACCGGCAGCATCCGCAGTACGCAGCATGGTACCGATATTTCCCGGATCTGTTACACGGTCCAGAACCAGCAGCATTTTGCCGGATGCCAGAAAATCATCCAGACGCTTAGTGCGCATTTCGCATACAGCGATAATTCCCTGAGGTGTTTCGGTATCGGCAATTTTTTTCAGAACCTTGTCGCTCACGCAGACGAGCTTAATCTGCTTGGCAGCAGCCTGCTCCAGCACAGCGCGGGTGCGGTCATCCTCAATCGCAGTATAAAAAATGCTCTGCACGGCGCCGTAACGCACAGCCTCCTCCACAGTACGCAGGCCTTCCGCCAGGAACAGGCCCTGCTGCTGACGATATTTTTTCTGCTTCAGCTCTGCTGCAGCCTTCACCATTGGGTTTTGCAATCCGGTAAGTTCCATCTCGTTTCTCCTCTATACGTATTTACATTACTTTTGCTTCTATTATACTAATATATTTAAGCCAACGTCAATCAGCCATTAATTATAATGAAAAAGGCTGTAAAAAGAATGACGCTGGTAATAATCGTCAATGAATTGAACAGGCTGGCCAGCTGTACATTAGCTCCCAGCTTCTCCACAAAAATCGGGCCGATAATCGTGCAGGGTGCCATAAACGCCAGCGCAATTACATAATTTATCTCCTGCTTGAAAGGCGCCAGATAAATAAAAGCAGCAGCGCACAAGAGCGATATTGCATAACGCACGCTGAACAGCTCCTTGACATAGCCCATTGCCTTCTTATCCAGCTTGATTTCAAACATCATACCAATCATCAGCATACTTAAAAACGGGTTGCCTGTGCCCACAATCTCCGTAAACGTATACACACTCTTGGGGAAGTGGAACCCTGCCAGCGACAGCAGCAGCATACTGATATAAACAACAAACGGCACCGAATGCAGCAGCTTTTGCACAATATTCTTCATGCTGAATTTGTCCTTACGTCCGTCCGCATAGCCAATGCAGGAGGCCGTCAACGCATAGGTCATACCGGTACACATAATGGAATTGCCCACGTCGAACATACACAGGCCGACTACGGCAAAGGGCGTTAAAAAGGCCTGCGCAAACGGCAGCGTAAAGCAGCCTATATTATAGCCGGCGAGGCTGAAGATATAGAAAATCTTGGTGGCTGGCGTATCTCCGCGCGTCAGCATCAAGGATACAAACAGCATCATTAGATTGCCGCATAAGCCTAAAACTACGGCAGCAATCAGGGAAAAATCCATCTCAAAATGTGCAAAGCTGTTGATTACGGCACAGGGCAGCGTAATATTCAAAACAATTTTGCTTACGACCTGATAATCGGTCGGTGAAAAAAAGCCGCGGCGTTTGCAGATATAGCCTATAAGTATGATGAGCACAAAGGCCAAGGCTTTACTTAAAACTACTAACATAAAACTAAACCCCTCACAAATTACAAAAAAACCTGCTCCCGTGCGCACACAGGAGCAGGCTCAGACCAGCGCCTACGCACCAGTCAGTATTTACTTTTCTCTTACAGAGCAGCTTTAGCAGCTTCTACCAGCTTAGCGAAAGCAGCAGAGTCATAGATAGCCATGTCAGCCATAACTTTGCGGTTCATTTCGATGCCAGCTTTGGTCAGGCCGCAGATGAAACGGCTGTAGCTCAGGCCGTTAGCACGGGTAGCAGCGTTGATACGAGCGATCCACAGACGACGGTACTCGCGTTTTTTAGCGCGACGGTCACGACGAGCATAGGACAGAGCTTTCATTACCAGCTCGTTAGCTTTTTTGAATTGTTTGCTGCGGGAACCATAGTAACCTTTAGCCAGTTTCAGAATGTGTTTATGACGACGATGAGCGGTTACGCCCACTTTAACTCTTGCCATTGTTAGTATCCTCCTTTAAATCTCTTAATTATGCGTACGGGAGCATTTTTGCTACATGCTCTTTGTCAGTCTTGTGCACCAGAGCTGCTTTACGCAGGTTTCTCTTACGTGCAGGAGATTTATGTTCGAGAATGTGGCTCTTGAAGTTTTTAAAATGTTTGAATTCACCAGAAGCGGTTTTTTTGAAGCGCTTTGCAGCAGCTCTACGGGTTTTCATTTTCGGCATTGTGATTTCCTCCTCTATTATTTAGCAGGTTTTGGCGCAACAATCATAATCATGTTTTTGCCTTCTAATTTTGGAACTCTTTCTACGACGGCAATTTCTTTCAACTGCTGTGCCATACGATTCAGCAGCACCTCGCCAAGCTCAGGATGAGACAGTTCGCGGCCACGGAACATGATAGTAACTTTTACCTTATCACCATCTTCCAGGAAACGTACTGCATTCTTATACTTAACATTGAAGTCGTGGTCCTCGATACCGGGACGCAGCTTAACTTCTTTAATGTCGAAGGTCTTTTGTTTCTTACGAGCTTCTTTTTCGCGTTTTTGCTGCTCGTAACGATACTTGCCATAATCCATAATCCGGCACACAGGCGGTTTTGCTGTCGGAGCAATTTCGACTAGGTCCAGATGATTTTCTAATGCAAGCTTCAGAGCGTCACGGCTGGACATAATGCCAAGCTGTTCGCCCCCATTGGCAATAACACGCACTTCACGCGCACGAATTTCTTCGTTAATACGCAAGCTTTCCTTACTTATAACAATTCACCTCCATGAACATCAGATAAGCAATTACTGCTTATAAAATCTGTAACATATCAGATATAAGCAAAACAAAAAAGCGGGCAGAACAAATTCCACCCGCATGAATATCATATCCAACCCTGTCGAGCGTTTGCCGCAAGGTGAGAAGCGAGTGGCTTCTGCTTTGTTACTAGAATATGATAACACATAGCCTGATAAGTGTCAAGCTTTTTACAGTTTTTATTTAAAAAGATTTTTGATTTTATTGAAGAAGCTCTTTTCCTCGGGGCTGATATTATCCTTGCTGATTTCACCGAAGCTGCGCAGTGCTTCCTTCTGCTTTTCGTTAAGCTTAGTAGGCACAACTACCTTAATGCGAACCAGCTGATCACCGCGCTGACCGCCGCGCAGGCTGGGAATACCCTTCCCCTTCAGGCGCAGCACCTTACCTGGCTGAGTGCCTTCGGGAACCTTCACAGTTACCTGACCATCCAGCGTAGGAACCTTGATCTCAGCGCCCAGGGTTGCCTGTACGATATTGACAGGTACCTCGCACAGAACAGTAGTGCCATCACGTTCAAAGAACTTGTGTGGCTTCACGTACAGATATACGTAAAGATCACCGCTCTGACCGCCCTTAGCACCGGCCTCGCCCTCGCCGCTTACGCGCAGACGGGAGCCGTTATCTACACCTGCAGGAATTTTTACCTTCAGGCGTTTATTCTTCTTCACAGTACCCTTGCCGCGGCATTCCTTGCAGGGGTTGGAAATAATCTTGCCTTCGCCGTGGCACTTGGAGCACGGACGCTCATTTACCATCTGACCGAACATGGTGTTCTGGGTGAAGCGTACATAGCCGGAGCCGTGACATTCAGGACAGGTTTCAACCTTGGAGCCGGGTTCTGCACCGTCACCGTGGCAATGGTCGCAGGTTTCGTCGCGATACAGATTGATTTCCTTCTCTACGCCGAAAGCTGCTTCTTCAAAGGTAATTTCCATATCAAAGCGCAAATCCGCACCGCGCTGCGGGCCCGCTTCGCGGCCGCCGCGACCGCGTCCCTGGCCGCCGAAGAACATATCAAAAATATCATCCATGCCTCCGCCGCCAAAGCCACCGAAGCCACCGCCGAACGGATTACCGCCGGCGCCGCCGGCAGTCTGCGCCTGTTCGAAGGCATCAGGGCCAAGCTGGTCATATTGCTGGCGCTTCTGCTCATCGGAAAGGACGCTGTAAGCCTCATTGGCTTCCTTGAATTTGTTCATGGCTTCTTCGTTGCCCTTATTGCGGTCAGGATGATATTTCAGGGCCAGTTTACGGAATGCTTTTTTTATTTCGTCCTGGGAAGCGGTTTTGCTTACTCCCAGTACCTCATAATAATCTCTCTTAGCCAAAACAGGCGCCTCCTAAAACTTTTCTAACGAATATTATTTAAGCATATAATGCCCAGATGCATGATGGCGGTTGCCACAGCAGCTGGGCACTAATATTATATTACTTTTTTACGTCTGTATCAACAACACAGATGGTGCTTTTCACCCAACCCGAAGGCTGATGAGAAGGTATCAGATGCTAGGCGAAACGACGACGGCGTACTTTTAGTACGTCGAGGAGTTTCAACAACGCAGATGGTGCCTTATCGACAGCCTTATTTCTTGTCGTCGTCAACAACTTCCGCATCTACAACATCGTCGTCAGCTTTTTTAGCACCTTGAGCACCTGCTGCGCCTTGTGCGCCTGCAGCACCCTCTTGTGCCTGAGTTTCTTTGTAAAGCTCAGCGCTCAGCTCGTACAGCGGTTTGGTCAGAGCTTCGGTATCAGCTTTAATCTTGTCGAGGTCGTCACCCTTCATGGTTTCTTTCAGGGTGTCAACTGCAGCTTTAACTTTAGCGATTAATTCGTCTTTGCCTTTGCCTTCCATGTCTTTCATGGTCTTTTCAGCCTGATAGCACATGTTGTCGGCCTGGTTGCGAACTTCTACGCCTTCCTTACGTTTCTTATCAGCTTCAGCGTTAGCTTCTGCTTCTTTAACCATTCTGTCTACTTCGTCCTTATCAAGGGTGCCAGAGGAGGTAATGGTAATCTTTTGTTCTTTACCGGTGCCAAGGTCTTTAGCGCTTACGTTAACGATACCGTTAGCATCGATGTCGAAGGAAACTTCGATTTTAGGAATTCCACGCGGTGCAGCCGGGATGCCGGACAGCTCGAAGCGGCCCAGAGTTTTGTTGTCTGCAGCCATTTCACGTTCGCCTTGCAGAACATGGATATCAACGGAAGGCTGGTTATCTGCAGCGGTAGAGAATACCTGTTTCTTAGAGGTCGGGATGGTGGTGTTACGATCGATAATCTTGGTGAATACACCGCCGAGGGTTTCAATACCCAGGGACAACGGAGTTACATCCAGCAGCAGTACGTTGCCGGTACCTTCTTCACCGGAGAGAACGCCGGCCTGGATAGCAGCACCTACTGCAACGCATTCGTCCGGGTTAACTCCTTTGTAAGGCTCTTTGCCCATGAATGCTTTGATAGCAGCCTGTACAGCCGGGATACGGGAAGAACCGCCGACCAGGATTACCTTACTGATATCGTTTGTGGAAAGACCTGCATCGCTCATAGCCTGACGAACAGGACCCATGGTGCGTTCAACCAGATCAGCAGTCATTGCTTCGAATTTAGCACGGGTCAGGTCCATATCCAGATGTTTCGGGCCGTCAGCACCTGCAGTGATGAACGGCAGGTTGATGTTGGTGCTCATAACGCCGGACAATTCGATTTTAGCTTTTTCAGCAGCCTCACGCAGACGCTGCATAGCCATACGGTCGGTAGAAAGGTCAATGCCTTCAGCTTTTTTGAATTCGTCAACCATCCAGTCCATGATTTTCTTATCGAAGTCATCGCCACCCAGATGAGTATCACCGTTGGTTGCTTTTACTTCGAATACGCCGTCGCCGACATCCAGAATAGATACATCGAAGGTGCCGCCGCCGAGGTCGTATACCATGATGGTATGGTCGTCGGTTTTATCAATGCCGTATGCCAGAGAAGCAGCGGTAGGCTCGTTGACGATACGCAGAACATCAAGGCCTGCAATCTTGCCTGCGTCTTTAGTAGCCTGACGTTGGCTGTCATTGAAGTATGCAGGAACAGTGATAACTGCCTGGGATACGGTTTCGCCCAGATAAGCCTCTGCATCAGCTTTCAGTTTTTGCAGAATCATTGCAGAAATTTCTTCCGGGGAATATTTTTTGTCGTCGATAGTTACTCTGTAAGAGCCTTCGCCCATGTGACGTTTGATGGAGCTGATGGTTCTGTCAGGGTTGGAAACTGCCTGACGTTTTGCCAGTTGGCCAACCAGACGCTCGCCGTTTTTAGCAAAGCCTACAACAGACGGGGTTAAGCGGCTGCCTTCCTGGTTAGTGATGACGGTAGGTTCGCCGCCTTCCATAACTGCAACAACACTATTAGTAGTACCTAAGTCAATACCAATTACTTTAGCCATGATTTTTATCCTCCTGATTACTATCCTTCGGTGATGCGGCAGCTGCCGCATTTTTACCGAATCGATGTGATATATTTTTTTAATTTATTGTGAAGAGCACGCCAGCTTTATTCGTTGGTGTTTACTCTTACCTTACTGTGACGGATAACCTTGTCACCCAGCTTATAGCCTTTTTCGAAAACCATATCTACGATTTCATCATCCAGCTCCGGATTATGACCGCGCATTACGGCTTCGTGGATGTTCGGGTCAAATTTAGCATTTTGAGCTTCAATTTCTTCTACCTTCAGATCCTTGAAGGCATCTTCAAACTGACGGCGGATTTTTTTCATACCGTCTACAACTGCATCCACATTATCGCCCTTTTCGACGCTTGCTTCAGCACGCTCAAAATTATCTAAAACCTTTAAGAACTTGCCAACCACATTTGCTGTTACAAAGGTGGAAAGCTGTTCCTTTTCTATATTGGTGCGACGGCGGAAGTTTTCAAAATCGGCCTGCAATCTCAACAAACGATTTTGCAGCTCTTCGATTTTGGCATCCTTCGGGTCAACCTCAGGCTCAGCGGCTTCCTCCGCATTTTTTGCATCTTCAGCTTCTTCAGCTTCTGCAGCTTCCGCAGTTTCCTGTTCGGCAGCCTTCGCTTCCGCAGCCTCCTGCTCAGCCTGTTTTTCTTTCATTTCATTATCCTGCAAGGCTCTTCCTCCTTAGTTTTATTTATTGTCGGGCTTTTGCTCGAACATCGTTTTCAAATACTTATGCAGGTAATCCATTACGGTAATTACCTTGCCGTATTCCATACGCGTCGGGCCAAGAACTGCCATCGTACCGACTATCTGACCGTTAAGACGGTAGGTTGCCTGTACCATGCTGCAATCCTGAATGCCGGTGAATTTGTTTTCTCTGCCAATCGTGATCTTCAGTCCGCTGTCCTCGCCTGCCTTCAGCAAATCGCGTACTACGCGCTCCTCCTCCAGGATACCCAGAAGATTCTTCACACGCTCCACGTCGCGGAATTCCGGCTGGTTCAGCAGCTGCTTGGTGCCGCCAAGGAAAACCTTTTGCTGCTGGTATTTCTGACGCATCTGGCGGATGGACTGTACCAGCGATGTGAACAGCAGCTTATCATCTGCTATATTAGTATGCACCGCCTGCAGCAGATCCTCGGTAATGTTCGCCAGCGCTCTGCCCTCCAGCAGTCTGCTGACGCGTCCTGCCATGTAGTCCAGCTCCTCCGGCCGCATTCCCAAAGGAATTTCTACCACGCAGTTGGCCACATTGCCGTCATCTGTTACAATGCACAGGATGGCATGGTGCTCATCCAGAGGTAAAAACTTCATATAACGGAAGCACGCACCGGCATCACGGTTAGCCAGCACCATTGAAACATTCTTCGTCATCCGAGAAAGGATTTTCGCCGTTGACTGGAAGATTTCATCAATGCTTCTGCGTCTTTCGCTGAACCAGCCGTTAATCAGTGCTCTGTCATTATCTGTCAGAGTGCCCGGCTCAACAAGCGAGTCAACATAAAGACGATAAGCCTGAGCCGACGGTACACGTCCGGCCGAGGTGTGCGGCTGCTCCAGGTAACCCAGGAGCTCCAGGTCACTCATCTCGTTACGGATGGTCGCAGGACTGAGGCCCAAATCATATTTGCGGGCAATCGTCCTTGAACCTACAGGCTCAGCAGTTGAAATATAATCCTCAATTATGAGCTGGAGAATTTTTTTCTTTCTTTCGTTTAACATATTCCCACCTCATTTTGATTGTTAGCACTCTATCATTAGGAGTGCTAACATCTTGATATTAGAATAGCACTAGCCTACTTTATTGTCAACACCTTTTTTATTTATTTTTAAGTTATCACAAAAACTTCAAATATTTGATTGCCGACCTCCATACCACGCTCTGTCAGGCGCAGTCTTTGCGTGCTTGCATCATACGCAATAAGCTTTTGTTCAAACAGCGGCGCCAGCTCGGAGGCAAAGCGCTGCAGCACATCCACGTCAAAGCGCTCGCGTGCCTCCGCCAGGCTAGCACCTTCGCTGCGGCGCAGTCCCATGAACATGAATTCCTCCAAAAGCTCTGCGCAAGATAACTCTTCTACATTATATAATGCACTGTCGCGCAAATCATTACCGCCGAAGCTTTGCAGCTGCCCGATATATTCCTTGACCGTACTCAGCCCAGTACGCCGTTTTTGGCCGTCAAAGCCGCAGGCGGCAGCGCCGAAGGCCATGTAGGGATGATACTGCCAATAAACCGTATTGTGCCGCGAATACTGTCCGTTTTTGGCATAGTTGGAAATTTCGTAGCGCTCAAAGCCACGCTCGCGCAAAAAGCTCTGCACCAGCTCATACATATCCGCCGCAGTATCCTCGTCAGGCAAAGTTATTCTGCCCTTATCCACAAGGCTTGCCAACGGCGTGCCCTCCTCCACAATCAGACCGTAAACAGAAATATGCTCTATGCCCGTATCGGTCAGACGCTCCAGCGTATCCTGCAGGCTTGTAAGCGTCTGCGACGGCAGGCCGTAAATCAAATCCGCGCTGACGCGCGCAAAGCCAGCTTTGCGTGCCAGCGACAGTGCCTCCAGTGCCTGCTGCGCATTGTGAATACGTCCTATCGCCCGCAGCTCGTCATCCTGCAGCGACTGTACGCCGAAGCTGATGCGGTCAAAGCCAAGGCTGCGCAATGTCTGCAGCTTGGCCAAATCCGCCGTGCCTGGGTTCACCTCAATCGTTGCCTCGCAGGGCTGCTGCCAAAAGCCGTACCGCTTCAATGCGTTCACCAGCTTGGCAATGCATTCCGTCGGCAGCACGCTCGGTGTACCGCCGCCAAAGTAAATGCTGGCGTTCGTTGCCATATTTGCCGCCTCATCCGCACGCAGAGCTATTTCTTTGCACACAGCGTCGGTATAGTCACGCTTTGCCTGCTCGCCAAAGCCGGCATAGGAAGCAAAATCGCAGTACAGGCATTTCTGTACGCAAAACGGTATATGCAGATAAAGTGCCTGATATTGCTGCCATGGCTGCACTTGTTTATTTTCCATAAGTGTTATTTCCTTTCACTATCTGTAAAAAACGCCGCCACAGAAATTTCTGCAGCGACGCCTAAGCAAATTTATTTTCCCTTTTTATAGAACCATTTTTTATACGCAAAAAAGACAGCGCCCACAACTAAAATCAAAATCGTTAATCTTTGGCTGTGCTCCTGAAAATTAACTACATCATGACCGATGACAACCTCCAACGCCGTAGAAGGAAATTTGCCGATAAGGTTGGCAATAATGTAATCACGCGCACTCATGCTGCTCACAGCACCCACCGCCGTCAAAATGCCTGATGGAAAATACGGCAGCGCCCTGGCGAAGGCCATCCACTCCAAACCGTGCTTGCTGCTTGCCTCATCAATGGATTTCAGCGAGTTGCTTTTTTCAATCAGCTTCTGCGCCGTATCACGGAAGAAGAAGCGCATCAGATAAAAGCTGATAACCACACCGGTTGTTTCCGCCAGCCAGGAAATAGTAATACCCAAGGGCAGGCCGAAAATCAGACCGTTGGCTGTAGAAAGAAAAATCGACGGGAAAACGCTGCCGGCATTAATCAGCACATCCAGCACAAAACTGATTAAAATCGCCCACGGGCCAAAGGAGCGCAGATATTCTACCAGGCCGTTGACATTGCCGCTGATTGCCAGCGTAAATGTTTTGTTAAAGAAATCATCGGCAAAAAAGTGAATACCTAAAAACAAGGCCACCAGCAAAACTGCCGCCGTCACCTTAGCACAAACATCAGGATTTTTTAACCAGTCTTTTTTCATGTATTTATAACCTCTTTAAGAATTAAAAATCATATTAAAGCGTTCACCAAACTGCATTTCCACCAGACGACGGATTTCCGCCCAGTCCTCCGGCGTACGCAGCTGCGCCTGCGCCAGTTGGCGAACCTGCGCAATTACGTCAACATCTCGCATTATATCAGCAATTCGCAAATCTGGCAAGCCATGCTGCTTTAAGCCGAAGAGCTGGCCTGCACCGCGCTGCTCCATATCCTTTTCCGCAAGATAGAAGCCGTCCTCGCTCTCATGCAGTACGTTCAGACGCGCCAGTGCCTCCGGCGAATCGGCGGCCGTCAGCAGCACGCAGTAGGACTGCTCGCTGCCGCGACCTACACGTCCGCGCGGCTGGTGCAGCTGCGCCAAGCCAAAGCGCTCCGCATTTTCAATCACCATCAGCGTAGCATTGGGCACGTTCACGCCAACCTCGATAACCGTAGTGCTCACCAGCACCTTCAGTTCGCCTGCCGCAAAGCTGCTCATAATGGCATCCTTCTCCGCACCCTTCAGCCTGCCATGCAGCAGAGCGCAGGGAATATCCTGCAGAAAATCACGCTTCAGCTCCTCGTATACTCTTTCAGCGCTATGCACAGCCAGAACATCCGATTCCTCAATCAGCGGGCAGACAACGTAAGCCTGCCTTCCTGCCTGCACCTGACGCACCAGACCGGCGTAAACCTCGCGGCGGCGCTCATCCGTATAGCACAGTGTCCGCACCGGCTTACGCTGCGGCGGACGTCCCTTCATTACGGAAATATCCAGATCGCCGTAAACAGTAAGCGCCAGAGTACGCGGAATCGGCGTTGCCGTCATTACCAGTACATCGGGAGCATTCTCCGATTTATTGGACAGACGCGCACGCTGCTCTACACCGAAGCGGTGCTGCTCGTCTGTCACCGTCAGCGACAGATTTGCAAAGCGCACATCCTCCTCCAGCAGAGCATGCGTACCCACAACCACGTCAACAAGACCAAGCTCCAGATTCAGCAGCAGCTCACGCCTTGCCTTAGCACGCATACCGCCCGTCAGTAAAGCGATACGCACACCGTAAGGCTGCAGATATTGCTCCAGCGTTTCAAAATGCTGCGCAGCCAAAATTTCCGTCGGCACCATAATGCAGCCCTGATAACCGTTTTCCACCGCCTTAGCCAACGCCAACGCACTGATAACCGTCTTGCCGCTGCCTACATCGCCCTGCAGAATGCGGTGCATAGGCTTTTTATCCTGCATATCCAGCGAAATCTCACGCCATGCCTGTTGCTGTGCCGCCGTCAGCTCAAAGGGCAGTCCCTGCATTACGTCTTTAACAAGCGCACCGTCTGCAGCGTGCTTGATGCCCTCTCTGTTGTCATGGCTCTGTTGGCGATAGTAAAGCAGGCCGCACTGCAGCAAAAACAGTTCCTCAAAAACAAAGCGCTGCTTGGCACGTCGCAACGCTTCCCAGCTTTCCGGAAAGTGAATATTTTTCAGCGCCGTATAGCGGTCGGGCAAATTACATTGGCTCACAACCTTCGCCGGCAAACTTTCCGGCAAATCCTTTGCTGCCAGTCGCAAGGCCTCGCTTACCCAGGTACGCAGGTTCTTCTGCGTCAGGTTACCGCTCAAAGCATACACCGGGACAATACCCGGCGTTTTGCCCTCGTCCTGCTCCAAAGGCTGCACGTCAACCTCACTGACGGACTTCGTAGTGCGCCCCTGCCTTACGCGGCCTGTAATCTGCAGCAACGTATCCGGCTTCAGCTTCTGCGCCTTGTAGCGCTGCCCGCCGAAAAAGTACAGCGTGGCATAGCCTGTTTCGTCACGCACCGTCACGGAAGTATAGCTGCGACGGCTGGCACCATAGCCGTTTTTCACCTGATAAACGGTTGCTTTGAAAATCTGCTTACTGTTGTCTACATCAAGCTCCTTAATCGTTTTGAGCTTGGCATAATCGAGATAAGCACCCTGACGCGGATAAAATTCCAGCAAATCACCCACGCTGAAAATATTAAGAGCAGCCAGCTCAGCTGCCTTTTTTACACCTACACCTTTTAGTGTTGTTACAGGTTCTTTCCACCACATTTATAAAAATACCCTCTTTATCTTAAAATTCCCTTGATTTTCTGCGCTCTTTATGGTATGATACTCATGTTAAATTTGAATGTGCCTTATGTCTTATCACGTTTAAGGAGGTGGGAAACAATGGCATCTATCTGCGAAATCTGCGGTAAAGGAAAACTCGCTGGCAACAACGTCAGCCACTCCAATAGACACACCAAACGTGCTTGGAACCCGAATATTCAACAAGTAAGAGCAGTTGTTGAAGGTTCTGTTAAACGCTTGAACGTTTGCACCCGTTGCCTGCGTTCCGGTAAAGTTAACCGCGCAATCTAATCCGTTCGGATTTAAAAAGAAGCCAAATACCAATCGGTATTTGGTTTCTTTTTTTTGCGCTTATTTTACTTTGCAGCCGCACTCGGGGCAGAATTTAACCAAAGAGCTGATTTTTGCGGAGCAATTCGGGCACAAAATAAAGGCACGGTATTCTGTGAGCTTCTTTTCGAACAGCTCATAGAACTGGTTAACCTCTTTGTCCTCGCGCTTCCAGTTATAAATCTGCAGACGCTCCTTAGTGGAGTCCATGATAACCTGTACGGTTTCTTCATCCAAAGACTGCATAGCCAGCTGCATAATTTTTTTCTTGTTATGGAAGTGCAGCTGATGTGCAGCATCATCCTGCTCATCAATAGTTACACCCATCTCATTGACGCACAGCAAGGCAATATTCCAGGCTACATCAATATCAACTTCATAAAGACGGTTATCAAAGCAACCGCCGGCACCATCTATTCTCATAGCTACCTCCTGCCAGATGTTTTTCCTTAATTATAGCACAAGCGCATATTTGCTGTAAAACAAATCGCTCGTACCGCAGCATTATTTGTTCAGCTCCGCCGCCATTTCACGCACAGTTTTATGCAACAGCGGATGTACCAGCTCCGGTGCAATATCCAAAAGCGGCAGCAGCACAAAATCCCTGTTCTGCATATCAGGATGCGGCAGCGTAAGCTCCGGTGTCTGCATCACGACATTTTCGTAAAGCAGCAAATCCAGATCAATATTGCGCTCGCCCCAATGACGCAGGCGCACACGCCCCATCGCCAGCTCCGTTGCCAAAAGCGTACGCAAAAGCGCCACAGGCTCCAGATTAGTGCGCACCCTGCACACAGCATTCAAAAACTGCGGCTGGTCCGTCACACCATAAGGCTCCGTAGCAAAATAGCCGGAAACCTGCAGTACCTCCACGCCCTGCTGCATCAGCAGCATCAGCGCGCGCTGTAAATTCTTTTTCTTATCGCCCAGGTTACTGCCCAAGGCAACATATGCAATAGCCATCTCAGACTCCTGTTCTTTTGATGTGATACGATATTCCAGCAATTATCTATCGCGTTACAGCGAAAAATTTCTTAACGGCAATTTCGTGCGGAACAAAGACGAAATTGCAATAAACTCGCGCTATGCGTAGTATTTTTCTACACAAGTCAGCTTAGCGCTCAAACAGTATTGCAATTTCTTTTGTTCCAAGCACTCATTGCCTAAAATTTTTATGCTTCCACCGCGATAAATAATTGCTTATGTCACTATTCTGTCGCAGCGTGACAGATAATTGCTAAAACAATTCTTTCTAAGCTAACCTACTCCGCACTGCCGCGCAAAATAGCCTCCAGTGTGCGAATCGCCCGCACATTCTCCTCAACATCATGCACGCGCACCATCTGTGCCCCCGCGTAAATCGCCTGCAGGCTCGTCGCAATCGTCCCCTCCAAACGCTGCTCCGCCGGCACACCGCCCAGCACAGCACCAAGCGTACTCTTGCGCGACGCCGCCAGCAGCACAGGATAGCCAAAGCTCGTCAAAGCCTTCAGGTCACGCATCAACAGCAAATTCTGCTCCACATTCTTGGCAAAGCCGATACCGGGGTCCAGAATAATCTTATCCGCACTCACACCACGCTCACGCAAAAGCTGCGCCCTCTGCGCCAGATAAACGGCAACCTCCTGCACAACATCCTTGTACTCGCAGTTCTGCTGCATATTCTTCGGCGTACCGCGCATATGCATAAGAATAATCGGCGCTTTAGTAGCCACAACAACATCCGCCATACGCGGGTCAGCCTCCATCGCACTGATATCGTTGATAATATCAGCACCGGCAGCAATAGCTGCCTCCGCCGTATCCGCACGATATGTATCAATAGAAATAACAGCATCGGGATAAGCCTTGCGCAAAGCAGCAATCGCAGGAACTACGCGGCGGCGCTCCTCCTCCCCGTCAACGCTGTCGCTGCCCGGACGGGTAGACTCACCGCCGACATCCAGCACACCGGCACCCGCAGCAAGCATTCTGCCGGCACGCGCCACTAGCTCCTCCATAGCAGGCACACGGCTGCCCTCGTAAAAAGAATCCGGCGTAACGTTCAAAATGCCCATCACGCACATCTTCTCATATGTCAGCACGCGGCCGTCAGCCAGAGTAGTGCACAGCTTTTGCGGTGTCAGCGCCATTTCCAGATCAATAGCAGCCTGAGGAATGCCAAAGTACGGCATCTGCGCCATTTTCTTCAGCAGTACCTTATAATGCTTCAGCGTACCCAAAAGCAGGATATCAACATACTTTGCAGCGCAGGTAACAGCACCAACAGGTGTTACGGCATCGCCGCCCACCGCCAGCATCTCCTGCTTGATAATATTAGCCGCCGGAGTACGCACACCAAGCAGCTTGAACGGAATAATCTCCGCCTTATGCGCAAAAATAGGCAGACTGTCGGCATGAGCGCCGATGCTTGCCAGCGCTGCCTCCAGGCCTTCACGGTTAACCTTTAATAACATTCATTCTCACCTTTTTCCACAACAGCAAAAGCGTTATGATTATGGATGCTTTCCATGCTCTCCACCTCTGCGCGATACCAGGTAATACGCTTATCTGCCTCCAGACGTAAAGCAACCTCACGCACGGCATCCTCTACAAAACGCGGATTCTCATAAGCATACTCCGTAACGTATTTTTCGTCAGGGCGCTTCAAAAGACCGTACAGCGGCGTGCTTGCGGAAGCCTCGGCATATTCCACCAGCTCCTCCAGCCATACCATTTCCTGCGCCTCAACCTCCAGCTTCGCCCAGGCACGTTGGTTATGCGCACCGTATTCGCTGATTTCCTTGGAGCAGGGGCACAGCGTCTGCACCGGCACAACAGCTGTAATGCGCCAACGCAGCTTCTCGCCCTTCTCGGCCTTGTACACGCAATCGATATCCATCGGCGCTTCCATACCGCTCACAGGAGCCTTCTTCGTCACAAAATACGGAAACTTCAGCTCGATAAAAGCTCTTTCAGCCTGCAGATGCTGCTTCAGCTGATCCAAAATAGCCTCCACATCAGCGAGGCCCACAGGGCCGAGAGTACGCAAACATTCCACAAAACGGCTCATGTGCGTACCGCGCATATCATGCGGCAAATCCACCGCCAGTGTTACCTCCGCTACGCTGTGCTGCGTACCGCGCTCTTTATCGCGCAGCTCAATCGGCCAGCGCAGACCCTTTATTCCCACATGCTTCAAAGGAATATTGCGTAAATCCTTTTCGCTTTGTACATCCTTCACGTCATTCACCTCTGTACACGCAGCCACTGGTGCGAGTTTCCCAAACTTCTACTTCATATAAATGATAATGGTCGCTCTTAAGCAGCTCCACTAATTTATTCCAAACCCAGACACTGATATTTTCTGCAGAAGGCACCGGCAGAATATCATTCAGGCAGGCGTGATCCAGATGTGCCAGCACCTCGTCCTTCACCAGATTCTTCAGCTTAATGAAATCAATAACCATACCCTCGTGGTCGGGAGTGCCCTCCACCTTTACCACCAGCTTATAGGTATGACCGTGCAAATGCTCGCACTTGCCGTTATAGGCAGGCAGATAATGTGCAGCGTCAAAATCGAATTCCTTGATAATTATCATTTATATTCTCCTCCATAAAGGGTTAAATCAGCAAAACCGTTCTGGCGCAGAGCCTCATAAGCCACAATCGCCACGGAATTAGACAAATTCAAAGAGCGTGCATCCTCAATCATCGGAATACGGATGCAGCTTTCGGGATATTCGTGCAGCAAGGTTTCCGGCAGACCGGCAGTTTCCTTGCCGAAAATAAGCAGGCTGTCCTGAGCATACTGTACATCGGCATAAGAGCTGTGTGCCTTCGTCGTCAGGAAATACTTAGGATTATCCTTATATTTTTCCAGCACCTCGTAAACGCTGTCGTAATAATGGATATCAACAAGATGCCAATAATCCAGACCTGCACGCTTTAAATATTTATCCTCTACAGAAAAACCAAGCGGACGGACCAAATGCAGGTGACAGCCGGTTGCTGCGCACAGACGTGCAATATTACCGGTATTGCCGGGAATTTCCGGTTCAACTAAAACTATATGCATTTTACTGAATGCCTCCTCAGCTGACTGCTGCGCAGTCGTTAATTTATTTTTTCTCCTGCAGTATTTCGGAAACCCTCTGCTTCATACTGCGCTTCTTTTTATTCTTTTCCTTAACCGGTTCAGCCGGTGCCGGCTTAACCGCCTCCACAAGCTGCTGTGCTAGGATTTTCTGATAGGTAGCCATAATCTTTTCGCAATACAGCGAGCCCATCGCCCAAGTACCGTTTAAACCGTACCAGGTGTTGACAACACCGCGCTCCAGGCGGATATTATGCGCCAGATCATAGCGCGGATCAACAATATCCGTCGAAGGGCGCTTCGTTTGCGTATAAGCCAGCAGATGCTGGATATGCGCACGCACTCCCAGCTGCGGCGTAGCAAAGGACGCACCGCGCACACCGCCGCCGATAGTACCGAGACCACAGAAATTATTCTGATGATGCAGCACATCACCGCCATAGCGGTAAGCGCCTGTTTCTACCAATGATTGCGCCAGGGCAAGATCGGGGCGCACATTTTCACGCTTAGCCTCCTGCCAGTACAAATCAACAAGCTCCTCTACCGGGCAGGCCAGCTTCACAGCCGGGTTAGCCGCCAAAATATAGGCAATAGCCTGCGCCTTGCTGGCAATCGCCTCACCGTAAATAGCGATATTACGATAATCATCCGGCAGCTGAGTACCGGAAAAATAGAACTTGCCGTCCTTCTCCTGCAGCAGCGACGGACGCGGAGCGGCAGGAACCTTTATCGTACCGGCAGGCGGTTTAGCCACCGGTTTGGTAGATACTACAATTTTATCCTTTTCCTGAGTTATTTGGACAGCGCGCTGCTTTTTGTTCAGCAGCTTCTTATCCTTTTTATCAGCGATAATCATCTGCTTGGAGGCCGGTGCTTCATCAGCGACCTCGCGCACAGTTGCCGCACATACGCCGGCATAGAGCGACAAACCCAGCAGAACACACGCAAAAGTAATTTTTTTATATTTCATAGCGCATTACTCCTATATATATCACGCTATCAATTTTACCGCACATAAGGCAAAATTGTAAAGTTTTTCCCACCCCTGCAGTGAGGAATTCACAAAAAAGTAGATTTAAGCTATAATATTTATAAGATTACAGCTAAGCGCTGCTAATAATTTTTACAGTAAACAGCTATCTGCCTGACAAATTAAGGAGGGAAAATTATGACCGCAAAATTCCATTTCATCAACCACGCCTGCTTTATGCTGGAAAAAAACAATTCCGCTATCATCTTCGACCCGTATCTGGACGATAATCCGGAAGGACTCACCGCCAAAGACATCAAGGTTGATTATATTTTCGTCAGCCACGGTCATTTTGACCATTTGGGCAGTGCCTTTGAAATCGCCAAAAATTGTGACGCTACCATCATCTCCACTGCCGAAATCTGCGGTCTGGCGCAGGATGCCGGTTGCAAAGCACACGCTATGCATCTTGGCGGCACCTTTAAGTTTCCCTTCGGCAAGGTACGCCTGACGCTGGCCTTCCACGGCAGCGGCGTTCCCGGCGGACATGCCTGCGGCATTGTTATTGATTTCTACGGCACTAAGCTGTACTTTGCCGGTGACACCGCACTCTTCAGCGATATGCAGCTGCTGCCCAAGCTCGATGCTTTTGAATACGCAGTGCTTCCTATCGGCGGCAACTTCACTATGGACCCCAATGATGCACTTATCGCCTGCAAGCTGCTGCAGGCAAAATTCGTTATCCCCGTACATTACAACACCTGGCCGCCCATCGCTCAGGACGTGGAAGCCTTCAAGGCCGCCGTTGAGGACGAAACCGACAGCAAGGTGCTCATTGTAAAACCGGGCAATACTATTGATATCGACTAAAAATTAAAACTTCAAAAACTTACGCCACGAAGCGTTCTTATTCACGTCGCAGTTGCCGCAATTGTTGCACTGCGACGTTGTTTTTTCTCCGAAATATTCCAGCAGTACCTTGCGCAGACACATGGACGTATTGCAATAATTGGTCATTTTACTCAGCAGCTGCAGCTCATGCTCCTTCCAGGTCAGATCCGGCTGGTCGTGGCCGATAAGATAGGTGTTAACCGCAATATCCGCCTTATCGTAAAGCAGCAGACATTCCGCAGGCAGGCCGTCACGCCCTGCGCGTCCTGCCTCCTGATAATAGCTTTCGATATCCTTGGGCATATTATAATGCACCACAAAGCGTACATCCGGCTTATCAATGCCCATACCGAAGGCATTGGTTGCCACAATCAGTGGCACGCTGCCGCCGACGAAGGCATTCTGATTTTCGCGCCGTTCCTCCGGCGTCAGGCCTGCGTGATAGCGCAAAGCACTGAAGCCCTGGCGCCGCAAAAGCTGCGTCACGCTTTCCACCTTGTTGCGCGTAGCACAGTAAACTACGCCGCAATCCTTTTTATGCTTGCGCATAAACTCCAGCAGCGAGCGCTCCTTATCCTGCGTGCGCTGCACGGCAAAATGCAGATTAGGCCTGTCAAAGCCCGTCACCACAATTTTTGCCTCCGGAATGCCCAAGCGTTTGATAATATCGCGGCGCACATCCGGTGTAGCCGTAGCAGTAAAGGCTGCCACCAGCGGCTTCGTCGGCAAGGCCTGAATAAAATCGGGGATATTATAATACTCCTTGCGAAAGCTGTGTCCCCACTGCGATACGCAGTGCGCCTCGTCCACCGCCACCATCGTAATATAAGCCTGACGGGCGAAATCAATAAACTGCTGGTTGACCAATCGCTCCGGTGCCACATATAAAAATTTGCACTGCTTATTAAGCGCGGCATGCAGCACTCTGCCGTACTCGTTGCTGCTCATGCTGCTGTCAAGATAAGCGGCCGGAATACCGCGGGCCGTCAGCGCCTCCGCCTGATCCTTCATCAGTGATATCAGCGGCGAAATAACCAGCGTCACGCCCTTCAGCAGCAACGAAGGCAGCTGAAAGCAGATGCTCTTGCCTGCACCCGTAGGCAGCACTGCCAGCACAGGCTGTCCGTGTAATATTTCACTTATAATTTCTTCCTGCCCTGTGCGAAAGCTGCTGTAGCCATAAAAATGCTGCAGTGCGCGGTGCAGAAAATCACTGTCTATAATACGTGCCATAAAGCTCCCTTGCTTCGAATAATTTATATTGTAAAAAGTATAGCATATAAGCACTTTTATGTAAAATAACTTTCGTTTTTTCTATGATCAGCTAATAAAAAACAGGTACAGCCTAAGCTGTACCTGAATTTGTTACTTCAAGCGTCTAATTAGTGTTTACGTGCGTTGAAGCATTCGCGGCAGTAAACCGGACGATCGCTGGGTTTGAACGGTACCATGGTCTCTTTACCGCATTCAGCGCAAACTGCGGGGAACATTTCGCGTTGCGGACGGTCGTTTTGTACGCCCATGCGTTGTTTACGAGCTTGACGGCAAGCCGGGCAACGGCGCGGTTCGTTAGTAAAGCCCTTTTCTGCGTAGAACTCTTGCTCGGAAGCGGTGAATACGAATTCGTTGCCGCACTCGCAGCAGGTTAAAGTCTTGTCTTCTTTCATTGTTTAATCACTCCTAATCATAGATAGAACATACCCCAAAGAACGCATTAAGATGTTTACCTTGGCTTCCCCATGTCATCTATGATAGAAGAAGTTAGGAACTTAAACGGACCACTGAGATACACCACTTACAGTATATAGTAAGCGCCTGTAAAAGTCAATCTTAGTTTATCAAAAATGCGTAAATTCTTTAATAAGAAACTTTTCATTTCTCAATATATGCTCAAATCCGCTTGTTAACAGTGCTCACAGAAAAAGCTTGCATGTAAAATAATGGTGCAGCACCGGTAAGTTTACAGCAAAAACTATTACTGTCTTTTTTTCGCCGCTTTAAAGAAAAACCGCGACAGCTTTTCAGGTCTGCGCGGTTTTAGAACTTCAATTTTTATTTATGCAGCCAGTTTACAGATTTTCCTTGCTCTCTGGCAAAATGAGCATCATTGATGGTTTCGGCAATGATATTGCCCTGCCAGTCATTCAGCGTGCTGACAGAAACATTATGCACACTCAGTTTCCACAGATTGTTCAGCGGGATGCCCAAAAGCAGGCACAGCTGCACGCGGATAATACCGCCATGCGAGATGATGGCAATATTTTTATCGTGGCCTTCACGCTCGAAGATATAGTCAAAGGCCGCCTGACAACGACGCGCTACATCATGAAAGCTTTCGCCCTCCGGCGGAATCCATTCGCCCGGACGCGTCAGGAAATCATCCATCTCCTTAGGCCAGCGGCGGCTGATTTCCGCATACTCCAGGCCCTCCCAGGCACCGAAGCTTACCTCCTGCAGTAAATCCAACGGCTGGTAGGACATATTTTTGCTCATAGCCAGCGGTGCTGCCGTCATGCAGGCACGCAGCATAGAGCTGCAGTAAATCTTGTCAACCGGCAAATGCTGCATATAGGCAGCCAGCTTCTCGGACTGCTCCAGACCTTTGGCGTTCAGCGGCATGTTGATGCGTCCCTGAAAGCGGTGTCCTTTGTTGCTGTCCGTTTCACCGTGACGGATTAAATATATTCTACCCATTAAGCCTTCGCTCCTTTTTTAGACTGCTCTGCCAGAGAAAATTCCTTCATCTCCGCATGCACGCCTGCTTCCTCAAAGGTTTCCATTTCCTTGTAGGCCTTGATGCCGGCGTTGAACAGCGTAAAGCAGACAGCAGCGCCCTCACCGGCGCCGTCGGGAATGTTCAGGCGCAGCGGTGCCGTAAGCCCCAGCTCCTGCAAGCATTCTTCCGCTCCCGGCTCTGCGGAAACGTGACCGGCAAAGCAGTAATCCAGCACAGCAGGTGCCATTTTCGCTGCCTTTTTGGCAGCCTTGCAGACAGCAACACCATCCAGCATTACCGGCACCTTCATAGCTGCAGCCTGCAGCAGAGCGCCGGCCATAGCGGTGCGTACCATCTCATTATCAGGGTTGGAAAGACAGCCGAAGCCCAACAGCTCCAGTACCTTCTCATGTACCAGCTCCTGCACCAGGGCAGCGCCCTCTTCCAGAGCGTCAGCCTCCTCCTCCGAGGTTACGAGCAGAGCCACGACCTTCGCACCGGTTTCTGCAGCCAGCACGTTCACCGGCCATTTGGCGTGCATAATTTTTTCGGCCTGAGCAGCCTCTTCGATACCGCACCATACCAGTAAATCGCGTTTAGGATAATCTAAATCCTCTTTTTCATAAATGCCCTTGATACCGCAATAGCGCGAGGTCATTTCTTCCAGCTTGGCCAGACTGCCGACAGGCTTGATCAGATTATCAAAGCGTGTCTGCGCCAGCTTCATGCAGCCTCTGTCCGCAGGCACAATCTTTTGGATTATTTCTTCTATATGCATAGCATTTTTCCTTTCTTTCTCTTTATAATTCGGCAAAATATTGCCGGGGAAATATATCAGATTATATAGGTTGCGAGCATCAGGTAAACCACCACGCCGCATTCCGTCAAAAAGCCGTAGGTATCACCGGTAAGACCGCCCAGCTGACCGCTGAGGAAATGCGCAATGCCCTGGCAGATAACAAAGGACGCTATTGCCGTATACAGATACGGCAAACCGCAGGCTGCCACAAGCGCCAGACAGAGTGCAAAGGCAATATAGGTGTACATAGGCTTGGCATAAGCCTTAAACATATGACCGATACCGGTTTTGCGTGCATACTTGTAGTTGACGATGTAGGTAACCATAAAGGTGCGCGTTGCTACAAAAACCGCAACCAACGCAAACGACAGCTTTACCGGCGGCAGCGTAGTATAGGCAGCCACCTTCAGCAGCACAAGGCAGACAAGCGCGATAACGGCATTGGAGCCTACGTGGCTGTCCTTCATAATTTCCAGCATGCGCTCACGGTCACGGGCGCTGAAAACACCGTCGGAGGTATCCATAAAGCCGTCATACATCAGCGCGCCGATAATAATCAGCTCCGCCAGCACCAGCATCACTGCGCGCATCAAATCAGGGGTGTGCAGATAATACAGGCCGTAATTTACCGCACCCATAAAAACGCCCATTACCAGGCCGACCAAAGGGAAGTACGGCACGCTGCGGCTGAAATCGTCATCATGCCAGTCCGTGCGGTTGGAAAAGCGGATTCTGGTCAAAAATTCCAGACAAGTTACAAAATCACGCATCACATCACCTGCTTAAATGATTATACACGTCCATAGCTGCCTGCAGCACAACAATAGCCAGAGAAGCACCGGTGCCCTCGCCCAGGCGCATACCGGCATCCACAATCGGCGAAAGCTGCAGCAGCTCCAGCATTTTCTTGTGGGAAATATCACTGCTCAGATGCGAGCAGAGCATATAATCACGGCACTGCGGATAGAGGCCGTAGGCCAGCAATGCTGCAGCCGTAGCGTTAACACCGTCAACCATTGTCGGCACACGGCGGCGGGCTGCGCCGATAATTACACCGGCCAGACCTGCGTGGTCATAGCCGCCGACCTTGCAGAGAATGTCCATCGCATCGCCCTGCTGCGGCATATTTTTTGCCAGGCCGTCGATAACAACCTGACGTTTAATCTTCATGCGTTCGTCATTGATGCCGCTGCCACGACCGACAGTCAGCTGCGGGTCCAGGCCTAAAAAGGCGCTGGCAATAGCGGAAGTAGAGGTTGTATTACCGATGCCCATTTCGCCTGTATAAAGCATATTGTAGCCTTGGTCAATGCACATATCAGCCATTTCGATGCCAACGGCAATAGCCTTTTCAGCCTGCTCACGCGTCATCGCCGGTCCCTGGGTGAAGTCATTTGTTCCCCAGGCCACCTTTTTCTGATAAACCTTGGGCAAATCGCTCAAATCAAAGGCAGTGCCTACATCGCAGACGAAAACATCAGCACGCGCATGACGTGCCAGTACGGTAGCGCCTGCAGTACCGCGCATATAACCGTTAATCATCTGGCGCGTAACCTCCTGCGGATAAGCGCTGACGCCGTATTTCGCAATACCGTGGTCACCGCACATCAGAACCATCGCCGTCTTTAATTTATCCGGTAAATCCTTGCCAATCATGCCTGCAAGGCCTACAACCATATCCTCCAGCTTGCCCAGATTAGCTGCCGGCTTGTCTATCTTAGCGTAGCCTGCCCGCACTTCCTGCATACGTTCTTTATCCAGAGCAGGTATTATGATTTTCTCCATATCAGTCGTTATTCTCCTTCATCCTCAAATTTAAAAGCCAATTTTTTTACGTCTACGGCCTGACCTGCCACACAATAATAAACATGGTCAGCCGCATCTGCCACGCGCTGGTTAACCCAGCCGGCAAGGTCACGGTATTCACGCGCCATCTGATTGTCCGGCACAATACCGCTGCCCACCTCGTTCGTAACAAAGACAACGATTTTATCGCAATTACGTGCTGCTGCCAGCACCTTGTCAATTTCATCAAATACTACCTGACAACGCTCCAGGAATTCACCCTCCGGCGCATCCTTGCCGTAAAGCAGGTTACACATATAAACAGTCAGGCAGTCAAACAGAACCGCTCCTGTTTCCGCTGACAGCGCTTCAAGCGTGCGCTCGGCATGATAAGGCGCTTCGTGATTAATCCAACGCGCATCACGACGCTCACGATGCAGACGCACGCGCTCCGCCATTTCCTCATCTAAGATTTCTGCCGTAGCAACGTAATCGCATTTGGGAGAATAATGCAATACATAGCGTTCTGCAAATTCGCTTTTGCCGCTGCGAGCTCCGCCCGTAACCATAATAATTTTTCCAGGCATATTTCAACCTCCCTTCGTTTTTGTAAGCTGCATGCTTTTCATTTTAAGCATATATGAAAAAAGCTCCCTTGCGGGAGATTCACAAAATGCAGCTGCAGCCAAAAATTCTATATTTACGCATACCAAAGCCAGCCTATCTCCCGTAGGCTCCAAGCTTCGTAACAGGCAGGTCTCCTGGCTTAGCTTCATCGCCCTCAGCGCCTTCCCAACTTGCGTCAGTGACATAATTGCCTGGGCTCCGCTTACAGTAGCGGGACTGCTCCGGATTCTCACCGGCATTCCCTTTTCAGCACCGGCCTCAACCGGCGCACCTGTCAAAAAAATTCCAAGTATATATATTCGACAGCAATTCCTATAATCCTGCTAAGGCGCAAAAAAAGAGCTGCCTAAGCAGCTCTTTCAGGAATTTCGTTATTTTGCGTAATCAACAGCACGGGTTTCGCGGATGATAACAACCTTGATCTGACCGGGATATTCCATTTCAGCTTCAATCTTCTTAGAGATATCGCGTGCCAGAAGCACAGCGGAAGCATCATCGATAACATCCGGCTTAACCATAATGCGGATTTCGCGGCCAGCCTGTACGGCATAGCATTTTTCAACGCCCTCAAAGGACTCAGAAATTTCTTCCAATCGAGTTAAGCGCTTCAGGTAGCTTTCCAGAGTTTCGCGTCTTGCACCCGGGCGGGCAGCAGATACTGCGTCAGCGGCAGATACCAGAACAGCTTCAACACTCTTAGGCTCGCAGTCACCATGATGCGCCAGAATAGCATTGACAATCAGGTCGGACTCACGGAACTTCTTAGCGATTTCGCCGCCGATTTCAACGTGAGAGCCTTCCATTTCATGGTCAATAGCCTTGCCGATATCATGCAGCAGGCCGGCACGTTTAGCCAGGACAACGTCAACACCAAGCTCAGAAGCCATTACACCTGCCAGGTTAGCAACCTCAACAGAATGGTTCAGGACATTCTGACCATAGCTGGTACGATATTTCAGGCGGCCCAGCAGCTTAATCAGCTCAGGGTGCAGGCCATGCACACCGACAGCAAAGGTAGCCTGTTCGCCGGCTTCCTTAATCTTCTGCTCAACCTCTTTTTGTGCCTTTTCAACCATTTCCTCAATGCGGGACGGATGAATACGGCCGTCATTAATCAATTTTTCCAGAGCGATACGGGCAACCTCGCGGCGTACCGGATCGAAGCCGGAAATAATAACAGCCTCCGGAGTATCATCGATAATCAAATCGATGCCGGTAAGGGTTTCCAGAGTGCGGATGTTACGGCCTTCACGACCGATGATGCGGCCCTTCATTTCATCGTTAGGCAGGCCTACTACGGAAACGGTGGTTTCCGCTACATGGTCTGCTGCACAACGCTGAATTGCCAGGGAGATAATCTCTCTTGCCTTGCGGTCAGCCTCATCCTTAGCCTGTTGCTCCAGATCCTTAACCATCATAGCAGATTCGTGCTTAACCTCTTCCTCAAGGGATTGCAGCAGCTCCTGCTTTGCTTCGTCACTAGTCAGTCCGGAAATACGCTCCAATTCAACCTGACGTTTTTCCAACATAGCATCAGCCTTCTCCTGAGCAGCGTTCAGGCGCTGTTCCTTAGAAGCCAGCTTTTCTTCTTTGCGTTCGAAGGATTCGATTTTACGGTCCAGATTTTCTTCTTTTTGCAACAGACGACGCTCCTGACGCTGCAGGTCGTTACGTCTGTCTTTATTTTCACGCTCCATTTCGGAACGCAGACGATGGATTTCTTCTTTAGCCTCCATCATGATTTCTTTGCGTTTTGCTTCGCCGGTCTGCTCCGCATCCTGTACAATACGGATAGCCTGCTCTTCTGCAGTAGCAATTTTACCTTCGGCAACATTTTTGCGAACCAGATAACCTACCGCACCGCCGGCCAGACCAACTACAACAGCTGTACCGATAATTTCTAAAATCGTCCTCACCTCCTAAATGTAGATTTTTTCCAAGATTTTTTTGCATAGTAACAGCAGGCGCCTGTTTGCGTCTGCTATAGATGTCCTTATTCCGTTGAATCTATAATAAAATATGTATTATCTATTCTGAAATAGGGCAAAAAATAAGGCAACAGCTTTACGCGTCGCCTCGTGAAAATCGTTGATATTAACACGATTGGATAACTACATTATAGATTATATTTAACAAAATTGTCAAGTTTAACCGCTACATATTGTCTGAAAAATGCAATTTACCCAATATAATGTGCACATATCTTGATGAAAAGCCGCGAGCCGCCATAAAGCGTCCCGCAGCCGCATATATTTTTTTGTTATCTGTTTCTGCTGTTAGCTTGCGCTGATTGCGCTGCACGAAAAGCTGCGCCGCGTTCTCCGCCTGCACTTCTTCAATGTCAGGCGTAAAGCGTTCCATGATTTCCGCAGCCACGTCCGGGCGTATGCCGCGCTTGGTCAGCTCCAGCTGCAGATGCTGCCTGCCGTAATAGCGTTTGGCCAGCCATGCTTCGTACACCCTTTGGGCGTAACGCTCCTCGTTCAGCAGGCCGTAATCCTCCAGCTTGGCCACCGCCTCCAACGCCTGTGCCTTAGTGGCACCCTTGCGCTGCAAGCGCTCCAGCATATCCTTATGACTGTAATCACGGTAAGACAATAAATCCAGCGCGCAGTCATAAACCTGCTGCGCGCCGGTAAAGCCTTCTTCCTTTTTCTTATTCCTTAAAGATCGACTCCACATCCTGCAACGGCTCCTCAGCTGCTTCCTTATTATCGCTCTTGGCAATCGTCACTGCGCGGATTTTAGCTTCGATTTCTTGGGCAATTTCCGGATTCTCACGCAAAAAGTCTTTAACCTTTTCTTTGCCCTGACCTAAACGGATATCACCGTAGGAATACCAGGCACCGCTCTTGTTGATAATATCAAGGTCTGCACCCAGGTCAACAAGGCAGCCTTCATGAGAAATGCCCTTGCCATACATAATATCGAACTCAGCCTGTCTGAACGGAGGTGCCACCTTGTTCTTGACAACCTTAACACGGGTACGGCTGCCGATAACATCGTTGCCGTTTTTCAGCGTGTCGATACGGCGTACATCCATACGTACGGTAGAGTAGAATTTCAATGCACGGCCACCGGTAGTGGTTTCCGGATTACCGAACATAACGCCGACCTTTTCACGAATCTGGTTGATGAAAATAGTAGCACATTTGGATTTGGAAATCAGACCTGTCAGCTTACGCAGAGCCTGGCTCATCAGACGTGCCTGCAGGCCTACGTGGGAATCACCCATCTCGCCTTCGATTTCGGCACGCGGAACCAAAGCTGCAACGGAGTCGATAACGATAATATCGATAGCGCCGCTGCGTACCAGTGCGTCAGCAATTTCCAAAGCCTGTTCGCCGTTATCCGGCTGAGAAATCAGCAAATCGTCAATATCTACACCCAGATGACGGGCATATTCCGGATCCAGTGCATGCTCCGCATCGATAAATGCCGCATAACCGCCCATCTTCTGAGCTTCGGCAATCATATGCAATGCAACGGTAGTTTTACCGGAAGACTCGGGACCGTAAATCTCAATAACGCGTCCGCGCGGAATACCGCCGACGCCAAGAGCAATATCCAGGGATAAAGCGCCTGTAGGGATAACCTCTATATTCATTTTAGCACTTGCTTCGCCCAGCATCATAATGCTGCCCTTGCCAAAATCCTTTTCAATCTGGTGCATCGCCATGTCTAAGGCTTTCTTTTTATCTGCGTCCATCTGCCTGCCTCCTAATATATAAATTTAAATTTTATTAATTCACTGCCTTTATTATACAAACAAAAGTTTCTTTTGTCAAGAAAAGTTTTGTTATTTGATATTCTGTTCAGCAGCCTCCAGCTGTGCCTGCTTTTCCTTTTCTTCCAACAGGTGCTTGATTTCATCCTGAGTATATTCATAGGTGCTGTTGCAGAATTCGCAGTGTGCTTCCGTAGTTTTGTCCTGCGCCAGCTCCTCCAGAGATTTCATATCAAGGCTGCCCAAAGCCGCCAGAATGCGCTCACGGCTGCAGCGGCATTTGAAGCTCAGAGGAATAGTTTCTTTAATATCAACGTCCAGACCGCGGCCGAGAATTTCAATCATCTTTTGCGGAGTATAACCGATTTCCAGCAGCTGGGTTACATACGGAGTCAGGTTAACGTTGTTTTCCAGTTTTTCCAGAACCTCGTCGGTGCAGCCCGGCATAGCCTGAATAAAGAAGCCGCCGGATGCGGTTACGTTGCCGTCCTTGTCAACCAGTACGCCCAGAGCAACGCTTGTCGGTGTCTGTTCGGATACATAGAGGTATTTGGTCAGGTCGCTGGCGATTTCGCCGTCCTGCAGCTCGCAGTAGCCGGTGAAGGGCTCTGCATTCTGCAGATAACGCGTTACGATAATATTGCCCGCGCCAATGCCGCCGCCGACATCCAGCTTACCGTTTTTCAGGGGTAAAAATGCATCGGGGTTTTCTACATAACCGCGCACGGTGCTGCCTTCGGCATCTGCTACTACCTCGCCCAGAGGACCGTCGCCCTTCAGACGCAGGCTGATGCGCTCATTATCCTTCATGGTTGCGGCCAGCAGCAGCGCGCCGTTCATCGCACGTCCCAGAGCAGCGCTTGCCAAATGGGAGCAGCCGTGCTTTTTAGCTGCCTCCTGTACCAGATTAGTGGTGCATAATGCATAAATACGTACACCGTCGGCCGTAGCCTTTGTCAAAACATCTTCCATAATATCTGCCTCACAATCCTGCCTTACGGCAAAAATTTTACTTGCTTAATAAAACAAGCCCACTAAACTACTGCTAGCGGGCTTGCAAATTTCATGCATGGGGAACAGCCTGTTATCAGCTCTTCCACAATGTCAATTATAAATCATAATAGTCAAAAAGGCAAGCGGTGAAAATGTTACATTTCTTTGAAGAGATTTACCATTTCCATTGCGGTCATTGCGCAGTCTACGCCCTTGTTGCCGGCCTTGGTGCCTGCACGTTCTACAGCCTGCTGGATGTTTTCGGTGGTGAGTACGCCGAAGGCTACGGGTACACCGGTTTGCATGCTTACCTGAGCGATGCCTTTGGAGGCTTCGGCGCATACGTAGTCAAAGTGCGGGGTTGCGCCGCGGATTACGGCACCCAAGCAGATTACTGCGTCGTATTTGCCGCTTTCTGCGAGTTTTTTTGCTGCCATGGGGATTTCGAAGGCGCCCGGTACCCAGGCTACGGTGAGGTCTTCGTCAGCTGCTTCGTGGCGGATCAGGCAGTCGATGCAGCCGCTGAGGAGTTTGCTGGTGATGAATTCGTTGAAGCGGGCTACGACGATGGCGATTTTCATGTTTTTGGCGGTGAGTTTTCCTTCTAAGGTTTTCATGGTTATTCCTCCTAAAAATTCGTTATGTGTTTTAAGTTATTTTTCACTCGTAAGTATGGCTTGCATTATTGATACTTTTTGCCCAGGGCGGCAAAAAGTATCCAAAAAACGCCCTGCAGTGCTGCTTCGCCGGATTCCGGCGACTAGATTCGCAGAATTTTTCACGTCGCTGATTTTTGTGTAACGTGTTTCCGATTGGTTACGTCAACACTCCAGCGAAAAATTCCTGTGCCTGTCCGTTGCTTGCGCAGTTCGCTGTACATCGGTGGGCTTGCGGGTCCGTCGTCCGTTCCGGTCTGCGCAGCGCTTAGTATTGCGTTCTGATTGTTTTAGCTAATAGTAACGTGCTAAAAAAGTTTATAAGAAAGCTGTAAGTAAGCAATTGACATATCGTGAAGCGAATAAAAATTTTAGCAAATGAGTGTCCGGAACCATAGAAGTGTCGCAACTGTTTGAGCGCTATGCATTACTTCTTCAGAAGAATCTGCATTGCTTCGCGCGAGTTTTGCGGCACTTCGTACTGGTTCCACACGAAATTTGCGTTGTGCCCTACGGGCACGTGAAAATTTTTCTTGAGCGTAAGGATATGTTAATTGCGACACCTACACACAACTTTTTTTACTTCCCGCAGTGGCAGCCACAGCCTTCGTGCAGCTTGTGGCCCATTTTCTCTTCTTTAACGTCGAGATAGTGTTCGTTGTATTCGTTGGGCTCCATGATGATGGGCACGCGGTCGGTGATGGTGATGCCATAGCCGGAGAGGCCGATGCGTTTTGCGGGGTTGTTGGTAATCAGGCGGATGCTGGTAAGTCCAAGGTCTGCCAGAATTTGCGCACCCATGCCGTAGTCGCGCAAATCGGGAGCAAAGCCCAGGCGCACGTTAGCCTCTACGGTATCAAGACCTTGGTCCTGCAGTGCATAAGCACGGATTTTATTGGCCAGACCGATGCCACGGCCCTCCTGACGCATGTAAACAACAGCGCCACAGCCTTCCTTTTCAATCATCTTCAGAGCGGTTGCCAGCTGGTCACCGCAGTCGCAGCGCAGGCTGCCGAAAGCATCACCGGTCAGGCACTCGCTGTGCACGCGCACGAGCACATCCTTTTTACCGGCAACATCACCCTTGACAATAGCAACATGGCAAAGGTTATCCAAATCATTTTCATATGCAATGATACGGAAATTGCCGTATTTAGTCGGCAGTGCAGCCTCAGCGGCACGGTGCACCATTTTTTCGTGTGCCTTGCGATAAGCAACAAGCTCGGCAACCGTGATGAAAACGAGCTTGTGCTTTTTGGCGAACTCGATTAAATCCGGAGTACGCGCCATATGGCCGTCATCGTTCATAATCTCGCAGCAGATGCCTACGGGCTGCAGGCCTGCCAGCTTGCATAAATCAACAGTGGTTTCGGTGTGACCGGTACGCACCAGTACACCGCCCTTGCGTGCACGCAGCGGGAAAACATGTCCCGGACGGCGGAAGTCGCTCGGCTGTGCGCCCGGCTCAGCGCATTTTTTCATGGTATATGCGCGCTCGTAAGCGGAAATACCGGTGGTGGTGT
>OHEZ01000389.1_pt1 | contig 30944 bp, 20 predicted proteins | sample 1567391 | NCBI WGS metagenome assembly OHEZ01 (sample SAMEA3879518, study PRJEB24766) | human gut metagenome | biome: human-associated habitat; feature: feces | place: USA | collected 1985/1987
ACCCCAGCCGGTTGCCGACACATACGGGGCTTCCAGTCCCTTTTTCTCCGCCATGGCACGTAGCGTGCGCATGTGTGCCATACCCTCTTCCCTGTCGGAGGGACCGCCGGCATGTCCGTATTCATTCTCGATCTGTATACCGATGACCGGACCGCCGTCCTTATGCATATACCCGTCCGCCAGCTCTGCGATTTTGGTAAAAAAGACATCGACATATCTCAGATACTGTGGATCGTCCGTCCGCAAAGTCAGTTCTCCCCGTCTTTCCTTCTCCACCAGCCAGTCCGGGAAGCCTCCGTTTCTGCACTCTCCATGGGCCCACGGACCGATGCGGAGCCATACCTTCATTCCCACTTCCCGACAGCAGTTAAGAAAGGCTTTCAGGTTCCTCCTTTCGGAAAAATCCCATTCTCGTTCCGCTTCCTCATGATGGATCCAGAAGACATAAGTGGCTGTGATCTCCACTCCGCCCAGTTTCATATTCTCCAGGGCAGATCTCCACTCCTTTTCCGGGTAACGGGAGAAATGGAACTCTCCCATGATTGGCAGGATTGGACTGCCGTTGCAGGTTAAGTATTCGCTGTTATAGCTATAGATTTCCTTTTTCATTTGAATGTCCTTTTCCAGTAAAATCTATCAAAAATTTCTTTTTATGCGTGATTACAGATCATGTACCCGGATTCCCTGGTGTGCATTGTCCATGGAAAGCAGTTCTTCCGCGCAGGCTTTTGCTTCGTCCGTCTGTCCCAGCCCCCGCAGTCCCAGGCTCATCATAAACAGACAATGCTTCCGATTCCGCTCATTCAGGTTTTCCTCAAAGATCAGCAGATCCGGTAGAGATACCGCAAAATAATCTATCTTTATCTCATCGCCTATATGCTCTTTGCCATAGTCTACCAGTTTGCAGAATCTCTGTACTGCCTGTTCTTCGTCACCAAGCTTTCGGTACGCCAGCCCCTGATAATAGATCATTTCGGGCGGCTGATCGTTGTAATACATCATGCCCACCGGCTCCGACTCTCCGTGACAGGCTTTTGTCAGGCAGTCTAACGCATCCTCTGTCTCTCCCAGTTTTTCCTGCACCAGCCCCAGCAGATAGTACAGATTGTTTTCCTGTGCCGACTCCAGTTTTCCTTCTCCCAGATTGTGTGGGTATTCCCCAACTGCCCGCAGAAGGAGTGACTTTGCCTCTGCATAGTCCCCTTTTACCACAGCCGCTTTTGCCAACTGATGCAGGGCGGTCAGGTATTGTGCTGCCACCTTGCCTTCGCCGCCTTCCCACTGGTGGAACTGCCTTGCTTCGATCAGGACAAGCGCCTTTGCGTTTTCTCCCAGGGTGTTCATCAGTGTCACATATTCCAGATACAGATCATCCCTGCTTTTCACCAGCACAAAATGTTTATCCATATCGCTCAGTCGTTCCTTCATGGAGATATTCAGACGTTTCTTTAGCTGATCCAGTTCCAGATAAACTCTTGCATCTGTCTCATCCAGTGCAAAGGCCTTTGTCAATTCCTCATATGCTCTCTGCGGCTGCTTTTTCACATTGTAATATGCCAGCGCCAGGTTTCTGTGAACCGTAGGGAACTCCGGGTATTTAAGCGCCGCCTTTTCATAGTCCGCCACGGCTTCTCCATACACTCTCTTGTCATAGAGCAGGCAGCCCAGATAATAATACGCCATGCCAAGGTCGTATTCTGCTGCCAGACGCTTCAGCACGATATAATCTTCCGTTCTGTGAGGGAAGCAGCCGTCGGCTGCAGCTTTTTCTCCCAATGCCGCATAATGTTCTGCCGGTCCGGCAGCTTGCGCACCGGGCAGGTTGTCATATCCGTAAGCAATATAATAATATACCAGCGGGTAAATGTTCTCCCCCTTGGCGGATTTCTGTTCCACCCATTTTTCGGCAAGGGCAATTCCCTGCGTGTAGTCTCCTGCCTCATAGAGATCGATCATCAGTTCCAGCAGAGTGTTATGATTTATTTTTTCCGGCTGTCTGTCATAGAGCGGATCTATTCCCAGGCTTTCTCTGTGTAAGTCCGCAGCTTCCTCCCCTCTTCCCAGTTTCTTCAAAAGATTTTCTTTCAGGGCTCTGGCTTTCATGCAATGATACTGTCTGAGAATCGATTCGTTTACATGCTCGAGAGCTTCTGCGAATCTTCCTTCTTTGACATCCAGACAGGCCAGTTCATAGAATCCGGGTGCCTGAAAGCTGCCGCCCCAGACAGCCTTATAAAATGCATCGTAAGCTTCTTTCGTCTTCCCCTGATACTTCAGGGCAAGCCCCAGATTATAGTACGGTTCGTAATCATAGGGATTCGGATTGGAACGGATGGCTTTCTCCACCGCCTTACGAAAATACTTTTCCGCCCCTGCAAAATCACAGTTTCGAAGCAGACATCTTCCGTAAGCGTTGTTCAACCGGATATCCGCCGGATCCCTGCGCAGACCCTCCAGATAGTAATCCTCCGCATGATACGTGGCATGCCGGTATTGTTCCACATGCAGTCCATAGAGGAACAGGTCTTCCGTTGTTTTGCAATCCTTTGGAAGCGGTGCCGCTTTGGCCGGTTCCGGCACTTCTGCTTCGATCTTTCGGGGAAAACGATAAGAGACCAGGTCTCTGCCGTCTGCGGCACGAACACATACCTGCAGACCGCAGAGTGCCTCCGTGTTATTCTGTGCTGCCCTCGTAAATGCCGGTATCTGTTGCAGTTTTTCCCGGTCGATCTTCACCTCGCAGGTATGCTCCGGTGACAGATCCACGCGTTTCTCATGCCATACCTTTTCCGGTCCGCCGCCTTCTCTGGGCTGTACCAGCAGGATCTGTGCACCTTGTTGTGCGGAAGTGGCATACGCCGATATCGTCAGCTGTCCCGCCGCTTCGTCATATACCGCATTCACCGCCGCATCTATGGTGGCATTTTTCACATAACCGATATTTTTATAGGGCATAAAATACTGTTTGAAGTTCTTGGTCTCCTGAGGCTGGATCCAGGTGAAATCCGGCTGATTATCCGTAAAGCATCCTGTCATCAGCTCGATATACGGGCCGTCTTCGTCGGTCAGTGCTCTGTCCCATGCCTTGCCAAATTCTCCGCATCCCCAGGTCCACTGTTTTTTCCCGGGGGCAATGTGGTGATCTGCCACGTGCAGAAGTCCGGCCTTTTTTCCATAGTCGTATTCACCGATAAAATTATAATCCGAGCGGTATGCCATGTAAGAAGTCGGCACCGGAATATTTTTGTACTGTGCAATATTGACATGGTCATATTTATGCTTATAGTAGATTCCCTCTGCATAAGGGAAACTGATAACATCCCGCTTTCCATGGTCATAGACCGCGGTCACATCCTCCGGGAACACCGAGATCGTGTCATCATTTACCGCTACCGCGGGGTTCGCCCACCACAGGAAGGTCTGTGGCACCTTCGTACGGTTATAGAGCTTTGCCGACAATTCGATATACGCCTTATCGGGATAAAGGGTCACCCCCAGCACCCCTTCCGTACGGAACATGTTCTCGATCTCTCCCATCCAGACCGTGGCACTTCCATCCTCATTTTCCGCATAGGTATATTCCACCGGATCAAAGGTGCTGGGTCTGTGATGCTGCGGCCAGTTGAACTCAATACCGCCGGAGATCCATGGTCCCGCCAGTCCCACTAACGCCGGTTTGATGACATGATTGTAATATATAAAATCGTAGCCATTTGTCTTGTCATAAGCTCTCTGGATCCTGCCTCCTAGCTCCGGCAGCATCATTACTTTCAGATAATCGTTCTCCAAAAAAAGCGCTGTATACTCCTTATCCACTTTCTCATCGCTGATCTTCTCGATCACCGTGTGGGGATAGATCCTTCCCGAGCTTCCCTGATAGACACGTTTCTCCAAAAACATCGGATTCTTATCCGGCTTTCCTGCTTCGTATGTGGGAATGATCACTTTTTCTTCCCAGACCTGAACCTTATTCATGGTTTCCTCCTTTTATCTCCGTGCAGCTTTCTTTCCGCCGCCCGATATTATTTTAACCTCGCACCAGCATGCTTAACTCTTCTTCCGTTATTTCCTCCGCCGGCTCAAAATTCTCTCCCGACAGATACGTATAAATTGACGCCTGCAGTGCCCTCACCTCCGGATACTGCTGACTCTTATGCAATTCCATGGTGGATAGCAATACTTTTCCCTTCAGGCATCGAAACTCTATCATCTGTGCCATGGGACGCAAGAATGCATAGCTGTCCATCTCCGTAATGATCGTCTTCATGGGATGCGGTAGAATCACCGCCCGCTTCGTTGCCATAATCCACCATTGCCAGTCCGTGTGAAAATCCGTCGGAAATTCCTTAAAAATTGGATGCTCCGTATCGATTAGCTGCCCCATACCGCCTTCCTGATCTGCAAAAGTTCCCACCGACCAGAAATCCGTCGTAAACTGTGTTTTAATGGAATTTGGCAGACTCTCTTTGTCTGCATCCGGAGACAGATAGACTCTTCCACCATTTTGAAGGATTTCTCTCGTCTTCACATCAAAGGCTCTGGTCTCATATACATTTTCCGGGCATACCGGAGTGGTCTTTCGATACACCCATATCGGATAAGCACTGATACTGTCACCGATGCGCACCTTAAGCGTGAGTGCGGTATTCTTCTCCACAAAGTCGAGCGGAATATCCAGACTTCCTACCTCTGTATAACTTCCAGGGCGGCAGATTGTTATCTCTGTATCTTCTCCGGTTGCGATAACTGTATTTTTGCTTTTTATCTCCGCCGGCTCACAGTTTCCATTCTCAGACACACTCTTTTTTCCCGCAAGGGTCCAGCAAAATACTCCTTCGATATTTCTCTTGCCGAAATTCGCTGCTTCCACTTCTGCGATCAGCCGTTCTCCTGCCTCATAGGTATAATGTGGCAGCTTTACCAAAATCCTACACTCTTGAAAAAATTCCCGGAACCTTTCCGGTCTGGCAAAATCATAGGGCTTCGGTTCTAAATGGGAATTCATCATGCCTACCAGTGCCGTCCCCTGCCCCGGGAAATCCTGCAGTCCGAGGAGCGAAATCCCTGAAAGCTCTCTCGTCCGCATAGCTGCTTCAATCTCTTCCCGGTATGCCAGCCTCGACAGTTCTCCGGTGGCTTCCACGTATTTTTCCCATGTGGGCAAAAGTCCCCGTTCCTCTACACGTTTTTTGATCAGTTTCAGATTCACCGGATCCGATATTCCATGAAAGCTTTCCAGCTCCTCAAAATCCGGCAGCACTTCGAACTGCCCCACTTCAAAACTGAATACCGGCTTCTGATACTCTTTTCGTATCTCTGCCATCGCCTCATCATAGGTTCGATCTGCGGAGGGATAGTTTTCATTGAGATACCCCCGCATGCCGGAGAATGTTCCGCGGATCACCACATCCTTGCAACTCTGCGATGTATAGAAATCGCTCTCCGGGTCACATCCTTCTTCACCATAAAAGGCATTGGATCCGTTCGCATACAGTCTGGTCGGATCCATCCTTTTCGCCGTTCTGACCAGTTCCCGCATCCGTTCTCTGCCTTCATCTTGTGCCTGCAATTCATTGCCCAGTGTCAGCATTACAAAAGAGGGATGATTGGCATAGGTTTTCAATAGGTCCACAAGTTCTGCCCGGTAATACCGATAGCTTTCCTCCGTTCCAAAGGCATCCTTCGGATCCCAGTGAGACAGCTCCGGCTGCAGAAGCATTCCCAGTTCATCCGCTGCCGCAAACGCAGCTTCCGGCTCACAGTGGGAATGGAATCTTACAAAGTTGATTCCATAACTGCGATATTTTAATAACATCTCTTTCCATTCCGGAATTGTCATGGGTGGATGCCCGGTCTCCGGGTATTCTGCGCAATTTGCCTCACCCCGCAGAAAAATTGCCCTGCCGTTCAGTGCCAGTCTGCCGCTGCCGTTATCACCAAAAGAGCGGATGCCGAAACGGGTCCTGCACTCAGCAGTGCTACCGCCTTTATCTTCTGCTGACATACCGTTGTCCAGGGTTACAGCCATCTCATAGAGATTGCCCTCATCTTCGTCCCACAGTTTCACATTCTCCCGCAGAGGCAGATCACGGAACCAGATTTCCATTGTTTTCGGATTCTCCTCTTTATCTGTTCCGGCTTCCGCTAATCCCTCCCCGGAATAGCTGATAATTTCCGTCAATGTCTGTGTGTCTTCTAACTCTCCTGCCGCCAGAGCCTCTGACTGTAATATGATTTTCGCATCTTTATATACTTTGCGCCAGGTGCCAGTTCCACACATACATCCAGCACATATCCGCCTGCTTTATTTTTCTCTTCCTTTTTCACCGCTCTCGGATATACCCGGAGGCTGTCTATAAAATTCTGCGGTCTGGTATACATGCTGCATTCGCCAAGTATCCCGTTCCAGTTTGTCTGTGTCTCATCCGTCGCTGCGGAAGAATAACAGATGGCAGCTTTGGGCATTCCCGGATAGCTGTTATCCGAAAGAAACGTAAATTCATGTTCTCCCGGTGCCGCCCCGGTGAGTTCAAAAATATAAGGTGTACTTAGTGTCCCCTGCCGGAACACCGCACACGCTTCTCCATCCACTAGCAGCCGGAGTGCCCGTGCCCGCTCCGCCAGTACGAACAGCCTGTCGGTTCCGTAATCCGGTACCGTTATCTTACGACTGATCCTGGCTTCTCCCTCATAGGTATGCCGCCTGGTAAATCTCGTAGCGATCGGTGCATCTTTGTCTATCTCTCCCGCCGCATTCCCCAGTACCGCATCCGGATGCCACTGATTCGCCCCCACATCTCTATGTCCGATCCCGTTCTCATCCAACGTCCCCGGCAGATCCATCTGTCCCGTGGTTCCGTCCTCCAGTACTACATGCCATTTTCCATTCAACAATATTCTCATATAAGCTCCATCCCACAGACCCTTTTCCATACAGAAAATCCCCTAGCAGATCCATAGTAAATTTTCTGATGTTTTCTCCTTGATCACGGAATCATTATATAGCTTAACTTTAGTGTTTTAAATTCACTATCATGAACTATTTTTTATATTCATTGCATTATTCTGAACCTTTTTGATATAATATGATGCCAGGGGCGAAAGGTCTAAGCCAATAAGCACGGAACAATCCGTAGGCATCAAAGTTAAGGGCTTTTGACCCCGACATCATAATACCTGAGAGGAGTGAATCAGAAATGACAGATAGAAGAACTTTTTTATGCGAAGATTTTGAAATTTCCTATGAAGATACAAAAAAAGGATGGTCCATGCCCTATTCGCATCACCACACCAACTATGAAATCTATATTCTGCTCTCCGGGGAGCGTCTGGTTACCATCGGCGATATCACCTACCGGGTAAAAGCCGGCATGGCAAGCCTGTTTGAGAGCAATATCTCTCACCGAAGCGTCGGTGACACGGATTATACCGGGATCTGCATCCATTTTTCAAAAGTCTATCTTGAAAAATACTTTTTACCTGCCGTAGTATCTTCCTACCTGACCTGTTTCAAGGCACCGATTATTTTCATTCCCGAGGATTACAGACAAAAGCTCGTCGACTGGAACGCAGCTTCCTGCTGCAAATCTCCCACTGCCTACCTGTTGCTTGCACAGATTCTTACAGATCTGGCAGCTTTTCGCTATCAGTATCCTCTTGAAAATGAAATTTCTGTCAGTGAGAATAAAGCTTCCGGTTTTCAGCGGATCATTAATTATATTAACGCAAACTATACAACGCTTCAGACCGTCCGGGATATCGCCGAATCCTGCGGTGTGTCCGAAAGCTATGTCCACCGGGCTGTCCGGCGGACAGAATCCCTCACCGTAAAAGAATATATTAATAAGCTTCGCCTCCGTCATGCCATACACCAGGTGGAACAGGGCGGCAATTCTCTCTCTGTCATCAGCAAGTCCTGTGGTTTCCAAAGCGTTTCTTATTTTTACCGGGTTTTTAAAAAACACTACGGCATAACCCCTACACAATATTTTTCCAAAAAAGAACCCCATTACTGATATTTCTATCAGTAATGGGGTTCTCATCATATTCTCATATACCCTAATTATTGCTTACACAATACCCTCTCAGATTGTCTGGCCGACTTTCCTTACCTACCCGCAATAGCAGCCTTTGCTACTGTGCCCCTTCAGAGGAAAGTTCTGTTTGGGTTACTGTATAATCATTTTGTTCTGCATTATCGTACCATAACCATATCATATAGATAAATTCATGTTATGAAAAGCAACCTGCTGTTGCCATACTCTATGCCTGTCATCCACCAAAATATTTTCGGCACTTTTCGCTTTTAGTGCCAAAAGTGTATTGACAAAATTATGATTATTTATTACATAATTTCAAATCTTTGTTACACGTTTTCATCTCCGCAATCTTGGAACTGCCCAGCAACGTTCCACACACCACTTACAGTCCCCGACGTCTCGGCGGTGCCAACCCCGACACGACGAAACCGGATTTTCCCGAGATCCTTGCCTTATAGGACCGCAAAAAAGAGGGCGAGATCGCCGAAAACTCTCTGGTGATCTCACCCTCTCTGGATTATCAACCGCTACTTCATCAAGCCTCCTCACAGATTCTTCCCGCATTCCATCAGGTATGCATCCATTCCCAGACACATTGCACCGATGATTCCGGGGTTCTCGCCCAGTGCAGGAGCCACCACATACTGTGACATATCCTTCGGCAGGCTGGTCTCCGGCAGATAGCCATTCAGAAACTCCACCGCATTCTGTCTCACCATGTCGAAAACCTTCTCCTGGTGCATCACACCGCCCCAGAGAATGATCTTCTCCGGTGAGTAAGTCAGCATGTAATCTGCCACAGCCTGTCCGATGTAGTAACTTTCCAGTTCCCAGACATCCTCTCTTCCGGCCAGTTCAGCTCCCTTTCTGCCATACCTGCCCTGAATCGCAGGACCGGAAGCCAGTCCTTCCAGACAGGCACCGTGATAAGGACAGCAGCCTTCATAGGTATCCTCCGGGTGCTTGCGCAGGAAGATATGTCCGCCCTCGGGATGCATCAGGCCATGCAGCAGTCTACCGTTAATATATGCCCCTACACCTACTCCCGTACCAATGGTGATATAGAGCGCATTCTCACACCCCTTGGCTGCGCCGAAGCGTACCTCGCCAAGCACTGCTCCATTGACATCTGTATCAAAACCTACAGGGACTTTCAGTGCTTCCCGGAACGCTCCCGCAAAATCATAAAATCTCCATGCCAGCTTCGGAGTGCTGGTAATATAGCCGTAGGTTGCCGATTTTTTATTCAGATCCACCGGGCCGAAACAGCCGATCCCCAGTGCCTCGATTCCTTTATCCTGAAAATATGCTATCATTTTCGGCACCGTACTCTCCGGTATCTCCGTAGGGAATACTGCCCTGTCGAAAATATTTCCCTGCTCATCTCCTATGGCACATACCATCTTTGTGCCGCCGGCTTCAATTCCGCCTAATTTCATTCTAACATCCTCCCATTACAACTTTTTACTATGCCTGTTCCCTGTTCAGGATCCGCTTATGGAACACCAGCACAAACAACAGAGTAAAGAGTATCATTGCTGCCGGCATGATCAGAAAGCTCCTGCCATATCCTGTTTTTTCAGCAATGTCTCCGTAAATATAGTTAAATCCAATATCAAACAGGGATGCTACACTGATGATCAATCCGGACATCGTGGACACCTGCGACGGATCATAAAGTCTCCCGATGGCCATAACCAGTGTCGGATAAATGATCGAGCAGAACAGTCCGGCCAGACTCAGCATCCAGAGTGCCCCACTGAAGATCCCTGCCGCATAAAGCACTGCAGAAATCACAGAAAACAAGGCAATGCTCGGGAATACCTTCAGCCGGTCAACCAACGGAGAAAAGACCAGTCTTCCCACCGTCATTCCGCCAAAAAACAACGCCATATAATTGGCAGCCTTTCCCTGCTCCAGTCCCAGCGCATTGGTTCCGTAGATCACAAACCAGTTCAGCATTCCATGTTCTGCAATAAAGTATACACCAAAGATCACCACCATGACAATCCAAAGGTAGTTTCCCTTCATTTTCCTTCCCTGCTGATCCTTTTCTGCCTTCTTCACTTCTCCGCTGTCCGGGATCTGCAGTTTTAAAATGATCAGAAACGCCAGAACGCCGATGGCAAAAAGAACCCCTGTCACAGCTTTCCAGCCGCCAAAATCGTCAGCCAGATTTCCGATCAGACTCTGTCCTCCACTGGTACCGAACCCTTGCATGAAGAACAATACATTGACGATCATGGCCGGTGATGTGGCAAAAATGAACGGTGTGATCAGTGTAATGGACGTATTCAACAGCGTAGAAGCTCCCATTGCCAGGAACATTCCCACCAGCAATGCATAATAGTTATCTGTAAGCAGGAATACCAGCATTGCACACATCCATACTGCGAGAAATCCCAAAAAAGCCTTTTTGCGGTCGATCTTATCCATGATTCTGCCTCCGGCCAGCAGGAAACACAGATTTCCCGCATAGCTTACGGCTATGATCGTGGACAGCCCCTTTGCCGTCAATGCAAAATGCGTCTGAAAAATGCCGGAGAAAATACCTCTCAGGCTGTCACTGATTCCCAGGCCGACCATCAGGATTGCAAATCCGATGAGAGCGATCCTTCTATTACTCTTCTCCATTCTGGCTCCCATCTTCCGGCTCTTCTACATCGATCCGTACATTTTCTACATTTCTCAGTGTCACGTCCTCCTCGTAAAAAGGCAGGATTCCTTCTTTCTTCGTGATCTGAATATCATGGAAGGAGACATTCTTCACATAATCCGCATAGATTCCGGAAATCTTTGTGTGGATCTCTCCCCCTCCCTGGCAGGGTCTCTTATCGTAGCCGTTGATCTCCCACTTGGATTTCTTATCCAGTGTCAGCCGAATGCCCTCAAAGGTCACATCTTCAATATAATTGTCTTCACTGCCCAGCAGGAAAATGCCATTTTCTCCCTCGCAGGTAATATTCTGGAAGCGGATATTGCGGATCTTACCGGCCTTAACTCCGGGTTTGCGATCCAGTGCAGTCAGGCAGACAGCCTCCGCTCTTCCCCACCATTCATAAGAGAATCTTCTGGTCTCCATAATGATGTTGGAAAAGATTACATTTTCCACGTTGCCATTATCTCTGATCTGAATGGAAATTCCACGGTTACTTCTGGAAATACAGCAATTTTCCACCAGAATATTCCGGAAGTCAGACTCTCCCTCCGTGCCGAATTTGATGGCAGCACTGGTGGATACCAGGGTACAATTGGTGACCACGATATTTTCACAGGGACCGTATTTCTTATAATCCCCGGAATTTTTCAATACGATGGCGTCATCTCCACATTCAATGTGACAGTTACTGATCCGGACATTCTGACAGTGATCCGGATCGATGCCATCGGAATTCGCCATCTTCAGATTATTCAGCAGGCGGATACCGTCGATCAACACATCCTTACAGCCTACCAGATGCACTGTCCAGAAGGCACAGTTCGTCAGGCGGACTTCCTTGATGGTCAGATGCTTTACATCCTCCAATAGCAGGAGCGGAACTCTGGGATAATAGGAACCCTCGATATGATAACCCGAGTCATCTCCGTAAAAGACAGATTCATTGCCATCAATGGTACCCTGTCCGGAGATCGTCACATTTTCCTGTCCCAGCGCATAGATAAAGGCATGGAACGGGCGTCCTGCATATTCACTGTTCAGGAAAGAAGGCAGGCCGGATTCATGGGCTGTGATTTTACCATTGTTGCGCAGCGGGTAATAATCTTCTATGTTGCTGCTGGCTTTCCAGACAGCGCCCGGCTCCAGATGTACCTCCACATTGGATTTCAACAGCACATATCCGGAAGAATATGTCCTGCCGCCGGGGAAGAGGACTACGCCTCCTCCCTGTTCTGCACACGTATCGATTGCTTTCTGAATGACAGGGGCATCATTGGTCTGTCCATCGCCCACTGCACCGTATTCTAATATATTGATCATAATTTTCTCCTTCGTAACCCTCTTACTTTTTTTCATTCACAATACGCAGGGTCTTGATTTCATAAGGCTTCATAGTAAAGCTCCATCCGTCCTGTACACGGGTCATATCCGCATTCTCCACCCCGGAAAAATTCTCCATGCAGTCACAGACTGTTACCTGTGCATCCGGAGCAAGTGGGAAGTTCACATGCACTTTGGTACGCATTCCCCAAGTCTCATAGATACGTACGATGATGCCATTGCCGTCCTCTGCTGCTTTTACAGTATCTGCCATCACATTTTCCTCTGCTATCTGCAGCATTGAGAAGCTGTCTTCATAGATACCCTGTACCTTCTCCCATGCCATCGGGCAGTTCAGATCGTAAGCTTCTCTTACCACACTGCCCTTGCGGAAATCTCCCTGATGAGGGAACAATGCGTAGGTAAATTCATGCTGTCCCTGATCTGCATCGGGATTGGGGAAAATACCTGACTTGATCAATGTCAGTCCCATCACACCCTCATGGACATCATAACCGTATTTGCAGTCATTCATCAGTGCCACACCATAACCGGGCTCGGAAAGATCTGCCCATTTGTGTGCGCATACCTCGAATCTTGCACGATCCCAGGATGTGTTCTTGTGTGTCGGGCGCTTTACATTGCCGAACTGGATCTCATAATCCGCTTCATGTGCCAGAATATCCACAGGGAAGGATACTCTGAGCAGCTGTTGATGTTCCTGCCAGTCCACTCTGGTCTGAAAATCGATCCTTGCGGTGTGCCGGTAGAAACGAATGGTCTGTTCGATCATGGAATCCTGGAACCGTCTGCGCACATGTAATGCCGCCGTCTCCGGTCCGTTCTCCAATACTTTGAATTCTTCCACATCAATGACATCCCAGGATTTCTCCAGATATCCCTCGTCAATATTCCAGGCATCGAATTCTGCCGGCCGATCCTCATATACGGTGAGACGGTTACCCATCCTGCCCTTTTGGATCAGTTCCCGGTCCTCCCTGATATCCACCAGGCTTGTGATCTCTGCATTGGCATCAAATCTTACGGTAAAATAGGGCGTTTTGAAGCTTACCGGTCGTCCGTTTTCCTCCATTACAAGCTCAGTGAAACAGTTGTCCTCTCCGGAGTTCACCGCTCTGCACACAGTAACACCGCTGGGTCCTGCTGTTATTTTCTGCCAACTGCCCTCTGCATTCCGGATCAGTGCCGTACGTGCAAAGCTCAAAGGATTCCATACTGCGCAGACCTCCTCATTCTTCTCCGCACGATACCGGAACAGCTTTTCCCGGATGCTCTTCTTCGCTGTTTTCATCATTTCTTCATCCGCAGCAAAAATCTCTTCATACTGTGCGGCGGAATCCTCATACACTTCCTTAATAGAGGAACCGGGCAGAATATCGTGGAACTGGTTCAGCAAAAGCAGTTTCCAGCTGTGTTCCAGTTGTTCCTGTGGATAGATATACTTTTGATCCAGAAGTGATGCCATTGCTGCATACAGCTCGGTTTCGCCGTTTTTGAACTCAGCCTTACGATTATATTTTTTATTCTGTGCCATGGAAGTATAAGTACCACGGTGGAATTCCAGATATAGTTCACCATCCCATACCGCCAGACGCTTTTTGTCCATTTTGTCTTCCAGAATATGAAAGAATTCCTTCACCCCTGTCTGTCTTGCTACAGGACATTCCACGATGCTGTGCTCCAGCCTTCTGCTCTGCTCCAGCATCTCTTCTGTGGGGCCTCCACCGCCATCACCATAGCCGTAACAGGTCAGCACCTCAGTGCTCACATCCTTATCCTGATACCGCTGCCAGGTACCCATGAGTTGGGAGGCATTCTGCAGACCATTATAAGTGGTGGAATGGTTTCCCACCATCTTCAGGTCACCCGGCTTCTGATAGTTTCTGGTAGAAATCAGATGTGTCAACACTTCCGTTCCGTCAATGCCCTTCCAGAGAAAGGTGTCGTGAGGAAACCGGTTGAACTCATTCCATCCGATTTTCGTGGTCATAAAATAAGGAATCCCGGATTTCTGCAGGATCTGCGGCAGCGCCGCACTGTAACCAAAGACATCCGGCAGCCACAATACTTCATTTTTCTCCGCACCGAGCTCTTGTTCAAAAAATCTGCGGCCATAGATGATATGCCGGATCAGGGATTCTCCGGAGGAAATGTTGCAGTCCGGCTCCAGCCACATGGCTCCTTCCGCTTCCCATCTGCCCTCTTTGATCCGTTCCCTGATTCTGGCAAATACCCCGGGAGCATCTTCCTTCACGAACTCATAGAGCTGTGGCTGACTGGACATAAAACGGTATTCCGGATATCTGTCCATCAGGTTCAGTACCGTCTCAAAGCTGCGAACTGCCTTTTGTCTGGTCTGACGCAGGGGCCATTTCCATGCCACATCAATATGGGTATGGCCGATACTGTGCACCGTCACCGGATTCGGTCTTCTGTCGGCATAATAAGTACCTTCCAGCTCCTGCGCCGCCATTTTCATGCTCTCAAAGCATTCTGCGGATCCGGGTCTGCGCAGATCCAACAGATTTACGCATCTTTCCAGTGCTTTAAAGCCCTCGATCCTGGATAGATTGTCCTCCGGCAGAAGATCCGCAGCTTCATAGACAGCCTGCATGTCATAATAGAGTCCCGCCGCCTCTTCCCGGTAGACTGCCAGCTCCAGGCGGAAGAAATTCGTACCGGTAAACGTGCCTGCATACGCACTGGAATACGCATAAAAAGCCAGTTCGTAAGTCTCTCCTGCTTTGGCATGCTCCGACAGAATGATAAACTGATGGTTCATATCCAGCGTGGCTGCAAATCTGCCGTTCACATAAGCCATGATCTGGGGATTGTCCGTATTCCAGATATCTGTGGCTCCGGTATTCAGCACGGCACGGACTGTATGCCCCTCCATCTGCTCCGGGATCGCCACATCTGCCAGGAAGAAATAATGCTGATCCAGCTCTCCCCAGGTCTCATTGCGGCCGAAATCCCGGAAATCTTTTCCTTCTCTGTGGAATTCCTCCTCAAAATGGTAATCCGCTTTGGCGATCTTCACGGAAATTACCGGTTGTCTGTCACTATATATCATCTGCTCTACGGCTTCGAGAACAGCTTTGATTCGATTTCTAACAGTGTCCATATTACACTCTCCTCTGATTTTTATCTGAAAACAAGAAAAGCGGGGAGAACCGGAACAGTCTCCCCGCCGAACAGCTTTAGCCCTTGATACCGGTGGATGCAATTCCTTCTACCAGATATTTCTGCATAGTCAGGAAAATAACAAATATAGGAATCAGGGACAAGGTTGCCATTGCAAACATAGCACCCCAGTCAGAACCTGCGGTAGGATCCGAGAACATCTTCAGAGCGTAACTCACCGGATATTTCAGAGGATCGCTTAAGTATAACAGTGCTGCCAGGAAATCATCCCATCTCCACATAAAGGAGAAGATCGCACTGGTTACCAGTGAAGGTTTGATCAGAGGAAGGATGATACGGAAGAAGATCGTATAGGTAGAACATCCGTCCATTCTGGCCGCCTCATCCAGATCCATGGGAATCCCCTTGATGAACTGGATATTCAGGAAAATGAAGAATCCCTGACCGAACCACTGGGGAACAATGATAGGAAGGTAAGAACCGACCCAGCCTAATTTATTAAAAATTATGTACTGCGGGATCATTACTACCTGGAACGGAAGCATCATGGACAACAGCATGCAGGCGAACCAGAATCCCTTGAATTTGAAGTTAATTCTTGCGAAGCCGTATCCGATCACAGCAGAGGAAGCCACTGCTCCGATGGTGGATAAACCTGCGATCACAAAAGAGTTTTTGAAGAAGGTTCCGAAATTGTATCCGGCAAATCCCTGCCAGCCTACCTTGTAGTTCTCCAGAGAGAAGTGTCTCGGGATCAATTCCGATGCCGTTCTTATAATCTCATTGGTATCCTTAAAAGAACTAAGTACCATCCATACTAACGGATATATCATCACGCAGGCAAAACAGAAGGTGAAGATATGATAAATCACTCCGATAGCAAATCTTTTTTCTTTATATCCTTTTTTCATACGCTCACCATCAACCTTCTGATTCATAATATACCCACTTGTTCTGGGTCTTGAACAAGATCAGTGTCAAAATTCCTACTACCAGAATCATAAACCATGCAAGTGCACATCCATAGCCAAGTTTGTTATAGGTAAATGCGTTCTGGTACATATATACAGTATAGAAAAGGGTGGTATCCCTTGGTTTTCCCTGTGTAATAATATAGCTCTGTGTAAATGCCATAAAGCCGTTGATCAACTGGTTGATCAGATTGAAGAAAATCGTGGGGGTCAGCATGGGGAGTGTGATCTTGAAGAACTTATGGACACCGCCAGCTCCATCCATGGTGGCTGCCTCATATAAGCTTACGGGAATCTGCTTTAATCCTGACAGGAAGATCAGCATGGAGGATCCGAACTGCCATACTGCCAAAATGATCAGGGTCCAGATTGCAGTATCGGAACGTCCCAGCCATGCGATATCCAGTCCGAACAGACCGTTGATCACACCGTCACTGGCGAACATTCTTTTCCACAGAATGGCAACCGCCACACTGGAACCGATAATGGAAGGAAGGTAATACACTGCTCTGTAAAAGCCGGACAGCTTGGTGCTCTTCACCAGAAGCATTGCTACGATCAATGCCATGATCAGACGAAGAGGTACGGAAAATACCACGTAATACATGGTGACACCGAATACCTTCCAGAATTTCGGATCATTCGTGAACATGGTAATGTAGTTTTCCAGCCCAATGAATGTCGGGGACTGTAAAATATTGTATCTTGTAAATGAAAATGCAAAAGATAAAAGCATGGGAACCATCATGAATGCCAGAAATCCGATAATGAACGGTCCGACAAACACATATCCGGATACGTTAGGACTATCCAGCCACTGGCCCAATGTTCTTTTTCTCTTTGGGGAAGTCTTTTCTTTGCTCATTTTTCCTCTCCTTCTGCCGTTTCTATAACAAGCGCCCGGCTCCCGCCCGATGCCGGATGGGATCCAGGCGCCCTTTGATTACAATTTGTTATAACGGTCTTACTTCAGAAGTCTTACTTCTCGTCTTACTTTGCCGCCTCGCTCAGAATCTTCTGAGATGTGGTTACGAATTCTTCTGCTGCTCCCGCTGCATCTGTATCTCCATAACGCAGGTTCTCAACAATGGTCTTGGCCTGTGCTTCTACTTCACCCTTACCGGAGGGATCGGGATCATCAATAGGAGTTGCGATCTTGGATACTTCTGCGATATAGTCAAATACCTTCTGGGAATTCTCATCCACATTAGGTTTGATTGCTTCTGCCACATCACTGTTCACAGGGATGCCTCTCTCTGCCAGCAGGATATTGTTGCACTCAACGCTGTTGGTGAACCAGTCCAGGAATTTTGCAGCTTCCTCTTTATTCTGAGAAGTCTCGGCGATAGAAAAGAACTGGCTGGGCTTTAAGAACATCGGTTGGGTGGTTGCATCGCTGGTAGTAGGATACATGGTGATTCCCAGATCTCTACCGGCTGTGTTGGCAATACTGATATACTGGTTGGAATAAGAAAAGTCATTCCAGGTAGTTCCGTCAATGATAGGCTTGGTCTCTACTACATCCGGGTTCTTCTCTGCCAGAAGATCAGGAGAAATAGCGGATTCTGCCTTGTTGAACTTATCTACATTAGCGAAGTGGGTTTCGCTTGCAGTCTTGGTTCCTGCTGCCAGTTCATCGAACAAATGAGATCCCTGGGTTCTTGCGATGACCTGCATCATATTGATGCCGCCATCGTAGTAGGTCTTCACACCGGTCTTCTCGTAAATGGTCTGTCCGATATCATACAGTTCTTCGATGGTCAGCTGCTCGGGAAGCTCTACACCGGCCTGTTCTACGATTTCTTTGTCATATACCATCATAGGAGCATTACTGCCAAGGCTTAATGCATAACAGGTTCCATCAATAGATCCACTATCGATAACGCTGTCTGCAATCTTGCTGGTGTCAATGACACCGCTGTCAATGAACTGGCTCAGATCAGCAAGCTGGCCGCTCTGCTGATACTGTTGCAGATAGGAGTAATCCATCTGGATAATATCGGGAAGGTTGCCGCCTGCTGCCATTGCAGAAAGCTTATCCCAGTAGCCGGACCAGTCGGTAAACTCTACCTTGATCTCTACATTGGGGTTCTGTTCCATGTAAAGGTCAACTGCCTTCTTGGTTACATCATTTCTTGTCTGGTTGCCCCACCAGCAAAGGCTCAGGGTTACTTTGTCACCACTGGCAGCCTGTGCTGCGCTGTTATCACCTGTGGCAGCGGAGCCTGTGCCAGATGCATCAGAACTGCCTGCGCTGCTTCCACATGCAGCCAGAGACATGGTCATCAATACAGCCATAAGACCTGCAATCATTCTTTTCTTCATTTGTTATACCTCCCATACAATCTGTCGGGTATGTGTCCTGCACATCCCTCGTTGTTGTTTTGATGAATTTATTTTATGTCCATTTTGCATAATGGCAAAGTTAAATAACGGTTCTGTCGATGCAAAAAAATGGCTTTTTAACCATAATCTTACATTTTTTTCGTCACATTTTCATACTTTTTTCGGTTTTTCCATATTTCATATGGCATTTTGCATAATTTCGTGTTCAAAAAAAGGTTTCTGAGTGTTCAAAAAACGGCTTTTTGTTTTCTTCCCACGGATGAAAATTGAACTTCCCATATTTTTACTATATAATAACCATGATACGGAGGTTTTTCCATGAGCAATTTATCACAGCGTTTTAATAATCTGTCTTTATATAAGAAAATACTACTGATCCTGTCAACGACATTGCTTTTTGTGTTCTTTGCTTTTGTTGTGGGCATTCAGCTTCTTTCCCAGTATTATGCCCGTGAGCTGTATACTTCCAATGCACAGTCTCTGAATTATGTATCTTCCTTCGTCTCTGCAAGAATGGAGACCGTGGAATCCGGTTCTGCCCGGATCCTGTCCGATACCATCATTCAGACGAATCTCACCGATATCATGGATGCTCCCACCAGTATCCGTAATGCCCAGAGAAAGCAGACGATATATCAGGCTCTCTATCCTTATATTTTTGATGACGACTATATCAAATCCATCAGTCTGGTACTTCCTGACGACACACTGATCTGTATGGGAAATACTTCCGATCTGGATGCTTTTCCTCTGGAGGAACTGGCAGAAAATGCAGCAGCCTGCCAGGGGCGTGCCAGCTGGAGTGCACCGGCTTCCCCCGGGAATACCATCGTACTTTACCGGGATATCCGGCAGCTTCGCCATCTGACCCTGGATCATCTGGCTTACCTGTACATAGTGATCGACCTGGACCAGCTGATCAGTGATGCCCTGGAGAATGCCGGATATTCTCTCTCCACGCATTCCCGTTTTATCCTGTTTGCAGGAAATGCGCAGTTTTACCCACAGGAGACTTACCATCCGGAACAGTATTCCAGCCTGCTGCAGTCGCTGAATCATGGCAGCAGCCATTATTCTATTCTTTCCATAGATAAACGAAAGACCTTTGTCATCCAGGGAGATTTTCCACGTACCGGATGGAATTATCTGTATTTTCAGGATTACGATCCGCTCTTTTCTGCGATCCATACCGTTCTGATCCGTATGATCCTGTTCTCCGCCGTGGTCGTGATGATCGCTCTGTTTCTGGCACTGTTGCTTCTGCGCAGGATACTGCACCATCTGGATCTTCTGGTAGAGAAGATCCGCCGCTTCGGACAGGGACTCCCGGATCCGGAGGACACCGCTCACTACGATTACAGTCTCCGTACCGATGAGATCGGGCAGCTGCATGTCAGCTTTGACGAAATGAAATCCAATGTAAAGACTTTGCGGGATAAAAACTATGAAAAGCAGCTGTTGCTCCGGGATACCAATATCAAGATGCTGCAGCAGCAGATCAACCCGCATTTTCTCTACAATACCCTGGATACCATCAACTGGATGGCGCAAAAATACGGTGCCGATGACATCTCCACCATGGTCCGTTCCCTGGGGAATCTGTTCCGCGCTGCTGTCAACAGCAAAGAAGACCTGATCCCTTTAAAAAAGGAACTGGACGTTTTAAAGGATTATATCCGGATCCAGCAGATCCGTTTCGGAGACCGGCTGGACTTCCAGCTGCATGTGCCGGATGACATTTCCCATATTTATGTCCCGACACTTTGTATCCAGCCTCTGGTAGAGAACGCATTAAAATATGCTCTGGAATTCAGTGACGATGTCTGTCATATCACCGTCACCATTTCCGAAAAAGACACCGTCTACCAGATTACCGTAGCAAATACCGGTTCCCATTTCGAGGATGATCTCATCTGGAAGCTGGAACACAGGCAGGTCACTCCCCAGGGTTCCGGTGTGGGACTGGTGAATATCAACTCCCGCCTGAAGCTGCTCTTCGGCGACCGGTACGGCTTATCTATATACAATGAAGACGGAATGGCCATTGTACTGCTGTCCATTCCCAAAGAAAGAGAGGATTCTTATGCTCAGATTGATGATTGTAGATGATGAACAGATCATACGTGAAGCACTTTCTTCCATGATCGATTATACCTCCCTCGGCTACGAGGTGATTGCTACCGCCAAAAACGGAATGGAAGCCTATGACCGGATCCGTGATGACTATCCCGATGTTGTGATCACGGATATCAAGATGCCTATTTTGAACGGCCTGGAACTGATCGAACGTGCCTCCCGCATCGACTCCCGGATCACTTTTATCCTGTTATCCGGTTACGGTGAATTCGAGTATGCCAAGCAGGCCATGACATACGGGGTCCGCTACTATCTCTTAAAACCCACGGACAAGCAGGAGCTGATCAACTGTCTGGATACGATCCGTGAAGAAAAAAAGCAAAAAGAGGTACAGCAGAAGGCGGAGCAGGCACTTCTGCTGAAGGATATGCAGTCGCCATTAGAACAGGGGCTGCTTATGGAAGCATTGGATCAGCCTGATAATTTTCCCTAGGTATTCAAAAAGTATCAGGGACTTCTGTCCTTTCCCGAAAAGGGACTATATGCCTGTATCTGTTCCTTTGTAGAAGAAACCTATCTGAAAAGTTTTCTAAAGGATATCGTGCGGATTCTGCTTTCCTGCGGAGCAGAAAGTGTCTTTCCTGTGATTTATGTAAAAAACAGTGCTCTTTTCGTCCTGTCCTCTCCCACCCTGGCCCATCAGGAAACGATCCGCCAGTCTTTGGAGGAGCTGCATTATCCGCAACAGTGTGTAACCTTTGAAACCTCTTTTCTCCACGGTGACACTTCGGAAGATTTGTTTGCGCAGATCATATCCAAGATATCCCGCTATGAACGGATCCTGCTGATCCGCCCAGAAACCGGAGAAACCAGGGACTTCCATAACAACATGGCCGCTCCCTGGCGGATTTCCAAGCTGCGTGAGGCATTTACCGCTTCCCCGGCCGAAACGGATATTCCATCTCTGCTAGATTCCGTCTTCACTCCTTCCATGACACCGGATGTTGCGAAGAATATCGCCCTGGGACTTTTCCTGAATCCCGATAACTCCGGACAAGAGCCGCCGCTCGATATTGCCTGTGACTTTTTCCGCCGCCTGTATTCCTGTACCCAGACCTCCGAAATCCGGAAGCTGGCGGAGATCGTACTGCTGCAGGAGAAGGACGAGGCTGCCTCCTCTAAGGGCGGTGCCAACATCAGCCTCTTAAAATCTTACGTGGAAGCCCACTTGGACTGTGAGACCCTGTCTTTAAAATGGCTGGCAGAGAACTATCTCTTTGTCAGTGTCGGCTACCTGAGCAAACAATTTGTAAAGGAGGAAGGCATCCGGTTTTCCGATTACCTGAACAAAAAGCGGATGGAACAAGCCATCCGCCTTATGGTGTACTATCATAATGACAATATCAAAACTATTGCCAGGTCTGTGGGATTCGGCAATAATCCACAGTATTTCAGCCAGGTATTTAAAAAATATACCGGCTATACTCCCACAGAGTATATTGAGAAGGTGGGTGCCTCTGCGCCCTCCTGATGCAGTCTCCCTCATCGTAAGGGAATTACATGCAGTTGTCCAGAAGCTTCATCAAAGCATCATGCGCTATGGTAAATGTCTCAAGACCGCTGAGTACCTTCTTTTCTTTGACAGCAATGCTCCTGCCGTCCTTTTCCAGTGCATGGAAACCCTCAAACTCAAACAGGTGCGGTTCCAGTGACAGGAATCCATCAAATCCGGAGGCTGACAGACGCTTCAGGATCACCGCCACATTTCCGTCACCATAGCCTGCCGGAACTACACTCTGGTCTGACTTCAGTGCATCCTTTACATGGATATAGGCAATATAGGACTTTAACATCTCATAGGCTTCCAGCGTATCCTGTCCGCACTGTACAAAGTTGGCAAAGTCAAAAATAGCTTTAAAATGATCCCCGTAAAAGGTATCCATGAGTTTTTTGCATTCCGGAGCCATTGCTCCATAGATATCTTTTTCATTTTCATGCAGGAGCAGTGTATCATTCGCAGAGGCATAGTCCACGAATTTACCGATCCTGTCGAAGACTTCGCCCTCATAGGCTGCCGGATCACTCTCCTGTGGAAGATAGAAGCTGAACATCCGGATCGTCGGGCATTCCATCTTATGGCTGATCTCCACTGCCCTCTTGAACTCTTCAAAATGGGGAGTGAAATCATCCGTGATCAGAATCTTACCCAAGGGAGAGCCCAGGGCAGAAAGCCGGATTCCATTATCATCCAGTGTCTTCTTGATCTGCTCCACTTTTTCATCCGTGTGATAGATCAGATTTTCTCCATCCACTCCACGCATCTCCACATAAGACATTCCCAGTCCTTTCAGTCCTGCGATCTGAGCTGTCAGTTCCGGTGCGATTTCATCTGCAAAACCTGTGATTTTTACTGTCATTCTTTTGTCCTCCTTAATAAGTGCCTGTCGTATCAAATACAATATCAGTGTCTTCCTTTTTTCTGGAAGTGGCACGTTTTTTGTTCAATTCTCGTAAAAACAATTCTTCATCCAACGGCAGTTCCACGGTGCGGTTCAGCCAGCTGGACAGGTGCATGGCATTGGACAGGGTCAGCCCCCGGATTCCCTCCGTTCCCTCTGCCACCAATGGAGTTCCTCTTAAAATATGACCTGCGAACGCTTTCAATACACCAATATGCTGCTCGTTTTGTCCATCCGTCTCAATCTCAATTCTGGAATATTCCGGCTTTTTAAATCCTTCCTTCTCCGTTTTGCAGAAATCACTCACATTGGTGGACAGTTTATCAAAAAATAGTCTGCCTTCCTCGCACACGATTTTTCCCATCTCGAAGGTCAGCTCCAGCCGGTTGGTTCCTGGAGCATCTGCCGTGGTAGTCACGAAGACACCGGTGGCTCCGTTTTCAAATTCCATATAAGCCGTCACATCATCCTCGACCTCGATATCATGCCATTTTCCTTCGTGGCAGAAGGCTCTCACCTTCACAGGCATGCCGCACAGCCATTGCAGCAGATCCAACTGGTGCGGACACTGGTTCAACAGCACGCCGCCACCTTCTCCGTCCCAGGTTGCCTTCCAGCCCGCCGCATCATAATAGCTCTGATTACGATACCAGTCGGTGATGATCCAGTTGACACGTCGCAGCTGCCCAAGTTCGCCGCTCTGGATCATTTCGTGAAGTTTTCTGTATACACAGTTGGTTCTCTGATTTAACATGATGGCAAAGGATCTGTCAGACCTTTCCGCTGCCTCATTCATCTCCCGTACCTGTTTCGTGTAGACTCCTGCCGGTTTTTCGCTGATCGCATGCAGTCCATGCTCCAATGCATAGATGACGAATTCCGGATGCAGATAATGTGGTGTTGCCACCAGAACGGCATCACAGCTTCCCGAATCAATCATTTTCCTGCCATCATCAAATACCTTGACCGTCCCCGGAAGATTGTTCCTTGCCCAGTCCAGGCGGCTCTGCCGGATATCCGCTACGGCGGTCAGTTCCATATCCGGCACCATCCCTTTCAACACATTGCCTGCATGACCGGTTCCCATACTCCCAATACCAATAATGCCCAGTCTTACCTTTTCCATTTAGACACCTTTCCTTTCATTCTCTGATGTATTTCTTTGATGTTCTTATTGTAACTTCTCTACGGTTGTAATAATATGTGTATAAAATACTAATTTTATGCAAAATAACGACCTTCGGAGTGCCTATGAAAACCCAAATGACTATTCCCTATTTTACAATTGATGCACCCTATGAACTGGCTTACCGCAACAACGGAACCTCTTCTCCTGCCAGACCGCATACGCACAACGCTCTGGAAATATATCTTACAATGTCCGACCTCCCGGATGTCCTCTTAGACGACACTGTCTCCAGTGTTTCGAAAGGATCTCTGATCATCATTCCGCCTCACCATGTGCATCAGCTGTTCAATCAGAAGCTGACCATCTATGAGCGCTACGTCCTGAATATTAACAGAGACTGGCTGTATACTGTCCTTGGGGCCGGTTCCGGACTCATGCCTTATGCAGATCCGGCTTTCTCTCCTGCGATCCTCCGGCTTTCTCCCACCGGGCTTACCGGGCTCTGCAGTCAGCTGGATCACTATTTGCAGCTGCATCCTCAGCCCTCCCTTTCTGCCTATGCGGATTTTTTCTCTCTGCTAAGTATACTGGATAGCCGGATCCAGCACGGCCTACAGGCATCTTCTACCGGACAGCGTTCTATTTCCCAGCCCCAGAAAAACATCAATGAGGTCATGGCCTTTATCAACCGGCATCTGACAGAGCCACTGACCTTGGAAAGCATTGCTGCAGAATTCTACCTGAACAAGGACTATCTCGGGCGCCTGTTCAAGGAACATACCCATGCCACCATCGGGCATTATATCTCCGTGCAGCGGGCTAACCTCGCCCAGACGATGCTGGCAGAGGGCCGGACCGTCACCGAGGTACAGGAACTTCTCGGCTTCTCCAGCTATGCCTATTTCTTTAAATTTTTCAAAAAAATGACCGGGATCTCTCCCAGTCAATATCGTAAAGATAACACTATGCCTCTGTCGCATTCTCCGTCTCCACATTCCAAAAAAGGAACTGCAGCCTGTGTATAAACACACATTGCAGTTCCTTTTGCTTTTACCTGTCTACTTCACAAGCTATCTTATTATTTAGTCAGCAGCATCATAATGTCATTGCTTCTTGCCACGAACTTGGTCATGGCATCGGCAGACAGAGGTGCGTGCTGAAGCTTTGCCAGATCGTACAGCTGCTCGCAGATCATTTCTGCGTTCTCGCCGTCCTGGTGCTCGGTGATGTACTGTACCAGAGGATGGCTGGCATTCAGAATCAGGGTCTCTCCCTCACCGCCGAAGGCACTCATGTCCATACCGGGCATGGAATACAGCTTGCTGATGCTCTCCGCCTGCTCTTCCATCTCTTTCTCGGCCTTCTTGGAAGTCTTGGACTTCAGGGCATCGGTCACATCCGCATCGATACGCTGGAACTTGATTCCCTCATTCTTCTGCTCCAACTGGGAGATGAAGGGCTGATCGATATTATGGGTCAGGATCACAGCATCCATCTTGGCAGCCTTGAACATATTAATATACTGGCTCTGCTGCTGTTCATCCGTTACATAGTAGATGATCTTCTCCTTCTTCTCTTCCTCGGTATTCTCCCCGGAAGCCTCATCTTCAGATTTATCCTCTACGACCTCAGCTTCTACCTTGTTGCCGTTCTCATCTACAGCATTTTCCTTATTCTCTTCCTCGTCCTGAGGCTTGATCTCCAGACACTCGGGCAGAGTCAGATATTTGCCGTCCAGATTCTTGAAGAGGATATAATCATTCATCTTCTCACAGAACTTGTCATCCTTCAGGCAGCCGAACTTGATGAAGGGACTGATGTCATCCCAGTATTTGTCGTACTCTTCCTTATCCGTCTTGCACATACCGGCCAGCTTGTCCGCTACCTTCTTGGTAATGTACTCGGCGATCTTCTTGACAAATCCATCATTCTGCAATGCACTTCTGGATACGTTCAGAGGCAGATCCGGGCAGTCGATGACACCCTTTAACAGCAGCAGGAACTCAGGAATGACTTCCTTGATGTTATCTGCGATAAATACCTGATTGTTGTACAGCTTGATGGTACCTTCGATGGACTCATACTCCATGTTGATCTTCGGGAAGTACAGGATACCTTTCAGATTAAAAGGATAATCCATATTCAGGTGGATCCAGAACAGAGGCTCCTTGTAATCCTGAAATACCTTGCGGTAGAAGTCCAGATACTCTTCCTTCGTGCACTCATTGGGATGCTTGGTCCACAGAGGCTGTGTCTCGTTGATCAATTCAGGACGCTTTCTGATCTTCAGCTTCTTAGGCTCTTCTGTTCCCTCAGCAGCTTCAGCGTTTTCACCTTCTGCCGCTTCCCTCTTCTCCGGCTCGATCTCTTCCAGGACTTCATCATCGGGAAGCTTTTCCTCTTCCTTGATGATCTGGGTCTCCTTGGTGTTCGCCTTGGACAGATAGATCTCGGTAGGCATGAAGGAACAATACTTCTTCACGACCTCACGAGCCTTGTACTCATTACAGAACTCCAGACAATCTTCATTTAAAAACAGGGTAATGGTCGTACCGACATCCGTCTTGTCTCCGTCTTCCATGGAGAACTCGGTGCCGCCGTCACACTCCCAGTGTACTGCCTTGGCGCCATCCTTGTAAGATAACGTATCAATATGTACTTCATCCGCTACCATGAATGCGGAATAGAAGCCCAGTCCGAAATGACCGATGATCTGGTCGGAATTGCTCTTGTCCTTATATTTCTCAATGAAATCCGTAGCACCGGAAAATGCGATCTGGTTGATATACTCTTCCACTTCGTCGGCGGTCATGCCCAGACCGTTATCCTTGAAGGTCAGTGTCTTCTTCTCAGGATCCACGATGACATCCACACGTCCCTTATAGCCTTCAGGCAGGGCATATTCTCCCATCATGTCCAGCTTTTTCAGCTTGGTCACGGCATCGCAGCCGTTGGAGATCAACTCTCTGTAGAAAATATCGTGATCGGAATACAACCACTTTTTAATGATCGGAAATATGTTTTCACTGTTAATTGATAAACTGCCGTTTTTTGCTGCCATTATTACCACATCCTTTTCTAAAATTGCACAGCCATGGCTGACTGTTTCCTAACTGATTCTAAGTGTAGGACTGTAAAATTGAAAAGTCAAGACAAATTTAGCACTCATTATAAATGAGTGCTAACAATCAGTCAAAAATCCAGTATTTATCAATATTTCCGTAATTCTAAAATTTTAATAAAGCGTGTAAAAAACCAGAAATTACTCCTCCGGAAAGTACTTTGCATACACATCAAAAAAGTTGTCCGTAGTCACCTGTTCGTCCATGATCAGCGTGATCTCGTCCCACAGCTTGTCATTGAGCTGACGCACCAGTGTATTCACAAAGCTGTCATACTCCTGCCCGAAGACTTCCCGTTTCCGCTCTTCTACAATCTTTAATTTATTAGCGTCCGTCTCTTCCCGATCCAGCGTATTGATGCATTTGATAATGTAATAGCCTCGTTCACATTTCACAACCTGACTCACCTCGTCTGTTGCCAAATTGAAAGCCGCTTCCTCATAAGCGCTCTCCGCTTCTCCTTTGCCAAAGGAATAGGTGATCTCGGAATCGTCGCTGTATTTGGATGCCAGTTCCGTGAAATCGTGTTCTCCGTCCACCGCCAGGTCTCTTACCTCGCAGGCTTTCTCATAGGCACTCTGAATGGAGCTTTCCGAATAAGGCTTCAGGTTTCCGTCCATATCCGTGGATGCTGTTGCAAAAAAGATCTGCTGCACCGTAATTTTGCGTGCCTCGTCATCACTGATCTCCGGATTGATGTCCTGTATAATCAACTGATAGACCTTGTCTGCCATGGCATATTCCCGATACAGATTCTCCACAATCTCCTCCGTGGCACCCATAGCCTCGATCTCCGTATCATTTAAGGAAGAATAATACTCCTGTGCCGCCTGGACGACCTTTGCCTCCTCGGCTTCATCCAACGTGACCTCTTTCTCTTTTGCCAGCAGGTACATGGTCTTGATCTGAGCAATCCTTGCCAGCACTGTCTCCTTGACATTATCCTCCAGAGTCACTCCGTTCAGGGAAGTATTCCAGATCTCCGTCCCGTAGACATTCTCATATTGATTCTGGGTCGTGGTCAGGTAGATCATGATCTCCGCCTTAGAGCAGGACTCGTCCCCGATCCGAAATACCTCATTTTTCCCAAATCCTGTGGTAAATACCACTTTTGTGCCGTCACTGCTGCCGCAGGCGGTCAGTCCCGTCACCATACTTATTCCCAGCACTCCCGCCACCAATACCGCGGTGATATGACATCTATTTTTAAAAAACATAACATTTCCTACTTTCTCAAAGTCTCTAAATTCTGATTATACCCTATTTTTTTCTTCTGTGCCACGGTTTCTTGGAAGTTCAGAAAAATCTAAGAATTCTACAGACAAAAAAATGCGTGCGGATATTCTCCACACGCATTTTTAATATTATTCAATTTTGATACCAGATTACTCAATTACATGGATCCAGCCCTTAGGAGCTTCGATCCTGCCCATCTGGATACCGGTCAGAGTCTCATACAGTTTCTTGGTGACAGGTCCCATCTCGGTCATGCCGCTGGGCAGGCAGATTTCTTTGCCGTGGTCAACGATCTTGCCTACAGGGGAGATCACTGCTGCGGTACCACACAGACCAGCCTCTGCGAAGTCTTTTACTTCATCCAGGTATACTTCTCTCTCTTCTACTTCCAGTCCCAGATATTCCTTGGCAACATATACCAGAGAGCGACGGGTGATGGAAGGAAGGATACTGTCGGACTTGGGAGTTACAACCTTGTTATCCTTGGTAACGAACAGGAAGTTCGCACCGCCGGTCTCCTCTACCTTGGTACGGGTAGCAGCATCCAGATACATATTCTCATCGTAGCCTTCCTTGTGAGCGGATACGATTGCATGTAAGCTCATAGCATAGTTCAGGCCAGCCTTGATGTGACCGGTTCCGTGAGGTGCCGCACGGTCAAAGTCGGTGACACGGATGGTCAGAGGCTTAACGCCGCCCTTGAAATAAGGTCCTACAGGGGTGCACAGGATACGGAACTGATACTCATCCGCAGGCTTTACACCGATGACAGGGTTGCTGCCGAACATATAAGGACGGATGTACAGAGTTGCACCGCTGCCGTAAGGAGGTACGAAAGCATCGTTCGCCTTAACCGTCTCGGTAACAGCTTCCACAAAACGCTCCTTAGGGAAAATGGGCATCTCCAGTCTTGCTGCGGAAGACTCCAGACGTTCACCGTTTAAGTCAGGACGGAAGGTTACGATATGTCCGTCTTCTGTGGTGTAGGCCTTCAGACCCTCGAATACGGTCTGTGCATACTGCAATACACCTGCACACTCATTTAATACGATGTTGGGGTCCTGGGTCAGCTGACCGTCATCCCATTTGCCGTCCTTGTAATTGGACACATATCTGTAATCCGTAGGGATATAACCGAAACCGATGTTACCCCAGTCAATGTTCTTCTTTTCCATTTTGTATTCCTTCTTTCCTCGGTTTACCACTCTGCCTGTTGATTTCTCTTAACAGAATTTATTGATTTTCATTATTATACCATTTGTAATAAAAGTCAATATACACATTTATGCTTTCCAGTGACTTTTTCAGTGAAAATGTGTCGTTTTTCTTCTTTTCACAGTTTTTTCAGATTAAAATCACTACATATCTGTCATTGCATTTAAGACTTTTTCCGCTCATATTTCAAGAACTGGTAAGTGATGTCAAAATAGACCTGCTCATCGCTGTCTGCGGTGATCTCCCACTCGGGATCACTGTCCAGATCCGGGAAATAGGCATCTGCCTCGTAGGCATGATCGATCTTTGTCACATGTGCCACATCGCAGTAGGGCAGCATCTGACGGTAAATGCTCTCGCCGCCGATGATGTAGATGCTTTCCTCGTCGTATTTTTTCAGTTCTTCCAGAAGCTCCTCGATGGAGTGTACCACGATGGCATCCTTCACCTGATAGTTCGGATCTTTGGATAAGATGATGTTGATACGGTTCTTTAAAGGCATGCCCTGTGGGAAAGTCTCCAAAGTCTTGCGTCCCAGAACCACTACCTTACCTGTCGTCTCTTCGCGGAAATGCTTGTGATCGTTGGGGATGCGGATCAGCAGTTCGTTCTTGCTGCCGATGGCCCAGTTGTTGTCTACTGCTACAATTAAATTCATGGTGTACCTCGTTTCTGTTTGTTTCTATGATAATAACCGGTTTCTCCGTGCTTCGCACTCACGAAACCGTACTGATATTCGTATTCCGGGCTACCGCCCTACTTACTCATGTCAGATTGCAATCGGAATATCCCTGATCTGCTCCCCTGTCTGGTAACCCTCCAGCTTCACGTCATCCGGTGTAAACTGGTAAAAATCCTTAATCTCCGGGTTCAGCCAGAACTTCGGTGCCGGGAAGGGGTCTCTGCTGATGAGCTCCTTAATGGCATCCACGTGGCGGTCATAGATATGGGCATCCGCAATGACATGCACCAGCTCACCCACGTTCATATCGCAGACCTGTGCCAGCATATGCACCAACACCGCATACTGTACCACATTCCAGTTGTTGGCTGCCAGCACGTCCTGGGAACGCTGATTCAGAATGGCATTCAGGGTCAGCCTGTCCTCTCCCTTTTTCTGCGTCACATTAAAGGTCATACCGTAAGCACAGGGATACAGATTCATCTCATGCAGATCCTGATGCACATAAATATTCGTCAGGATTCT
>OHEZ01000427.1_pt1 | contig 28793 bp, 20 predicted proteins | sample 1567391 | NCBI WGS metagenome assembly OHEZ01 (sample SAMEA3879518, study PRJEB24766) | human gut metagenome | biome: human-associated habitat; feature: feces | place: USA | collected 1985/1987
AAATATATTATATATATTGAGCACAACATTTCTCCGCTGCAAAACGACGAAACGCTGCAGCGTTTCACACTTTTTTTACTTTAATTATTGATGACACCTTTTACTAATTACAGGTAAAGTATTACAATATAAGATGAGTATTTATCAGCTTAGATTCAGATTATAAAAAAAGAATATGAACATGCTTCGGATATCGCCCTGAGCTTCATATTCCAGGAGGTTACTATGCAGATAGGATTGGATATTGGCAGTACCACAATTAAAATCGCCGTAATGGACGATGCAGGCAATCTGCTATTCCATAAATATGAAAGACATTACAGCCAGATTGCAGAGAAAATTCTGGCCCTACATAAAGAATTGATGACTAAATTCCCTACACTGCATAGCGCACGTCTGGCCATCAGCGGCAGCGGTGGTATCGGTGTAGCAGACAGCTGCGGCCTGCAATTCGTACAGGAGGTTTTTGCGGAAAAAATCTGCGCCGAAAAGCTCAATCCAGGAACCGACGCCGTTATCGAATTAGGTGGCGAGGATGCCAAGATCCTCTTCTTAGGCCGCCATTTTGACGCACGTATGAACGACAGCTGCGCCGGAGGCACCGGTGCCTTTATCGACCAGATGGCTTCCCTGCTGAATGTAGAAACACCCCAAATGAACGAACTGGCACAGCAGGCACAGAACACCTACACCATCGCCAGCCGCTGCGGTGTTTTCGCCAAAAGCGATATCCAGCCGCTGCTCAACCAGGGTGCGGAAAAAAGCGACTTGGCAGCCAGCATCTTCCACGCTGTAGCAAGCCAGGCCATCACCGGTCTTGCCAAAGGCCGTCCCATCAGCGGCAATGTGCTCTATCTTGGCGGACCGCTCACCTTTATGAGCTGTCTGCGCGATGCCTTTGACAGTGTTCTGAATATCAAAGGTGTCTGCCCGGAAAACAGCCTGCTTTATGTAGCAATGGGTGCAGCCTTCTGTGCCGAGCACGAGGTGGACCTTACCACGCTGCCAGAAAAGCTGCAGACAGCAGCAGCACAGCACAGCTTTGAACATCTGCCGCCACTGTTTAAAAACGAAGGCGAATATACTGTTTTTAAAAAGCGTCACTCTAAAGAAAGCGTTGCTATAGGCACCCCTGCGGAAGCCAGCGAAGCCTTTATCGGTATTGATTCCGGCAGCACGACCATTAAAATCGCTGTTATGAGTCCAGACGGCCAATTGCTTGACTCCTTCTACCAAAGCAATAAGGGTAATCCTGTTGTTGCCGTCCGCAATTATCTTACCGATTTCTATACAAAATATCCCACCTGCCGCCTGTTGGCAGGTGCAGTCACCGGCTACGGCGAGGATCTGATTCGCCACGGCTTTGGTGTTGACTATGGTATCGTAGAAACCATGGCACACTTTTATGCTGCCCAATATCTGGAGCCAGAGGTAGATTTCATTCTTGATATCGGCGGTCAGGATATGAAGTGCCTGAAAATCCATAACGGTGCCATCGATAATATCTTCCTGAACGAAGCCTGCTCCAGCGGCTGCGGCAGCTTTTTGCAGACCTTTGCCGAAATTCTTGGCTACACAGCCGAGCAGTTCGCACAAATCGGTCTTAAAGCAGATATGCCGGTAGATTTAGGCAGCCGCTGCACCGTGTTTATGAACAGCAGCGTTAAGCAGGCACAGAAGGACGGTGCCTCCGTTGCCAACATCAGCGCCGGCCTGTCCATCAGTATTGTCAAAAACGCTTTATATAAGGTTATCCGTCCGGCCAGCAAGGAGGCCATCGGCAAGCACATCGTAGTTCAGGGAGGCACCTTCCTCAATGACTGCGTACTGCGCGCCTTTGAGCAGGAAATGGATTTGAACGTTATCCGCCCCAATATTGCCGGCCTTATGGGAGCATACGGTGCCGCTCTGTACGCACAACGCCGCTACAAGGACGCACCGCATCAGACAACGCTGCTCAACCTGCAGCAGCTGGGTGAATTCGTTCATACCGTCAAGGGTATGACCTGCGGCCTGTGCAATAATCATTGCCACCTCACCGTCAACACCTTTGCCGGCGGCAAACGCTTTATCAGCGGCAACCGCTGCGAGCGTCCCATCACCCACATGGCACCCAAGGATGAGCTGAACCTGTACCGTCAAAAGCTGCAGCTGCTCAAGGAATTGCCGGTTAACGAAACACCTAAACGCGGCATTATGGGTATACCTATGGGCCTGAATATATATGAGCTGCTCCCCTTCTGGAACGCCTTACTCTCCAGCCTGGGCTTCAAGGTTGTCCATAGTCCGATTGAAGATAAAAATATTTACCGTCTTGGTCAGGGAACCATCCCCAGCGACACCGTCTGCTATCCGGCGAAGCTGATGCACGGTCATATCAAATGGCTGCTGCAGCAGGGAATCACCAACATCTTCTATCCCTGCATGACCTACAATATAGATGAACAGGGCACGGAAAACTGCTATAACTGCCCTGTTGTAGCCTATTATCCCGAAGTGCTACACGCTAACATCCGTGATTTGAATAAGCCCGAGATACATTTCTTCTATGATTATCTTGGTCTGCTCCATAAAAAGAAGCTGGTCAAAAAACTGCAGGAAATGTTTGCCAAGGCCTACCCGGATATCACCAAGGAAGAAATCCGCAAGGCTGTTGATGCTGCCTTCACTGCCTTTTATAACTATGAAGCGCAAGTAAAGGCTAAAGGACAGGAAATCATCAGCAAGGCACGCGAAGAGCATAAGCCTATCGTTGTATTGGCAGGCCGTCCCTATCACATCGACCCCAAGGTCAACCACAGTATCGACCGCCTGATTACTAACATGGGTGCTGCCCTCGTCAGCGAGGATGCCGTAAGCAGTCATATTAAGACTAAGGAACTCAACCGCGACCTGCAGGTGCTCAACCAGTGGACCTATCACGGCCGCCTGTATGCGGCAGCCGAATATGTTGCCCAAAATCCTGATATGCATCTGATTCAGCTTGTAAGCTTCGGCTGCGGCTGCGATGCGATTACGGCCGATGAATGCCGCCGCCTCCTCGAAGAACGTGGACGCATCTATACACAAATAAAAATAGACGATATCGACAACCTTGGTGCTGCCAAAATCCGCATCCGCAGTCTGTTCTCCGCAGCCCAGCTTTTCGATATAGATAATAATTAAAGGAGATTTGCATATGCTACCAGCAGCTAACGTTAAGTTTACCCCCTTCACGGAGGATATGAAAAAAACGCATACTATACTTATACCCGGCATGCTGCCTATGCATTTTTCACTGCTGCAGGCAGCACTCGTAAGCTGCGGCTACAAAGCCGAGGTTCTGCACAACACCGGCCGCGAGGTAATCGAAACCGGTCTGAAATACGTCAATAATGATATCTGCTATCCGGCACTGCTGGTTATCGGCCAGCTGATAAACGCTTTGGAAAGCGGCAAATATGATTTGGAGCACACTGCGCTGATTATCACCCAAACCGGTGGCGGCTGCCGTGCCTCCAACTATATTTATCTGCTGCGCAAGGCTTTGGAAAAAGCCGGCCTTACGCACATCCCTGTCATCAGCCTCAACGTCAACGGTCTGGAGCAGCAGCCCGGCTTCCATCTGGACGCATCCATGGTGCATAAGTTCTTGGCTGCCGTTGTTTACGGCGATACCCTGATGTACCTGACGAATAAAACACGTCCCTACGAAGTTGTACACGGCGCTGCCGACAGACTGGCGCAAAAATGGCTGGCACGCTTAAGCGAAGCCTTCAAGAGTGGCAAGGCACAAGCTTTAGGTACCATCAAGCAGCTTACTAAGGCTATTGCGCACGAATTTGCGGATTTGCCTATCACCAACAAGGAGAAAACTAAGGTCGGTATTGTCGGTGAAATCTACATCAAATATGCCGCTTTAGGCAACAACAATCTGGAAGCCTTCCTGCAGCGTCAGAACTGCGAATATATGCTGCCCGGTCTGATGAATTTCATCATGTACTGTGTTGATACTTATCTTACAGACTATAAGCTTTACGGCGGCAGTCTGCTCAAATACAGCGTCAACAGGGGCGCTATGTGGTATTTAAAATATATGGAAGGCATACTGCATCAGGCTCTCAGTATCGCTCCCTTCAGCGCCCCCGCCACCTATGAGGAAACCAAGGCTATGGCCAAGGGCGTTATCGGCTACGGCAACAATATGGGCGAAGGCTGGCTGCTGACTGCCGAAATGCTGGAGCTGGTGCACAGCGGCTACACCAATATCATCTGCGCTCAGCCCTTCGGCTGCCTGCCTAACCACATCGCAGGCCGCGGTATGATTAACAAAATTAAGGAGATTGCCGAGGAGGCCAATATCTTGGCACTCGATTACGATGCCAGTGCTGCCCGCGTTAATCAGGAAAACCGCATTAAGCTGATGCTGGCGACAGCAAAGTAAAAGAAGCATAAAAGATTCAAAGGCGTTCTACCGCACGTTGGTAGAACGCCTTTACTGTTTTTGCTCCTTAACGACAGCCCTTTTCAAAGAAAACCTCCGCACCATCCCGCAACAAATAATTTACAATCTTTTTGCTTGTAGCACACAAATATGCTGTGCTATAATATTCAGCACAATTTTATAGAATGAAAGTCAGGTGCTTTATATATATGGAAAACAAAATAACTACCCGCGAATGGCTGCCGTTAATCGGCATGACCGTTTCCGCTTTTATTTTTAACACATCGGAATTCATGCCCATAGGCCTTTTGTCCGATATCGCCGCAGACTTCCGCATGACGGAAGCGCAGGCAGGCATGCTGATTACCATTTATGCCTACGTCGTAATGCTCATGAGCCTGCCGCTGATGATTGCCGCTTCCCGCTATCCGCTGCGCAAGCTTTTGCTGGCAACCATCAGCCTGTTCGCCGTATCGCATATAGCCTCTGCCTTTGCCACCGGCTTTTGGACGCTGCTGCTTTCGCGTATCGGCGTAGCCTTCGCCCACTCCATTTTCTGGTCCGTCGCCTCGCCTATCGCCGTGCGTCTGGTCAAAGGTCCCTTTAAAGCACTGGCTATGAGTATGATTGTCACCGGCACGGCCATCGCCATTATCGTCGGCCTGCCTTTAGGACGTATCATCGGCCTTTACGTAGGCTGGCGCATGGCCTTTATGTGCATCGCCGTTTTGGCCTTCATCGTATTGGCCTATATGTTCTTCGTCTTCCCCAAGCTGGAAAAAAGCGAACCGTTTACGCTTTCGCAGTTGCCGGTAATGCTAAAAAATCCTGTGCTCATCGGCCTCTATATGATATCCTTTTTACTCCCCACCGGCTATTACACCGCCTACAGCTATATCGAGCCGTACCTGAAGCAGATTGCGCTGATGGATGATGCCTGGATAACCATCACCCTGGTTATTTTCGGTGCTGCCGGACTTTTGGGCAGCGCAGCCTTTTCCAAATGGTATGATAAATGCCGCTATCACTTTTTCCGCATCACCGTACTTGGCGTTGCAGTTGTTTTGCTGCTGCTCTACACCGTAAGCATCAATCATTATCTGCTGGTGCTGCTCTGTGCAATCTGGGGCATCTTCGTTACGGCCTTCAACGTTGTAGGCCAGGCAGAGCTTTTGCGCACAACTACTATGAGCACCTCCGCTGTAGCTATGTCGATTTACTCCGGCATTTATAATCTTGGTATCGGCAGCGGCAGCTATCTGGGCGGACTTATCTGTACGCATGCTTCCATCGCTTATATAGGTCTCGGCGGCGGCGCAATCGTACTGCTTTCCTTTATTTACTGTGCCTTTTTCCTTATTCCCGCTATGCGTCGCCAGCAAGAGGAAGCTGAAAAATAAATTTAACAGCCGAAAAGCGTATAATAAACTGTGTATTAAATTTCCTCACTTGCTATATTTCCTGTTTTTATTTATAATTAAGAGATACGTAAGATTACAAAGAAGGAGATTTTCTATCAATATGTCTGCATGTACAACCAAAACCAAGAATCAACCATCCCGTAAACCTGTATTGCTGGATTACTTAAAAGCCTTCACTAAGGATAAATTAATTTTTGCAGCGCGTCAGCTCTGCATCACCTACAGCAAGCTCAAAAAGGACGAGCTGGCAGAAAAAATCTGCACAGAAATGCAAAAGCCGGAAATTGCAGCAAAACGCTTTGCTATTATGCCGGACGAAAACATTCAGGCCTTCGAAGCAGCCATGGAGAAAAAATGCTTCCATCCTACCTACAGTGAATATGCACTGCTGTTGCCCTTTATTTCTATGGGCTACATTGTTTCCTATCCCGACGACTGCTTTGAAGCAGTAAAGGAAGCACGCACCGTCTACAAAAAAATCAACACCGCAGATTTTCAGGCTCACCGCCAACAGCTGGCATGGCTGCTGGACTGCATCACCGCTATGTCCAGCCTGCACCTTATTCTGCCGGTAGAATTTTTCTGCGAAATGTACAATCAAAAAGCAGGCTTTGAGCTTACTCCGGAAACTCTGCCGCAATTACTTGCCGAGGTTCCTAGCAACTTTAACCCCTGCGCAATTAAAGATGGCCGTATCCTGCTCAAGAAAAATGACAGCGATGACTTCTACACCAGACTGGAGCAGGGCAGAAAGCCCTTCGGCCTGTACCTGCCTACCGTAAAGGAAATCACCATGCTTTCCCACTACGGTTATATGCAATCTACTACCGCATATCAGGATTTGCATGACTTCTTCACTCAGGAGCTGAATGTTGCGGCACTGGATGCACATTACTGGTGCCAGTACATCTATGAATTTGAAAACTCCAACACCGACGGCAATACCTCTGAGCTGATTCAGAAGCTGCAGGCTAATATTCCAGCTTGGAACAATTACAGCCATCTCGGCAGACTTTCCGTACTGCTGCAGAACGCCCGCAACAATGCTACCCGTATGTTCTGCCTCGGCGGCCACACTCCCAACGAAACTATCAAGCTGCTGCGTGACGCACAGCAGGCAGCTCAGCAAAATACCCGTGTAGGTGCCAAAGCGAAAAAGGTTTATCCTAACGATCCCTGTCCCTGCGGCAGCGGCAAAAAGTATAAAAAATGCTGCGGTAAAAAGCACTGAGCAGCAGGCTATGCTTTAGTGTAAGAAGGAATTGCAATGAAGAAATTTTTAGTCGTTGATTTTGAATTTACTACCTACGAGCGCCCTGTCGGCCGTCCGCGCGGCTTCTTTTCCGAGATTATCGAAATTGGCGCAGTGAAGCTGGACGGCGAACCGCTCACCGACTGCGGACGCATTCAAAGCTTTGTCAAACCACATTTTTATCCTAAGCAGGCTAAGGATTCTATGGATTTTTGCATGATTACCGCTAAGGATATGCAGCAGGCCATTGAATTTCCTGCCATGGTGCAGGAGCTGGCAGCGCTGTATGAAAGCGGCGAAACCTACTTTGTAGCCTGGGGAACCGAGGATTACAAGGTACTGCAGACAGGCTGCGAGCGTCATAAAATCGAAAACCCCGTAAAGTACGAGGACTATCTTGATTTGGCGCTGGCCTACCGCCTGTGGAAGGGTGATGACTACACCACCGGCCTGAAGAAGGCTACCGAAGAACAGGAGGTCAACACAGAAGGACTGTGGCACACCGCCTTTGATGATGCCAACAACACCGGCAAGCTGCTGATTGAAATGTTTAACCGTGGCTGGAAACTGGAGGATTTCTTCGCTGCCCGCGAGGTTTACGAAGCGGAGCGAGCTGCCCGTCAGGCAGAACGTGCCAAGCACCATAACAGTTACAGAAGATGGTAAAATTCTAAAGCGCACATAAAAAAGCTATCACCTGGCTTTGCCCGGTGATAGCTTTTTTGCTTTTTATGCTTTAATAACGATTAAAAATCTCCTGCACCTCGCTGCGCTCCTGCGTCCGCAAAAGTGCCAACTGCAGCAAAAGGCGTGCCTTTTGCGGATTAAGGTTATCCGCATACAGGAAGCCCTGCTCCTGCCAACGCTCTAGGCCTGCGGCAACAATACCGCTGCCGGTGCGGCTGGAACGCACAACCACAACGCCGCGGCCGACAGCCTCCGCCAGCGCCGCTTCCACAGCCTCATGAATGCTGCCCATGCCACTGCCGGCGTAGATAAGGCCACGTGCGCCTGCTGCCAGTGCCGCATCCAAAAACACGCGGTCCTCACCGATATGCGTGTAGATGATATCCACGCGCGGCAAAGCAGTAACACCGCTTACGTCAAACTCGCTCTGCAGTGTGTGCGGACGCACGCTGCGATAATAGTAATGTACCTCACCACCAACGATAAAGCCTAAAGGACCACCGTTCGTTGCCTTGAAGGTTGCCACATTCGCCGTGTTTGTCTTGGTCACGTCACGCCCGCTGTAGATTTCATCGTTCATCATCACCAGCACGCCCTGCCCGGCGCTTGCAGCATCCACAGCCACCTTAACAGCGTTGATAATATTCAAAGGTCCGTCAGCACTGACTGCGGTGGCAGGACGCATTGCGCCCACGAGTACCACCGGCTTAGCACTCTTTACCGTCAGGTTCAAGAAGAAGGCCGTTTCTTCCATAGTATCGGTACCATGGGTAATAACAACACCGTCGACATCATTCTGCGCCAGCAGCTCATTGCAACGCTGCGCCAGACGCAGCAGCAACGCATCGGTAATACTGCTGCTGTCGATATTGCACAGCTGCTCGCCGCTGATATGCGCCAGCTCGCCCAGTTCAGGCACACCTGCCAGCAAATCGGCAACGCTGTAGGCACCGGCAGTATAGCCAGTCATCTGGGTACCGGAAGCAGCCTTGCCGGAAATAGTGCCGCCGGTTGCTAAAATGACAATGTTCTTCAACTCAGTTTTTTCCATCAGCCTAACCTCCATCAGTCCTTCTTTCAGCTTCGCAGCCAATGCCTATTTTACCAGGCCCTTTTCCTGCAGATAATCGGATACCATGTCTGCTGCTTTGGCAGTAATTTTAATGCATTTAGTTCTGTATTCCGGTGTACCGAAGCTCAGACGGTTCAGTGCTCTGCAGCAGGAAGTGCCGAAATGCTTGGTAAAGCGCTCATGAAACTCATGCGTATATTTATAGACCTCTGTCTGATGCTTTTCAGACGGGTCCAGTCTGCCCACGATAGAGCTGATAACCAGGCAGGAACCGCTCAGCGCACCGCACACGCAGCCGCTGCGGCCGATACCGCCGCCCATGCCGGACACCATGCGGATTGCTACATCCGGCAGGCCCAGCTTTAAGCCGTCATTGCACGCCTTAACTACGGATTCCACGCAGTTATTGCCCTCGTTATGATATTGTTCTGCTAAATCATAAATTTCCTTCATATTCTATGCCTCCAAAAAATAACCTAATCCTGTTTATTTTAGCAAGCATGAGGCAAAATAGCAAGAAAAATGCTGTGACCAGCAAGCCACAGCATTGTATATCAAAGTCCGAACATAGTCTTTACCAGCTTCGTTCCGCTTCCGGTTTTAAAAATCCGCTCCACAGCTTTAGCAATATTCTCCTTCAGCGTACCATCCTCATAAAAGTTTACTATAAAATCAGCTTCCACAAGCAGCTGATAATCAAGACCGTCAATGATATTATACGTATGGTGATGACCGACAAGATAGCAGATGCGTTCAATTTTTTCAGGTGTATAGCCAACCTTTTGCAAAAGCCCGCGTGCTACCGACGGTCCCTCCTGCTCCTGAATTTTACCGGTGCAATGACCGGCGCCGTACTTGGCTTCACCCGGCTTAATACCGCAGTCATGCACAAGACCTGCCGCCTCAACAAGCTCTGTCAGCTCTGCATCTGCACCCTCGCTCTCAGCCAGCTGCTTGGCCAGGCTGGCAACCTTGATAAAATGCTGGCAGCGGCGTGCATCTCCGGCAAAAAAAGCTATCATCTCATTATATAAAGCAACGTTTTTATTCATAGCATTCACTCCAATCCGACTAAAATACGATTCAATCTTATTTTGGCCTAAACAATGCAGTTTTGCAAGTTTTTTCGCCATAATAAGATTATAAAAGCATTCTCCTCCAACACACAGAAAAGCGCTCTTAGCCTGCATTATGCAAGACACCGAGCGCCTTCCTGTTTTATTAGGGAGTTTGATTAGGGAGAAGCAAATTATTTTTCCTCAATAGGATAATCCTGCAGAGCATCATAGCCTGTTTCACCGGTACGAATCTTAACAACATCCTCAACATCATAGATGAAGATTTTGCCATCGCCGTATTTGCCGGTATACAGAACCTGCTTAGCAACATTGACTACTGCTGCAACAGGAATTGCGGAAACAATCATTTCAACCTTTACCTTCGGCAGCAGGTGTGCAGCAACCTCAGCACCACGATACATTTCCGTGGAGCCCTTCTGGATGCCGTAGCCCAGAACCTTGGTAACAGTCATGCCGGTAATTCCCAGCTTATCCAAAGCATTTTTCAATGCTTCGAAACGATTTTGCGAGGTAATAATAACAACCTTGCTCATCTTTACTGCGCCTGCAGGCTTAGCTGCAGTTTCTTTAACCGGAGTAACATAAGTAGTAGTAACAGAGGTCTGTGCCTCCAACGGAGTTTGCATAAAGTCGGCATAGCTGCTGAGCAGGCCATGCTCTTCCATATCCAGACCTTTGATTTCTTCAGATTCCTTAACACGCAGTCCGAAGAGCTTATCAAGAATTTTAAAGATAATCGTCATAGTAACTGCAACATAGATTGCTACAACTACAACACCGAGGATTTGTTTTACCAGGAAATCAGTGCCGCCGCCATAGAAGAGGCCGCCGTCAAGAGCGAAGAGACCGGTTGCGATAGTACCGAACGCACCGCAGACACCGTGAACAGAGATTGCACCAACAGGATCATCAATCTTCAGCTTCTGGTCGAAGAATTCAACTGCAGCAACTACCAGCACACCGGCAATCAAGCCGATGATTAAAGCGCCGGCGGGGCTGACCATGTCGCAGCCTGCAGTAATTGCTACCAAACCAGCAAGTACGCCGTTCAGTGTCATGGAAACATCAGGCTTGCCGTAGCGAATCCAAGTGTAAATCATAGTTGCTGTAGCAGCAGCTGCTGCAGCCATGTTAGTGGTAGTGAAGATAGCACCCATGGAAACCAAGGTGTCATCACCGGTTGCGCAGACGGTGGAAGCACCGTTGAAGCCAAACCAACCGAACCAGAGAAGGAAAACGCCCAAGGCACCAAGCGGAATGCTGTGACCGGGAATAGCGTTTACCGTACCGTCGGCATTGTATTTGCCGATACGCGCGCCAATCATCTTGGCACCGACGAGAGAAGCAACGCCGCCTACCATATGAACGGCAGTTGAACCGGCGAAATCGTGGAAGCTCATCTGTGCGAGCCAGCCGCCGCCCCAAATCCAGTGACCGCTAATCGGGTAGATAACAGCGCTGATTAATACGCTGTAAATGCAATATACCAGGAAGTTGGTACGTTCTGCCATAGCACCGGAAACAATGGTTGCTGCGGTAGCACAGAACATCGTCTGGAAGATAAAGTACGCAGTGCTTGGATAGCTGGCACCGTAATCACCTTTTACAAAGAAGTCCGGCGTGCCGATGAAGCCGCCGATATCGGTACCAAACATAAGGCCAAAGCCCAGAACCCAGAAAACGATGGAGCCAAGGCACATATCCATGACATTTTTCATGACAATGTTGCCGGCATTTTTAGCTCTGGTAAAGCCTGTTTCAACCATTGCGAAGCCCGGCTGCATAGAAAATACCAGGAAGGCACCTATCAGCACCCATATAGTATCGGCAGATACATATTTGTCCATTTGTAAACACCCCTCAAATTATAATATTTTTTAACGTGTCATTGAGCAGCGCTCACATGGCATTAGCTAAAGAAAAAGGGGCGTACCCGATTTTTCGGATACACCCCATTGTGTATGAGTTTATATATATTATTTTATCTTAACACACCTTACTCAAGGCTGTCGAGAAGGCAACTGCAGCTTACTCATTTACACCAAACAACAACTCACCATAAGTCGGATAGTCGAGATACTTACCACCGGTCAAAGCTTCGGCAGCATCAACAGCACTTCTCAGCTTGCCCATTTCTTCAAGAACGGTATCGTGATAGTACAGAGCCTGTTTCTCGCTATCGCCGATTTCTGCTGCTTCCTTCAAGCCATCTTCCAGCTTCAGGGAGGATGCATACATTTCTCCGCCCAGCTTGCTCAGCTTATCGGCAAGTGCGCCTTCAAAGCCTGCGCTGACACCGGCAGCCTTTTTATCCAGTACTGCTTTGGTCAAATCTTCGGTATAAGCGGTAACTGCCGGGAGGATGTCCTTATGGAACATATCCAGCATGGTTGCTGCTTCGATAGAAATCGTGGTGCTGTAGTTCTCCAGCAGGATTTCTACACGGGATTCAACCTCGGCTTTTGTGAAGATGTTATGCTTTTCGAACAGCTCGATGTTCTTGGCATGTCCCAGATACGGCAGAGCCTCCGGAGTAGATTTAAGGTTCAGCAGACCGCGTTTGGCAGCTTCCTCAACCCATGCATCGGTATAACCGTTGCCATTGAAGACAATGCGTTTATGATCCTTGTAGGTTTCTTTAACCAAATCATATACTGCTGCTTCCAGATCAGGAGCATCTGCCAGCTTATCGGCAAATTCATCCAGCTCTTCGGCAACGATAGTGTTCAGTACGATGTTGGGGCCAGCGATGGAGAACATGCTGCCCAGCATACGGAATTCAAATTTATTGCCGGTGAAAGCGAACGGAGAGGTTCTGTTTCTGTCGGTGTTATCCTTAACCAGAGCAGGAATGGTATCGTCGCTTACTTTAATGTAGCTTTCCGGGTTCCCGTTGTAAACCTTGTCTGCTGCAATAGCTTCGAGAACTGCAGTCAGCTCAGTGCCGAGGAACATGGAAACGATAGCCGGAGGAGCTTCGTTAGCGCCCAGACGATGGTCATTGCCGGCGCTGGCAACAGATACACGCAACAGATCCTGATATTCATCAACTGCTTTGATGATTGCTGCCAGGAAGGTCAGGAAGCGGATGTTTTTGTACGGCTCCTTGCCGGGATCCAGCAGGTTCAGGCCTTCTTCCGTAGATAAGGACCAGTTGTTATGCTTACCGCTGCCGTTTACGCCGTCGAAGGGTTTTTCATGCAGCAGGCAAACAAGACCGTGACGCAGAGCAACACGTTTCATGAACTCCATCATCAGCTGGTTATGGTCAGATGCTACGTTGGTAGTTGTGAAGATAGGTGCCAGCTCGTGCTGTGCCGGAGCAACTTCGTTATGCTCTGTTTTAGCAAGTACGCCCAGCTTCCACAGCTCCTCGTCCAAATCCTTCATGAAGGAAAGAACTCTTTGTTTGATAATGCCGAAGTAGTGGTCGTCCAGCTCCTGGCCACGTGGAGATTTCGCACCGAAAAGGGTACGGCCGGTGTAAACCAGGTCTTTACGTTTTTCCCACATTTTTTTATCTACGAGGAAATATTCCTGTTCCGGGCCAACAGTGCTGTTGACGCGGATGGTATCAATGCCGAACAGCTTCAGCAGCTTGCAGGCTGCCTTGCTGACTGTATTCATGGAACGCAGCAGCGGAGTCTTTTTATCCAGCACTTCGCCGGTGTAGGAGCAGAAGGCTGTAGGAATGCACAGGCAGTTATCTTTGATAAATGCATAGGAGGTCGGGTCCCATGCTGTATAGCCGCGGGCTTCAAAGGTTGCACGCAAGCCGCCGGACGGGAAGCTGGAAGCATCAGGTTCGCCCTGAATCAGCTCTTTGCCGGAGAAGTCCATAATAACACGGCCTTCGGCAGTAGGAGAAATGAAGCTTTCATGCTTTTCAGCAGTAATACCGGTCATCGGTTGGAACCAATGGGTGAAATGAGTGCAGCCATGCTCCAGAGCCCAGTCCTTCATAGCATTGGCGATGATATTAGCAATTTCCAGATTCAGCGGAGTGCCTGCCAGCACTGCTGCCTTATATGCCTTATAGGTTGCAGTCGGCAGACGGTCCTTCATAACGCTTTCGTTAAAAACTAAGCTGCCAAACAGTTTCGGTACATCATTCATTGTAAAACCTCCCTAATTTCTCTCTGAGAATTTCCTTGGGTTTACGAAGTGTAAGCCCCTCATTTGAATTACATTTTTTGTGCTTTACAGATTTTCTTCTCTCTGGCTCTGTAAATAAGAAAGCACCGTCAGCTGCGCCCAGCGCTGCTACGGTGCTTCGTTGCACTTATCATGGGTAAGAGGATAATTCTCACCGCTGATATAAAAGAAAAAGCAACTACGAAGTTTGGATTTCTCAATCCAACAACCACGTCGTTGCTTTATGCGCTTATTATAATACTAGGATTTAAATTTGTAAAGGGGGTAAGAGAAAAAAATTTTAATTTTTTCTGCTTATACTAAAAAGTATGCTTATTTTTGACTACAACAGCAGAGATTTTTATCAGATATAACTGATAAAAATCTAAAATCTCGAAAAGTTTCAGTTATATCTGATAATAATTTGGTTTTCGTCTTGAATTTAAGATATAACTGATATATTATATAGATAGTGAGGTGATTTACATGATCAAAAGAGAATCTTACATGCAAAAAATCCGCCCATTCATTAACAGTGATTTAGTAAAAGTACTTACAGGTATCCGACGTTGCGGTAAATCTGTTATGTTAGATCTTATAAAACAAGAGCTGTTACAACAAGGAATTACTCCCCAACAGCTTATTTCCTATAATTTTGAAAATATGAGCTTTGCCAGGCTTTGCAATGCCCAGGCTCTTCATGATGAAATAATAAGCCAAACCCAAGCTTTAACAGAAAAAATTTATCTTTTCTTTGATGAAATCCAAGAAGTAAAAGATTGGGAAAAATGTATTAATTCCTTACGTATAGAGCTTAATTGTGATATTTATATCACCGGTTCCAATGCCAAACTCCTATCTGGTGAATTAGCCACTTATTTAGCAGGACGCTATGTAGAATTTGTTATTTATCCTTTTTCATTTTCTGAATTTATTGAGCTATATAATACTATACAGCCTAATACAAGTGAAGCAGACTGCTTTAAGAAATACCTGCACTTCGGCGGAATGCCCTATCTGGCAGCTCTGCAATATAACGAAGCTGCCTGCAAACAATATTTACAGGATGTATATACATCAGTAGAACTGAAAGATATTGTACGCCGCAACAATATACGTGATGTTGACATGCTTGAACGCATACTTACCTACATAACTGCAAATATCGGTACCATTTTTTCTGCCAATGTGCTTTCTAAATATTTGAAAAGCGAAGGACGCAGCATGGCAACAGAAACCATTATCAACTACGTTAAAGCCTGCACCGATGCTTTTCTGTTTTATCAGGTAAAACGTCAGGATGTACAAGGTAAAAAGCTGCTTGCTATCAACGAAAAATATTATGTGGCTGACCATGGCATCCGCGAAGCAGTCTTCGGCGGCAACATGAAGGATATCAATCTCATTCTGGAAAATATTGTTTATCTGGAGCTTTTACGCCGTGGTTATAAGGTGAGCATCGGCAAGGTAGATACCAAAGAAATTGATTTTATCTGTGAAAAACAAGAAAAAAAAATATATATTCAAGTTACGTACTTATTAGCTGCAGAAGAAACTATTCAACGTGAGTTCGGTGTTTACAATGAAATTACCGATAATTATCCGAAATATGTGCTTTCACTCGACGAATTCGATATGAGCCGTAATGGTATTATCCATAAAAACATCAGAGATTTTTTGACAGATTCCTCTATATAACTGTTTAGAAAAATACCAAATTTAACATTATCACAACCATTACGCATGCTCCTCAGCAGGATTTTTGCGTTCTGTAAAGAATTGTACAGTATAGAGTATGCAATGCAAAACGCAATATAACTAATTGCCAAGGAGGAACCCTTATGGAATTAACCGCTGTTGCGCAGCTGCGCCGCATGGTGCTGGAGCATTTATCCCGCTACACCTGGAATAACGAATTGCCTGACCACGTCTACGATATTCTGCAGGAGGTACGCGAGGACACTCCGCGCTACCGCTGCTGTGTTTATAAAGAAAGAGCCGTACTGAAAAACCGTATTGATATGGCGCTGGGCCAGGAGTGCTCCAGCAATATCATCGAGGCTGCCAAGCTGACGCTGAACGAGCCTGAGCGCACCGATTTGCCGATTATCGACGTGCTCCCCGCAGCCTGCGACCAATGCCCGATTGATGCTTATTACGTTACAGATATGTGCCGTCACTGTATCACCCACAAATGCATGAATAACTGCCCGAAAAAGGCTATCAGCATTATTCAGGACCGCGCCTTTATCGATAAAACGAAATGTATTGAATGCGGACGCTGCAAGCAGATGTGCCCCTACGGTGCGATTATCGAAATCCATCGTCCATGCGTGCGTGCCTGCGCCATCGGTGCCATCAGCATCGGTGAAAACCGTAAGGCTGTCATTGCCCACGAAAAATGTGTTTCCTGCGGTGCCTGCCGCAATGCCTGCCCCTTCGGCGCTATCGACGAGCGCAGCAATATCATCCGCGTTATCCGCGAAATTCAGCAGGGCAAGCAGGTTATCGCCCTTGTGGCACCTTCTATCGTAGGCCAATACGGTTTGAAGATTACCATGGCGCAAATTTACGAGGCACTGCAAAAAGCAGGCTTCGCTGAAGTTGTAGAGGTTGGCGTTGGCGCCGATATCACCAGCGTTAAGGAGGCAGAGGAATATCTGGAGAAGGTTCCTGCCAAGCAGGGCTTTATGACAAGCTCCTGCTGCCCTGCCTTCGTTAAGCTGATTAAAACGCAGGTGCCGGAGGCTGCGGACAAGATTTCCGACACTCCCTCCCCCATGCTCACCTGCGCTGAGCTGATTAAGGAAAAATATCCTTATGCAGTTACTGTGTTCATCGGTCCCTGCATCTCAAAAAAGGTTGAAGCACGCGAGCACCGCGAAATCATCAACTATGTGCTGACCTTTGAAGAGATTATGTGCATGCTGGAGGGCAAGGATATCAAATTTGCGGAAATGAGCGGTGATACTGCTTATGAACGCGATGCCTCCAAGCTTGGCCTGAGCTTCCCGCTGACGGCCGGCGTAAGCGCTGCCGTGCAGAATACGGTTGCCGCTATGGGCGGTGAGGTACATAATGCGCAATACTGCTCCGGACTGGACAAATGCCGTGATACGGTTAAGGCTGCTGCCGCAGGCAAGCTCGGCTGCAGCTATATCGAAGGTATGGCCTGCTCCAACGGCTGTATCGACGGTCCTGCTGCCGTAGGCGACTTCCACATTACGAAGGTTGCACTGACGAAATACGCAGCAGCAGCCCCCAATAAGCAGGCTGCCGAAGATAAGCACACAAAATAAAAACTTAAAGCCTATCCCTTCTGTCATACCGGCAGAGGGGATAGTTTGTTCATAGCAGGATTTTAGTCTGCTAAAATCATAGAGTGCGTTTTACTGCGCACTAAAAAGAACGGAGATTCCCAAGCAAATGCAAAACACTCGCTACATCGGTCACATTGCTGCCCTCATTACTATTGCTACCTGGGGCACGACCTTTATTTCTACCAAGGTTTTACTTACCGGCTTTCAGCCGCTGGAAATCCTTTTTTTCCGCTTTATTATGGCCTTTTTCGCCCTTTGGCTGGCCTATCCTAAAATGCTGAAAACAGATAAAAAGCAGGAGCCTGTTTTTATGGCAGCAGGCCTTTGCGGTATCTGCCTCTACTACCTTTTGGAAAACATCGCCCTGACCTATACGCAAGCCTCCAACGTTAGCGTAATCGGCAGCACAGCGCCTTTCTTTACCGCGTTGCTGGCGCATTATTTTATGCATTCTGCCGGCAGCTTAAGCAAACAGTTCATCATCGGCTTTTTTATCGTGATGATCGGCATCGCCTGCATCAGCTTCAACGGCGCAGCCATGCAGCTCAATCCCTTGGGTGATTTGCTGGCGATTTCGGCTGCCGTCATGTGGGCGTTTTATGCCCTGCTTACGAAAAAAATCAGCAGCTACGGCTATCCTGTTATCCTCGCTACACGCAGAACCTTTTTCTACGGCATTCTCTTTATGCTGCCGGCGCTGGGCTTTCTGGATTTTGAGCTGAACCTGGCGCGCTTTGCCAATACTACCTATCTTTTCAACATAATCTTTCTCGGTCTGGGTGCTTCCGCACTCTGCTTCGTCACCTGGAACTTAGCAGTTAGGGAGTTGGGGGCAGTAAAGGCCAGCGTTTATATTTATATGGTGCCCGTCATCACCGTCATTACCTCGGCGATTGTCCTGCAGGAAAAAATCACTCTGCTTGTAGCACTCGGTACCATCCTGACAATGACCGGCCTGTTTATTTCGGAATACAGGCCGAAGAAAAAAATACAGTAAGAAGGCAAACAAATACGCCCTAGGCATCAACAGCCTAAGGCGTGTTTTTATTTATTCTGCATATAATAATTAATAAAGGTCTGCGCAACCTGCGACAGCTCTCTGCCCTTAACTATAGACAGCGTCATCTCCAGAAACAAGCGCTCATCCTTGATTTCCTTGCGGACCAGATTCGCCGGAAACAATTCTACAGCCGGTGCCGGTACAATTGCCACACCGGTATTTTTTTCTGCCCAGGCTATGGCCGAAAGCTTAGTAGTATTAATACTCATAACCTGCGGGAAAATGTGTGAATCCGAGCAAACAGAAAAAAACAGCTCAGAACAGCCACGCGAAAGACATAACGGAATGTCCTCCAAATCATCCAGCAGGATATTAGGCTTATCATTTTTCAGATACGGGCTATCCTTATGAAAAAGCGCAACCAGACGCTCTTTACGGCTGAACAGCGTTTCAAAGCGTTTAGACTGCTTTAGGGGTGCATTGGCAATGCCTATTTCCGTTTTCCCCTCCAAAAGCTGCTGGGTTTGTTCGTCAATCGGCACCTCATACAGCTCATAATTAATATGCGGAAACTCTCTGTAAAAATCACTCAAAAAGTTTTTAATAAAGTTTATTGACATCGAAGGTGACAGACTGATGCGCAGCGTACCGCTAAAGCCTGCCTGACAGTCAACTATCTCCTTCAGAGCGCTGTTTTCGACCGAGCAGATATACTTAGCCTTGTTATATAAAATACAGCCTGCATCCGTAAGCTCAATGCTGTGACCGCCACGGCGCACATGCAACAGCTGCGTACCAAAACGCTTCTGCAGCACCTTAAGCTGATTACTCAGCGCCGGCTGGGCAATCGCTATCTGCTTAGCTGCGGCAGAAATACTGCCGGCCTCAACTATGGCAATAAAATTGCGGTAATATTCTATGTCCATATATAGTTCTCCTTTACTTCTCTCTGCCTTTATTATACTATACAGCAATATTTCTGAGTACTTTTTTAGTTTTTAAAATTAAATTTTTCATAAAACCAATGACAGCATATGCAAAACGCATATAACTCCAATAGATTATTTTTATAAGTGATTAGGAATAAAAGTATAAGTTTTTCGTTTTTTTCTAAAAACAGACAACTATATATCATGAATTATCCTGTTCCCGCATCAAAGAGCGAGTTAACGTATATGCATTTTTTATATGTAAAATGTATTTTCCGTATTTTACTTTATATGTTGATAGATTTAAACTGTAAGCAGATAAGGAAATTTCCAAAAAAGAAAAGAGGTTTTTGAAATGCTGGATGCAACACGTTTGCGCACCCCCTGCCTATTTGACAAAATAGTCAGCGCGGACGAAGCAGCCACACTGATTACCGATGGTATGAATGTCGGTGTCAGCGGCTTCACCCCCTCTGGCTATCCTAAGAAAACCACACTTGCTCTCGCTAAAGCCATCAAGGCCGGCAAAAAATGCCGTATCAATATTTGGAGCGGTGCTTCCGTCGGACCGGAAATCGAAGAAGCACTTGCCGAAGTTGGCGGTATCAGCGGACGCATGCCTTATTATGCAGCCTCCAACAAAACACTCAGCCGCCAGATCAACACCGGCAGCGTAACCTATATTGATCAGCATTTAAGCCACTTTGCCCAACAAATCGACTACGGCTTTTACGGCGATGTTGATGTTGCAATCGTTGAAGCCGCTGCTATCAATGCAGACGGCAGCATTGTTCTCGGTCCGGGTGTCGGCAACACGCCTATGCTTGTAAAGCATGCGAAAAAAATTATTGTTGAGGTCAACACATCTATCCCGCTGACGCTGGAGGGAATGCACGATATTTACATCTGCAGCAAACCACCAGAGCGCACCGAAATCCCTATTTATCATGTCGGCGACCGCATCGGTTCTCCTTATGTAAGCTGCGGACTTGACAGAATTACCTGCATCGTCGAATCAGACATTGTCGACCATGTACGCAATTTAAGCGCTCCTGATGAAGCAAGCAAAAAAATTGCCGCTAACCTGGTTGATTTTTTGGAGCACGAGCAGCGCCACGGCCGTCTGCCGCAGCAAATGCTGCCGTTGCAGTCCGGCGTAGGAAGCATAGCCAATGCTGTATTAATGGGTTTGGCAGAATCTAAATTTGAAAATCTTACTATGTACTCAGAGATTTTGCAAGATTCTGTTTTCAAGCTGATAAAATGCGGTAAGGTCACCCAAGCCTCCGGCTGTGCCTTCACTCCATCGCCAACAGTTTGGGAGATGTATAAAGAAGATTCCGAGCTCTACCGTAACCGCATTGTTCTGCGCCCGCTCGACATCAGCAATAATCCGGAGGTCATCCGCCGCCTCGGCGTTATCTCCATGAATACACCGCTTGAATTTGATATTTACGGTCAGGCAAATTCTACCCATGTTATGGGCAACCGTATGATGAACGGTATCGGCGGCAGCGGAGATTATATGCGCAACGGTTACCTGACAATATTCTCTACCCCATCAACTGCCAAAGGCGGTAATATCTCGAGCGTAGTTCCCATGGTTTCACACGCAGATCATACCGAACATGATACGATGGTTTTTATTACCGAGCAAGGTGTAGCCGATATCCGCGGTCTGAGTCCTCTAAAACGGGCCAAACTGATTATCGAAAAATGCGCCCACCCCGATTTCAGGGAACAGCTTTATGATTACCTGAAAATGGCGCAAAGAAAAAACGGCCATGAGCCTGTTGATTTGGAACACGCCTTCGACATGCACATAGCGTTAGAAAAAACAGGCACGATGAAAGAGAAATCCAAGGAGGAAGATCATTATGACTACACGAGAAGATTTACAGCTTAGCTTAGATGCCTATGATGCCAAGGTTGCCAAGGCAATCGCAAAATTCCCTGAACGGCAGCATTTAAGCGAAAAGCGCTTATATACACCCTTAGATATAGATGAAAAATTTGATTATAACAGTAAACTCGGCTTTCCCGGTCAGTATCCCTTCACCCGTGGCGTACAGCCCACAATGTACAGAGGCCGCCTGTGGACTATGCGTGCTTATGCAGGCTTTGCCACTGCCGAAGAAACCAATGCCCGTTACAAGTATTTGCTGCAGGCAGGGCAAACCGGTCTTTCCGTAGCTATGGATTTACCTACACAAATCGGTCTGGACAGTGACGCACCGTTATCCGAAGGTGAAGTAGGCAAGGTTGGCGTAGCAATTGATTCTCTCGCTGACATGGAAAAGCTTTTTGAGGGCATTCCGCTGGACAAAGTCAGCACCTCGATGACCATCAACGGTCCGGCAGCCGTACTTCTGGCAATGTATGTTGCTGTTGCCGAAAAGCAGGGCGTAAAGCCGGAGCAGTTGAAGGGCACTATTCAAAACGATATTCTCAAGGAATATATCGCCCGCGGAACCTATATCTTCCCGCCACGTCCTTCCATGCGCCTGATTACAGATACCTTTGCTTATTGCTCGCAGAATATCCCCAAATGGAATACTATCAGTGTCGGTGCTTATCACATCCGCGAAGCAGGTGCTTCTGAGGTACAGGAAATCGCTTTTGCCTTCGCTAATGCCATGGCCTATATTGATGCTGCAATCAAAGCAGGGCAAAAGGTTGATGATTTTGCCCCCGGCATCAGCTGGATTTTTACCGCAGGCCTGAATTTCTTCTCTGAAATAGCCAAATTCCGCGCTGCCCGCCGCTTGTGGGCACGCATCATGAAAGAGCGTTACGGAGCTACCGTTCCCAAAGCACAGATGCTGCGCGTACACGTTCATACCGCAGGCAGCGTGCTGACAGCACAGCAGCCTTTGAACAACGTTGCCCGCATTACCTGGCAGGCTATGTCCGCTGTACTTGCAGGCATTCAGTCGATGGCCTGCTGCGCGTATGACGAAGCCATTGCCCTCCCGACGGAAGAAAGTGCAACTCTTGCACTGCGTACCCAACAGCTCATCGCTTACGAAAGCGGTGTTGCCGACACTATCGACCCCATGGCCGGTTCCTATTATGTTGAAGCACTCACTGACAAATTCGAAAAAGAAGCTTATGAATACATCCAAAAAATTGATGCCATGGGCGGTGCGGTTGCTGCTATCGAACAAGGCTATATGCAAGGTGAAATGGCCGCCCATGCCTACGAATATCAGACAGATATTGAAAAAGGCAAGCGTACAGTCATCGGCGTCAACAAATTTGCAGACAATAAGGCTATCAAAACAAATGATGTTATTACGGCAGATTTAAGCGTTGCGGAACGTCAGATTGCCCGTGTAAATAAAATGAAGGCTCACCGTGACCAGCAAGCAGTAGATGCTTCCCTGAAAGCTCTGAAGGAAGCTGCCAAGGGTGAAGCTAACCTTATGCCTTATCTGATTGATGCTGTTAAAACCTATGCAACCTTAGGCGAAATCTGCGGCGTACTGCGCGAGGTTTTCGGAGAATACCAGCAGGGAGGTAATTTGTTTTAAGGCTAAGGCAGGTGTTTACGTTGCATTTGGCGAATACCATGGCAATAGTTAAAATTAAAGCAAAGGCAGGTATTAACAATGACAACTAAAGCATTAGCAAAATTTACCGCAGAATTGTGCTACGAAAAGCTTTCTGCTCACAGCATCGAAATGGCTAAAAAATGTCTGCTGGACTGGCTGGGAATTGCTATCCGCGGTTCGCAGGAAAAACCGGTACGCATCATCCATGATGTTATTCTTCAGGGAGATGCACCGCAGGCAAATATTTTCGGCAGCCTTCCTGCCAAAAAGGCCGGCGCCCTGAACGCAGCCTTTATCAACAGCGCTGCTTCCCACAGTCTGGACTTCGATGACCTGCATAACCCGTCTATTATCCATCCGGCCTGCGTTGTTGTTTCTCCCGCGCTGGCTGTCTGCGAGGCAGAACACAAAAGCGGTAAGCAGCTCATCGCAGCAATTTGTGCAGGCTACGAAGCAAGCGGGCGCGTAGGCGAAGCGGTTATCCCGGAATCCTACTTCTTTTGGCATACTACCGGTACCGCAGGCACCATCGCCGCCGGTGCTGCTGCCGCCAACGCTCTCGGTCTTGACGCACAGCAGACACTGATGTGCTACGGCAGCGCCGGTACCCAGGCAGCAGGCCTGTGGGAGTTTTTAAAAGAGGGTACCATGAGCAAGCCGCTGCACACGGGCAAGGCTTCCTACAGCGGTGTTCTCAGCGCTTATCTGTCGCAGAAGGGTTTTACTGCAGCCAGTGAAATTTTAGAAGGCGAAAAGGGCTTCTGCCGTGCCATGGTCAAAGAACCGCATTTGGAAAAGCTTACCGAAAGCATGAGCACCGACAAGCTGAAAATTGACATCAACTCCTTCAAGCCCTACGCCTGCTGCAAGCACGCCCATGCCGCACTTTACGCCATTCAGGAGCTGCGCAAGGCTCATTCCCTGCAGCCCAAGGATATCGCTAAAATTAAGCTGTACGTCAACGATATTACGAACTATCTGATTAATAATCCGCAGCCGAAAACTCCCTACGGCGGCAAATTCAGTATTCAATATTGCTCCGCTGCAATGCTGAAGTTCGGCGAAGTAGGCATTGCGCAGTTCAGCGAGGAATGTATCCACAACAAAGAGCTTACGGATTTAATGCAACGCATCGAGGTTATCCGCGATGAGGCTATGGAACAGCTTCATGCAGCAGATGCTTCCAAGCTGGCTTCCAGAGTAGAAATTCAGCTGCATAACGGACAAACTCTTACAATGCAGGTTGATTATCCTAAGGGAGATCCGGAAAATCCTCTGACTTGGGAGGAGCTCTGTGCCAAGTTTATGAGCCTTGCCGTACCTGTTTACGGTGAAGCAAAGGCATTACGTTTACAAAATTGGGTAGCAAGCCTTGAGCAATGCAACGACGTTGCCCAAGCGCTGGACGCCTGTCTAAAGGAGGAATGATTTATGCAACCGGAAGAAATTATCCGAAGCGTAAAAGATATCTACACGCATAACGCTTTTATGCGGCACTGCGGCATAAAGGTTCACGGCATCAGCTGCGGCAAAGCTGCAGTCGGCCTGCGCATCGACCCTGCCATCCACACAAACCTCAACGGCAAGCTGCACGGAGGCTTGCTTACAACACTGGTGGATAATGCCACCGGCATCGCCTGCGCCGCTATGGGCAAGCGCGTGGTTACGGTATCGATGACCGTAGATTTCATTAAGAGCGCTCCTTCCGGTGCAATGGTAGAAGCACAGGCTGAGGTTGTTTCGCATAATGACCAGTTGATTACTATGCAGATTCATGTATATGATACCGATGCAGATACATTGCTGGCCACCGGCAGCTGCTGTATGCTGACGATTGCCGACTTCCCCGGAATTCCGGAAAAGTGGTAAGTGCCAGCTCCGCAGGTAATCTATAAAACATATGCCATAACAGCTTAACTGCTTTCGTTACAATATAAAAAGGCGTTCTCCCCTGCGGGAGAACGCCTTTACTGTAAGAAAAAAATCTTTGTCAAATTCATTCCGCCTTAATTGCTTCAACCTGCTCAACGGAAAGTGAAGTAGCCTTAGCAATATCCTCTACAGATAATCCCATACTTAAAAGACGCTTTGCAGTTGCAGTCTTTTCTTCTGCCTTGCCTTCGGCGAGACCTTCTGCCTTACCTTCGGCAAGACCTTCTGCTTTGCCTTCGGCATGTGCTTCGTCACGCAGGTCTTTCATACGCATTTCGTAAGTCATATAGGCATCCCTCACTTTCTTGTCATTTTTAATTTCTACAATCGTGTCAGCAACCTCACGTGTAAAATTACTGTTAATAGTATTGCTGTTGATGTAGTCAAACAGACTTTGAATGTCCGGTGACACATCACCTTTGGTTCCCAAGGTATTGAGAAACATAATAACTGCTTCATCTGCCAATTCAATATTCATGTTTTCCAGACAACGCTTCTTAAAGGTATAAATACGCTGAGAATCCTGAAAAAAATCAAACAGACAGAAGAAAATTATATACGTAGGAGATAATTCGTCATAATCCTGACCCTTTTGCAGCATATCCGTATCAAGCATAGCTTGATAGTAGCGAGTACGCTTAGGCAACAGAAATTTTCCTGTAGCACGATTAACAGGATTCTTTACCTGCATTTCCAAATTGTAATGAGTATTGGCAGCATCTGCAATTCTAACATCCAAACGAATACCATGGCTGTCAGGATAAACATCAATAGTCTGCTCTGCTTCAAGATAGGTAATGTCTGCAATTTCGGTATGTAAAAGCTCTTCCAGAATATGCTTGCAGATGCGCTTTCTGAGCATAACGTGCTTGAAAAGAAAATCGTTAGACAGAGTCAGCTTATCGAGATTAGAGATTTGCTTTTGCATATGTTTCCTCCTTTGATTATAGCATAATTTGCAGTAAAAATATATAAGCCGGCAATTGCGACTGACATAAAGGAAAAGGCGCCTGCCGAAAGCTCGACAGGCGCCACTGGTCCACACGACCAGGCATAAGCTCCGCCAAAATGCGGCTACCTATGCAACTAAGGTAATTATAACACAGAAGCACTTTAAAAACAATAGTTCGTTAAACAAAAAGTGCTATTACACTTAGGGCATATTTCATTACTGCAAAAGGCGTTCTCCCCTGCGGGAGAACGCCTTTACTGTTTACTGAGCTTTATTCACTTGTCACTGCCGACAATTTATTTTGCCAGCTTGTTGCCGTAATGGTCACGCTCGCCTTTAGTATCGTTTACGCGTACACGTTCGATCTTATCGCGATCGCCATCTTCACCGCTGATGCGGTCTACACGGATGCGGCCCAATTCAGGCTCAAATTCTTTGATGATCTTTTCTTCCAGAGCTGCGCCGTTTTCGATTGCACGATAGAGCATTGCAGCAAATTCATAACGAGTCATCAGGCGGTCACCGCCGAAGTTGCCGTCAGGATAGCCTTCGATGTAGCCGTTGCCTGCCAGCTTAGCGATGTATTCATATGCCCAGTGGTTAGCCGGAACATCCGGGAAGAGTTTGGTCTTGGTTTCATCCAGCATACCGAATGCTTTTTCCATCTTCGCCATCTTAGCGCCCATTACTGCCAGTTGACCGCGGAGGTCGATAACCTCACGAGCCAGAGCGGTACGGCTGTTGCTTACATGGTTGGTGCGGTCCAGAGCGAAGGATACGCCTGCGTTAACCATGTTTTCACCGTTGCCTACGGTACCTGCAACACTGAACATTACCTTTTCGTCAGGACGATAGTAAGCGCCGATTGCTGCAGCGTTTTCGCCTGCATAGTTGCCATAGCCTGCGGAGAAGGTCAGTTTGTCGTCCGGATCAAAGTCCATAGGATGCAGTGCTGCCAGAGCTGCTGCGCCTGCGCCAACCTTGTTTACACGGCTGCCAAGCTTGTTGATGCGGTTGGTGTTATTAGCAACCTCTTGATTGGTAGCATAGAGTTGGCTGCCATTTACAGCGTCCTTGGAGGTTGTGCTGAGTTCACCTGCAGCTACGTTGGTAACCTTTTGGTCATTAGCATTCAGGCCTTTATCGCTGATATAGGTCTTGTCGCCAACTTTGACGCCTTCATCGCTGATGGAGGTTTTGCCTGCGGTTACAGCAGTTGCGGTTACGCTTACGTCTTTACCAACTTTCAGGCCATCATTGTTCATTACAGTTTGGCCGGTAGTTACGCTACCCTTATCGCCAAGATCAATATTGTTCTTCAGAGCAACATTGTATTCCTTGCCACCGTCTGCATTTTTGTCTTCGGTTACAACCATATTGTCACCTGCGGTAACAGTGGTGTGTTTCTTAGCAAGCTCTTCAACATTGGTTACACGATTATCAAGGTTCTTGATATCTGCTGTGTTCTTATCGATGTCAGTTCTGTTAGCTGCGATATCTTTTTCGTTTTTGGTTACGCGGTTATCCAATTTATTAATTTTATCAGCATTTTGTTTGATAGCTTCTTCATTGGCAGTTACGCGTTTATCCAATGCTGCAACATTCTCATTGGTCTGATGCAGTTGGCTGCCGTTGATAGCGTCAGTAGAGGTGCTGCTGATTTCGCCTGCAGCTACGCCGCTGATCTTGCCATTCTGATCAATGGTAACCTTATCGTTAACCTTAACATTGCTGCCATCCAGAACGATGGAGGAAGCGCCGTTGGAAATCTTGTTGCCGGTTACGTCGATATCTGCCAGTTTTGCACCCTTATCAGCATATACGCGATCTTTGGTTGCAATGTAGCCGGTGGTTTCGATAGTACCGTTGGTGCCGCTGATGCTTACATATTTGCCGGTCAGGTCGCCAAGCATGATATCCTTGTTCAGGTTAACCTTGTAAATCTTTTGACCATCGTTATCAAATTCTTCAACATTGATGTTGGAGCCATTTACAACCTTGCTGTGTTTGCCTGCTTCGGTTGCTACTGCATGCAGCTGGCTGCCGTTTACAGCGTCAGTAGAATCAGCAGTTACTGCGCCTGCTGCTACGCCGGAAATCTTGCCGTCTTCAGCAACAGTTACTTTGCCAAGCTTAGCACCTTTAGTGGTGATTTGGCTGTAGTTGCCGCTTGCATCGCCTACGAACAGTTCGCCGTCACGCAGTGCGGAATGACCGGTATATACGCCGTTTTGCAGTACTACGTTGCCGATTTCGCCTGCAGTTGCGGTTACTTTGCCGTCTTTATCTACTACGAAGCTGCCGTTTGCACCATAGAATGCGCCGTTGCTGTTTACGAAGAACGGTACGGTGCCGTTTTCATTTGCAGTACCTACGGACAGATTGTATTTTGCGTTCAGGGCGTTGGTTTGAACATAGTTTACATCAATGTTTTTGTTCAGCTCAACCTGAACCTTAGTGCCGTCATGGCTTACGCTGATGTTCTTGTCACCGCTGAAGTCAACATAATCGCCGGGTTTTACGTTGGTTGCTTCGTTTGCAACACCGTTGGTAGACAAATTCCAGCCTGCATTAGCAGCCATCGCCGGTGCCATGCTTGCACAGGTCATAACACCTGTTGCGATCAGCATTGTCAACAGCTTTTTGGTAGAGCAGCTTTTACTGCCATGATTTTTTGCGATTTCGGAGACAACAACATATGCGTTGCGCGCCTCACTCCAAATTACTTTGAATACTTTGTTCATCAATAATTCCTCCCACATAAATAATATTATTTACATACGGTACGCGACACCTGCCGCGTGTGGAAACAAGTTAAACATCTGTTGTATTAATTGTCCTGTGCAGATGTTGCCGTTTTTCAGCATTCGCTGTCCTGCAGCAGCACCGGGCAACAAACCTTCGCAAAACAACTTCAAGTACACTTGACGCTCTTTTTACTCCGGCTAACAATTATACTACATTTTTAATTATGACACTTTCCATTGGTACTGTCAATAGTTTTGCGCAAATTTCTTCAGACATCCTAGCAGAAGTTT
>OHEZ01000432.1_pt1 | contig 28607 bp, 43 predicted proteins | sample 1567391 | NCBI WGS metagenome assembly OHEZ01 (sample SAMEA3879518, study PRJEB24766) | human gut metagenome | biome: human-associated habitat; feature: feces | place: USA | collected 1985/1987
CCCGCCATTTTACCGAGGTAAACGACCACCTGATCAAGCGGCTTGGGGTTCACCTTTCCAGAAAGCTTCTGCGCCCACCCAGCAGAGACAACCAGGATGGAAAGTGCGATGGAAACGCCATTGATGACTTCGCAGGCATCATTGATGTCCAATCCATTTTGAGCAGCCTTGGCAAGTGGGATCAGCGCAAGTGCGATCATGTTGATCGCTGCGGCAGCAGCTATAAACTGGCCCGCTCCTTGCAGGTTGCCAAGTCGGTAGTTCATCATGCTCATAACGCCTGTCACGCCGATCAGCATGGCGGCGATGTGGGACAGTGCGGTTATGGCAGTATCTACCTGTCTTTCAGGCAGTTTGGAGATCTTCACAAAAGACGTCACGAGCGTGCTGATGCCAAGGCTGACCGCGGCGATCGTCCCAAACAGCTTGGCCGTATCCATGCCGGTCAGATCGGTCTTGGCCAACAGTTTGAGTGCGCCGATCATTACAAACAGGCTGGCAGTAACCTTGTACAAAGCATCCGTTGCCTTGACTGGATCTTCGATCCGGCTCAGCAGATAAACGCTTGCACTTATGATCCCCACGGAAGTAGCAAGACCTTTTGCAATGATAGCCAGATTGTTGGTCGTATTCTTCTTCGTCCAGGTATTTACAGCATTGGTCAGACTGTTGAGGAAGCTGGTCACAGGGTTTTCAAGCAGCTTCTTAAAAGAAATGCTCGCAATGCTCATCGCTTTCGACAAGCCATAGATAGCAAGGCTCAGCGCACCTACATCCAGCAACGCCAGCAGTCGATAGATGTCCACGCCTTCCTGCAGGTTAAAGAAATCCTTCAGCGAAGCGATCGTGTTTTTGCAGGCGGTGGCGATCATGTTCAGAACTCCGCCCATGGTCCCGCCAAAGTCGATTAAGGCCGCTTCAGCTTTTTCCGGAAGACTTACCACCGCATCTTTGATCCGTTCCAGCAGTGGCACCTGCTCCGTGGCAAAGCCGCTTACTGTAGTTCCTGCTTTCTTGAACCCTCCAAAAGCGCTTCCGATCAATGCGCCGATACCATCGAATGCTGCAAACAAAATGCTGCCAAGCACCTGTATTGCACTGCCGATGACTCCACTGGCCGAGACACTTCCACGCTTCAATTTATCAAGCATGACGGTCACGGCATCAACAACAGCGGCAAAAGCACCAAACTGGCCCTTGGCGGTCTCCATATCGCCGCCTCGCACGAACACTCTGAATCCGCTCCAGAGCTCCTGGATAGGCTTCAGCAATCCCCCGATAGCGTTCACCAGGATCAGTACAACATCGCTCAGGCTGTCCGCATAGTCGATGCTATAGTTGATGTAGCTCAGGACGTCGCCGATGCCGGACCCAATGGTCAAAAGCAGATTCGTTATTGGGCTCAGGATGTCCAGCAACCGGCCGATCACACGGCTGGCGGTTTTCACAACGATGCTGACACCTTTAAGGCCTACGCGGATCGTGCTGAAAAGTCCTTTGAAGACATTGTTTACTTTTTCCGCTGTTTCGTCGCTGATTTTGAGGCTGCTGGTGAGATCATCAAACCCTTTCAGCATATTGTACAGCGGGCTTCCGTCCGTCATGAACACCTCGTTAAAGGCGTCGCGAACAGGCTCGAGTACGCTGTCAATACCCTCCAGAATATTCAGGATACCGGCAAAAAAGTGCTCTCTGCCGGAGAGCTGGTTCATCTTCCCGGAAAACTCTTCCAGGTCAACGACTCCATTTTGAATTTTGTCGGCCATGTTGGCATAAGCGTTTGCCAACGCATTGATCTTATCTCGGTCAAGGTTCTTGGCATTGAGCTCTTCATCGCTCATCTGGGCCATCCGGGCGTACCCTTCTGCCTGATCCCAGATCACGTCAGCAAGCTGCTGCGCCGTAACGCCGCTTTCCTCCAGCGCCTTCTGAAAGCTTCCCGCATCTTCAATGGCCTCATCCGTCAGCAGACCCTGCCGCTTCAGGCTTGTTTCCAGCAGATTCGTAAAGTTGTCAGTGGCGTCACTGAACCCCTCAACGCCGAGAAGCTGATCCAGTCCGGAGTCAAAGGCGCTTTTTAGCCAGCTGTTTCGAGCATCCTGCCCTCCGGCAAAGATGTTCCAAAACTGCTCTGCAAGCCCACTCCAAAAATGCTTGGCTTCTTCGTAGTTGCCGAACAGAATATCAAACGTCTCCATCCAGCCGGAGCTCACAGCGTCCTTCGTGGCGTCAACTGCTTCCGAGAAACTCTTTGCTTCCTGTGCCGCCTTAAACGCTTTTACGGTAACTTCGTCGTACTGGTCGGCCAAAGCTTCGATGGCCTGTGAGGCCTGCATTCCAGGGTTAGCATCCACCATCTTCTTGACAGCCTGGGTAAACTCGGCGAGCTTGCCAAAAGCGGTCTCCATGACCTCTTTATCGGCCCACTTGTCCGCAAGGCTGCTGCTGAAGCTGCCTACGGTGACTTCGCCTTCCTTGATTTTTCCCAGCTCAACGCCCGTTGCGATAAGCTGCTTTTTCAACTCAGCGGTAGCAACACCCGCAAGCTCTACCGATTTCCAGTCCATCAAGCTCAGATGGCCGGCGCTGTAACTCTGGTTCAGGTTGTAGATCACTCGCGAGAATTCGCTGGCACCTTTACCTGCATAGGCCGTTGCGTTGGCGATACCCATGATCATGGGAATAAGTTTATCAATGTCGCCGCCGGCAGCGGTAAGCTGGCCAAGGCTTGCAGTCATGTCCGTAAAGCCGTAGCTGGTCTCGTCTGAGTACCACATCAGCTTATCCAGATACTGGTTCACCTTGGTAATGCTTTTGCCGGTGGCGTTCATGATAGTCTGAACGCTGGCGGTTTTCTGAGCATATTTGCTCCAGCCTGCGGTGATCTGATCCAACGACAAACTCTTCACAAGCTTCTCGCCGGCATTGATGGCCTTGTTGGTAATGTTCACCAATACCGTAGCGGCCATAATATCCAGAGCCGAAAACTTCTGCTGCAAGGTGTCCAGCGAGCGGTTCATGGTGGCAAAGTCCACCTTCTCCACAGCTGCATCCAGCTTCTCAAAGCCCTTTTCGGCCCCTTTGAACTGCAGTTTCTTCATCATCCTGTCGATGGAGTCCATGGATTTTTTTGTGTTTTTCTCAAAGTTCGTATTGTTGAACTGCAGCTCTACAACACGCTGGTCTACTTCACGGCTCATTCTGTTTTCACCTCACCCCATGCCCGCTCTGCGATCCTCTCAAAAACAGGACGCATCGCCGGGTTTATGTAATCCACTCCCTCTACATATCCGCCGTTCCGGGTGCCGTGTCCGTACTGCAGGATCACCGCAATGGGCACTCCATCCACAATGTTGGAGTTGGACCATGTAATGGTGATGGTGTTCTCGTCCCGGTGTATGGCATAGCTCCAGCTTGCGGAGGTCTTTCCGGTGTCTTTTGGGGTGGCCATCTCCAAAGCCTCTACACCCTCCCGGCCATACTGAGCCAGAATATCATCCAGCTTCAGCGCCGAGCACCGCTTCAAAAATCCCTTTGTTTTCTTCCAGTCGCCTTTCTGTCGGCACACGATCACCTTTGGCATTTCTTACCCCCTCGTGCGCAGCTTCGCTTTCCGCTGCTCATTCAGCATCCTCTGCTGAGCCATTGCCTCGGCCTTGCTCATTTTCCGGGGCGGGTTGTTGGTTTCCTGGCCCACCCGCAGCAGCGTCAACAGTCGGTTCAAATGCCACTTTTCGCACTCCTTGGGTATCCCAAGCTGGAACATCTGGTAATACAGCACCTCCGCAGTGGTCTCTGTGCCTCCTCGCCTGGGGCGGGGCTTCTGTTTTGCAGTCTTCCCGTCTCTGGGCTCGTTCGGCTTTGGCTCGCCCCGGAACCAGGTAGCGGTCATGGGGTCGTCCATATATATGTTAATGTCATTCATCTGTTCTCTCGTCAGCCGCCGGTATACCTCGGGGTCAACCCCCTTCGTCACGGTCATGCAGCGGATATAGTCCATCTGCTGCTGAGCCGTCAGGTTTCCGACGTTCGACAAAAACGGAATATGCCATTTACTTTCCCAGTTAGCCAGGGAGAGCAGACTGTGCTCTAACTTCAGCTCAACGGGCTTACCGTACCGGAACTCGGCCTTCTGTGGGTCCCAGCTCTGTGTTCCAGCTATTTTGATGGTCAGCATCGTCTGCTCCTCCTGGCATCAAATGTGTGGGCAGCGTGCTATGCAGTACGCAAAGCACGGTTCGGTATCATCAGGTTACGGGTTCAGCACAGCAAGGCCGGGCTGAGAAACAGGGGGCTTGGCGGCCTCATTGGTCAGGTCTTTGGGCAGAATGCCGTTCACAAAGTCCTCGGCAGCCTTGCCGTCGCCGCTCAGCAGCTCGATGTACAGGTCGCTGTAGGCCTGGGTAGCCATAAAGTCGTCCAGAACCTGCTGGTTCTTCACGAACTTCCTGCCGTCGGGGCTCAGCACACCATAACTGGCGCAGATGATCTTCTTGAACAGATGAGTCAGCTCAAGCTGGTTCTTTGCCTCCACGATCTTCTTCACCGTCTCCACAAAGCCGCCGTCGGTGCAAAGCTGCATCTCCATGATCTCGGCCTTGGTCAGGTTGAAATAGTAGTCCTCCGTACGCTCGGTACCACCAAAGTCCACGGTTGTCATCGTCTTCTTAAGCATTTTTCTTCTCCTTTGTCCTGTTATTAGGCAGCGGCTGCCTCGGTGTCGGTGATCAGCTTGATCAGCTCATCCGGGCTGGGCAGGGTGGCCTCGCTGGCAGCCTCAACACCGGAACCACCGTCAGAGCCCCAGAGCTTGTTCTGGATAGCCAGCACGGTCTTCTCCTTCAGCTTCGAGCAGTCGATCTCCATGTGGCAGGTGGGGCGATGGCCCTTGACATTCACAGGAGAAGCGCTGCACTCCCAGCTGAAGGTGATGGCGTCGGGGCTGTCGTTGATGGTGGCGTAGCTCTTCTCGCTGGGAGAAGCGGTGCTGTTCCATACCACGTGGATCTTCTGGCCAGCCTCATCGGTGATGTCGTTGCCCTTGGTGGTCACCCAGCTAAAGCCAAAGGCCTTGCGCTTCTGCTGGCCAATGGTCACGCCGGTAGCCACACTGGCAGAGCCATCACAGGCAGCCCACTCATCAGGGTAGGTGTAGGCCTCAATGGTGTAGTCGTAATCCTCGGCGCTGCGCAGGCTGGCGTACTTGATGTCGTCAGCATACAGCTTGGTCTCCTCCGCACCAGAGGGGCTCTCGGTCACAGCGGTAAGGCCATTCCAGGCAGCACCCTTCTCGTAGGTGCCCTCAGTGGTCATGGGGTACAGAACGCCGCACTTGGTGCCCATTTCGTAAAATTTCTCGCCAACAGCGTCCCAGATCAGTCTTCCCATAGTCTTTCCTCCTTCTTAAACATAGGTCGTAAACACAGTGTGATATAAGTTTTCCGAAACAAAACAGCGGTCGTAGGCGCATTTCGGCAATACGCTTACGGCCGCTTTCAGTTTCGAGTCGGGGTCGTTATCCATCACCGTCACCGTATAATGGGGATGCTGGATATAAACTCCGTCATTGGCGTGCTCGTTCCGGATACGGCTTTCGCTGTACACGATACAGGGGTATTTCAGCTTGTATCCGGCAGGCGGCTGAAAGTAGAGGTTCTCTTTCCCGGTCGCCTCCCGCAGTACCTTCCGCAGCAAAGCGTCAAGCTTCAGGCGTGCTTCCATTCCAGATCCCTCCTAAGGTCAGCACCAGTCTTGGGTACTGCACTTTCACGTTCGTGATCTTCCAGTGCTGCCCACAAAACGTGGCATATCGCATGGCGTAAAGGTTGTTTTGTGCAAATGGGTCGGCTACAACGCTCAGTTGGTTTCCTACTGTAACGTCCTCATTGATCTTGTCGCTCCCCTGCATCAGCCGCCCAAACTCCAGCACGTCGCCGTAATAGCTCCGCTCTACGATCCGTTCTACGAATACGCTTGGCGCTGATTCTTCCGTATCCTGCGCAAACCCGATCTTCCCGCTCCATTTCATAGTAGATCCTCCCAAAGGAACCCGAGTTGGGGTGCCCAGCAGCCGCTTCACTGTCGCTCGCGTCTCGCTGACCCAGGCCAGTTCCTCACTTCGCTGTTTCCGCCACTGGCGGCGCTCAGTTCGTCACCATTTTGAATTTTGTCCGGCAGGTCAGTTTGTTATCGCTAACTCGATGACCTGCTTATTACTCCTCTGCCACGGTGCAGGTCGTAGCGGTAGTACCGTCGTACACCACCACACCGGCAGCCAGCAGAGCGATAGGCAGGTAGGTCTTGGCGCCGTCCACGATCATCAGGCGGCCCAGCTTAAAGGCCTTCTCCACGTCATCCTTCTTCGCCTGGGTCTTGTGTGCCTCGTCCTCGTACAGCTTCTTGTCGGTGTGCAGGTAGGCAACGTAGTTAGCCACATGCAGGTCATAACCGGTCTCGTAATAGGGTTTCAGCATAGTTCTATCCTTTCTCTTTAAGCAGCCCACTCCACGGCCATGGCGCTGAAGGGCGTGGTCAGAGCGCCGGAGCAGCGGGTCTCGATGAGGTACTTCTGTGCGTTGAAGTCGATGTCGAAGTCGTCGAACATGGAGACAGCGCCGCCCTTGTCTGCGCCCACAGTGTAATCGGCCAGGTTCACGATCAGGCAGACCAGGTCACCGCCCTTGGCACCCTTGCGGCCCTCCATCTCGGGGATGGTCACAATATTCTTTACACGCAGCTTGCGGGCCAGAGCAGCCTCGTCGGCATACAGAGTGTGGCCGATGCCGTCCTCCAGCAGGAGCATCTCGGTCAGGGCGTCCTCGGTGGTGTACAGGGTGGGGGTGCCGGAGCCGCGGTACTCCTTGCGGCTGCGCAGGATCTGCTTGATCAGGGCCTTGTACTTGTCCTCCACGGTGGTCAGGCCGGTGGTCTTGCACTGGACCTTGATGGTAAACAGGTCGCTGTCATTGAACACAGGACGGATGCAGTTCTCATCGATCTTATCCTCAGAAGCAGCCAAACGGCCGTCGCCCAGCAGGTAAGCCAGAGCCAGCTCACGGTCCAGCTTCAGGCGCATCTCCTTCCTCAGCCATGCCACAACGTCGAAGCTGGTAATGTCGATGACGTCGTCGCGGTCCAGCTTCTGCTTCTTGTACACGGTGGTGGGGCTGGTGGAGCGGCGCAGCAGGCCAAAGACCTCTTCCTTCTTGAAGTTGCCCTTGAAGTAACCCTTGGCGCGGGCATCTTCCTCAGTCAGGTCAGCGAACATGCTCTTGATCCGGCTGAAGGGGACGTGGTGCACAGCGCCCATGACCACGCTCACCCAGTCGTCGGGCTTGTCGATGATGCGGGGCGTGGTATCCAGCAGGTGATCCTCGGGGAACAGCCACTCCACATTGTCGATGCTGTGGCTCAGATAGGCCAGCTCCTCGCCGGTGATGTCCGAGTTCTCGAAAGCCGCCTTCATGGTGCCGCTGCTCTTGGCACCCTTGATAACAGCGTTGATGTCGCCGATGCTGTGCTTCAGCACGGTCTCAGTGGTGTCATGGTCAAACACATTCTGCTTCACGGTCGTATCCTCCTCACCGTCGTCTTCGCCGTCCTCGCCGTCTGCCTCTTCCATTGCAAGGCCAACAAGCGCATGACAGCATTCTTTCTGCTCGTCGGTCATGCTGTTGTACACTTCCTCGAGTGTCTTACCGTTTTTCTTTTCGTCCGCCATTCCGGCATCCTCCTGTTTCGTGTCGTTTCCGCCGTCGGTGCTGTGGGTCAGCTCCTCCAGCGGGTCGCCATTCGGGTCCAGCCCGTGGGTCAGGCTCAGGCCCTCGTCGTTGTAGATAAAGGCCTCACCCTCATCATAATCTTCATCGGCGCTGTGCTTCACCACCTCGTCAATGAGCGCACCCGGGTTGCAGCCTGCCAGTACGAGGCTCACTTCCCGGATAAAGCCGTGTTTCACGGTCTTCCCCACCTTCTGCAGTCCGTTGGCATAGATGGAAAAGGCGTTCAGATCGCCGTTCTCCACGCAGGCCTTGGCCGTCCGGCCGGTGTCCGTATCGTTGAACTTGGCGTAGCAGTATACGCCCTGGGGCCGGTTTTTCAGCAGACAGTGGCCGATGACATTGTCCACGCTCGAGTGGTCGTGGTTGTACACCATCGGCACGGTCTTGCCGTCGCACTCCTTAAAGGCGTCCGGCGCAATGGTCAGTCCGTCATAACAGCGGGTGTTGACCTTCGTGGCCCATCCGCTGCAATCGTAATCGATAGCCATTTTGAAATTCAGCATCTCCTTTCCAAAGTTTTCATGTTCCTTACTCCGACAGTGCTCTGTCCACAGCATCTCTGCCTCTCGTCAGCATCCTCTCCTGCTTCGAGACCTCTTCGCTTGACTGGCTGATGTTCGCATTCCGCAGCTCATCCGCCTTCGGGTCCTTCGAGGGCTTCATGCCGATGGCCTGCCGCATCTCGTTCGAGGTCATGATCTCGTTGCGGGTAAACTTGTCTGCAATCTCTGCCACAGCCGACACCGGCGTCAGCTTGAACGGGTCGCGGAAGAACAGCACGCTCTCGCTCTTTTCGTCTCGCTGCTCTTTCGTCAGGAACTTCCGTTTGAACTCATCCACAGCGGCCGCTACGATGGGCTCGATGGTACGGTTCTCGTAGTTGGTCATCACCTTGTCGTCCGCAGTGCCGTTCATGATCTCCGGTGTGATACCCAACTGGCTGTATGCCATGTTGGTCAGGTATTCCACACTCTTCAGAACATTGTTTTCCAGACTGCGGTTCAGCTGGGTGATGTGCTCCGTTCCGTCCGTGTAAGCCACACCGTACTTCGAGCCTGCCAGCTGGTCTTCGATCTCCTGCCGCCGCTCCAAGATCTGCTTCTTGCGGGCCTCGCTCTTCACGACGTAGGGCAGCTGGATGATGAGATCGAGCTTCCCGGCTCCAACCTGCTCGTCGATGACATCCATGAGGTGGAGCTTCCGGGTCAGCTGCTGAATGGTGCCATTGGGCTCGTTCATCACGGCGTAGAAGGGGTTCTCGATCAGGGCCACCCGGTCCTTCGGCAGAGTCACCTCTTCCTTCTGTCCTGTCTTCTCGTTGTAGAGCTCTACCCGCACGTCGGCAGGGTACCACTCCTTCACCTTGCCCACCCGCATGGACTGGATGTCCATTTCGCCGGTCGCTTCATTCAGCTCCACGTCCACCGGCACCACGGCGATGACGCCCTCGTCCAACATGGACAGGAACATGTCGAACCGCATCCCCCGTCCGGTCTGGTCGAGGTTGGCTGAAAGGTTCAGACAAGAATTAAGGCCCGACGAAATGGTTTCGCTGTAGCGTCCGTTTTCGTCGAGCCTTACGTGGTTGATGGTAATGGCCGCAGCATCCATAGCGATGCGGGTGTAGATGGCCGAAATGATGGTGCGGTCGCTTGCCCGGGTCATCCGCACCCGGTCGGGGCGATAGCTGTATCCACCGCCGTAGTATATCTTTCCGGGAGGGTCCCGGTTCGTAAAAGCGTTCCACGCCCTTTTCAGGCGGGAGCCAAAGGTATTAGGCATCTTTAGATCCTCCCGGGTCAGTCGTCCTTCTTCTGGTCATCTTTCTTCTGCTGATCCTGCTTTGCGGCACTGCCGTTCACCACCGCATTCGCCAGTTCAGGATTGCCCAGCACATCCGAAACGAATTTCTTCGCGCCATAGCTCATCACGCCAGCAGTAGCCTTGGTCAGCACCTGCTTTCCGGCGTCCGACATGACCTGCTTCACAAAACTCTTGCCGCCGTACACATCGTTCCGCAGCTGCTTCACGTCCTTCTGGAGCTGTAAGCGCTCCTTCTCGGCCTTCAGCTCCTTGTTGGGGTCATCGACCCGGATGTTGGTCTGCCCCTCTAAGTCGCGGTACTGCTTTTCCATCTGGAGCCGGTTGATGCGCGCCCGCAGCTCCTCATCGGAGTAATCCTCGGCTTTCTTGCCCGAGCGCTTCGGCGCATATTCCACCTTGGGTTCTGCGTCCTCACCGGCGTTTCCGTCTCCATAGTGCTTCCTGCCCGCGGCCGTCAGAGTGCCGTCTTTGTTCTGGTACCGCCGCACGCCCCACTTCATGCCCTTGATGCCCCAGTGATAGAGTTCATTTTTGTAGGTCTGCACTTTACCATCACCTCACTTTCCCTGCGATGTCAACTTCCGCTTCAGCATCAGCGCAACTCTCTGTGCGCCCTTCTGTACCGCCCGCTTCCGACGTGCCGCCGACATTTTCTTGTTATACCGCTTCTTAGCGGCTTTCATGCGGGCTTTCTTTTCCTTGCTCGTCTCTGCCTCGGCCCGCTTTTTTCGGTACATGTTGTCCCGCAGTCTCGTCACCTCGTCTCCCGAGATGTACTTCTTGCGCAGCTTCAGCTTACCGTCTTTATCCTCGTACTCCTCAGTAGCTACCCACGCACCGCGCCCGTTCGGGTGTCTCTCCCGACGGTATTCTCCTGTAAGGCGGGCTTTGCCGTTCAGGATCTTCTGCTTGGCCCACTCTTTCTGTTGGGCGCGGGTCGGCTTCCTGTCGGGGTCATCGCCTCTGCTGATTGCCCGGCTTCTCCGGTAGTTGTCGTATGCTTCCTTGCTGTAGAAGTAGTAATACTCTGTGTTGCCGTTGCGGTCAGTCCCGGCTTCCACTCTCTGGTAATACTTATGGTTCTTCCGCTCGCTGCCCTTCCCGAACAGCCCGTGCTGCATGAATTTCCAGTAATCCATTTTGATTTCTCACCTCCGGTTTATCAACCCTCACTCAAACGCATCCCGGTTCTCCTTCCACGCCACATAGGCATCCATCATGGCTGCCACGGCGTCGATCTTCTGGTCCTGCCTCTGCTTGTAAAGCTTTCGGTTTCCATTCGTGTCCACCAGCGCCACGCAGTTTCCAATGGCAAACTGCATCAGCTTCTCGTCGAAGAGGAGCTTTCTCTGCTCACTCAGTTTCTTTAAGTCGCCAAGCGGCACGCTTTCCGTCCGCGCGCCCTGAATGACCTTGGTGATGCCGAAGTTGCCGTTCTCGGTCGCCCACCTCTCCACGAAATCCTTTGCGTTGTATGGGTCATACCCGAAGGCCCGGATGTCGTATTCGTTCTGCTGGATAAAGGCGTCAAGGTCGTCGTATACCTGCATCATGTCGAGGATGGTTCCGTCAAAGACGAACAGCGTCCCCTCCTGCATGAACTCCTCATACTGTTGCCGCCTGGAGATGGGCAGCTGACTTAGGGTGTAGCTGGTAATGTAGTCCCGCGTCTTCACCCCGAAATATCCGTTGGAAAGCGGAAATAGGAACGTAAAGGCGCAGAAGTCGTCGCCCCGGCTCAGGTCAGCTCCCATAGCGCATGGCATCTGCCAGAAATCACGGTGCCGATGACACAGCGTCTCCTCGTACGAGAAGAAATAGGTATACCCCTCCATGGGCAGGTTGAAGCGCTTTGCCAGAATATCATTCCTGGAGCTGGGCGATTTCTCTGCGCGCTCCACGTCCAGCTGGTAGGTCTCGTAGGTCACGGTCTTTCCGAGGTTCGGGTTCGCCTTCAGCCACATCTCCGGTTTGCCGACTTCGTCAATAGAGTCCAGTTTGTAGTACCAGATGGAGACGTGGGGATTGATGTATTCTCCCTTCAGGATCTGCATCAATTCCATTTTGATGTCGTCACCGCATCCATTTCGTACCGTACCCTCAGAGCTGGCCGCCACAATGAGATAGTTCTCGTTCTTGGCTGCACCCTGCTCGATGGCACCGATGGGGTCTTCCCGGATGTCACAACTCAGCCATTCGTCCACTGTTGCAACCATGTCTCGGCGGCCTTGGAGCTTCTCAATGGTCATAGGCCGCACCTCCAACAGGCTGTTGGAGACAAAGTTCTCGATGCCCTTCTTTGTGCTGGCCAGCTTCACCCGATCCACCTTCGACCCGGTGGTATTCTGCAGGCTCCCTTCGGTCATAAACTTCAGCACAGGCCCCTTGGCTCTGGCCAGAGCAGTCCGCAGCGGAGCCAGCACTTCCTCTGCCTGGTTCATAGTGGGGGCAGTGGTCACCTGTCGGGTAGTGGTGGTATACGCCACCAGAAAGTACGCCTGAAGAAACTCCAGATACATGGTCTTTGCAGCCGCGCGGGTGATGATGAGATACTGCTTCGTAATGAGCCGTTTCTTGATTCGCCGGGTCTCATAGTGGCCTCCGCCGTGTGCATCCGGCACAAAGACGCTCCGCTCCACGAAGTAGTACCACCCGAAAATCTCCTCCGCCCACAGCTTGAAGCTGTCCAGCATCTTCACGTCGCTGCCGTCGGTCAGGGTCAGCTCATCCTCGCAAAAGGCGATAAAGCCGTTGACTGCCTTGTCGTCGTAGTAGATGCCAGGGTTGGCGATCAGGTCGTCGATCCGGTTCATTTCCATTGAAATTTCACGGCATACCGGTATCTCGCCCCGCATCACGGCCTCCCGAAAACGGCCGTAGTAGATCGGTGTGGCCGTATTCGAGAGTGCCATATTTCTAACCTCCTATTATAATAAGGTAGGAGCCCTCACTTTTGGGCATAAAAGGGCTTGTCAAGGGTGTAGAAGCACGCTTCCATTTCAGGGCATTCACAGGTCCCACGCCGTGCGCAGTCTGTACAAAAATCCTTCATCACCGCATCAAGCCATTGCTTTTTTACAGGTGTTTCAGTCAGTCGCTCGATCCACCGCTTTGTTACACTGCTGGCCATGTGTCGTCGTGCTCCACGTTCAGCCGCCACTCCATTTCAGCAGCGGCATTTTTCAGTGCGTCCAGGGTAGAGCTGCTTTGTGGTACGTCAAAGCCCATCAGCCGCACCTTCATGGCGGCATATGCTTTCACGGCTGCCGCCTTCACCGGGTCGGCAATAAACTGGCTCCAAAGCTCCTCTTTTCCAGTAATGGCAAAGCCTTCTTTCGGCCCTACCCCCATCTGGGTCAGCACCATGAATACGCTGTTCAGATACATTACAATGTCTGCATCAAAGTCCTCGCATTCCTCGGCGATTCCCAGCAGCTTCTTCACGCTTGTCAGGATGCTGTCCATGCCACTCCTCCGTTAACGTGCGGTGTCCCCGTCCGCAATGCACTGGTTCTCCCACTTCTTATACACGTCAAGGTAGGTCTCCTTCTTGTCGCCATTGTGGGTGATCTCATAGTACATGCCGTCGGATACAGTGGTGCTCACAAGCGCCTTCCAGTTCTGCAAAGTCTTCGAAAACCATACGATGAACACATCCTCCATCGTCAGCTTCTTGCCGTCGGTCACGTCCACATGACTGTTGAAGTAGTCCACCACCAGCTGCTTTGCGCTGGTCATAAAGTCTCTCTGTTTCATTTTGATTCCTCCTCGGCATCGCTGTCGCCACTCATAATGTATAGCTCATCATGGCATAATACCAGTCCTTCTGAGCCCTCGCCAGCAGTTCCAGTTCGGCCAGATGGTGGGGCGCGCCGTCCTTCCCCATGGCCGCTTCTTTCTGTGCAGCAGCTTCAACGATCTCAGTCAGCTTCTGGTGATCAATGGTGTCCAGCCCGGATTTCAGAGCACTGTGGTTCTCCACGCTGTCCGGGGCGAACTTCATCCCGTCAAACGTAATATCCCCGGCCCGTGCTGCCCGCACCTGCTGCCCATCCACATTTGTCGCCAGAGCATCGTCAAAGTCAAAGCCCTTGTTCTGCGGTACAACCGCATAGCCTTGTTGAAGCCTTGCTTCCGCAATACCCACATTCGCCCAGTACAGCACCTCGTCCAGCTTGGTCAGTGCCAGGCTTCTCGCGCGACTCGGCGCAAGGTGTTGAAGCATTGCCTCTGTCTCTTCCAGCTTCTTCCACAGAAGGATGCTGTATTCCGCTTCCCGTTCGTCAAACTTTTTTCTCGCGTACATCTTATCACTCCATAACCTGTTCCCAGTCGTCGCAGCAGGTCACGTTCAGCATCATGCCAATATCTTTGACCTTGCGGAAGTTGACCTCTTCGCCGTTTTCCTTGTGGATCAGAAGCTCCGTGCCGGAAATATGCCAGTAGGCGTCCTTCCAGCCCCGCCGTTTTACTTTGTGTCCCTGCTTCATGGTAAGCCAAGCTGTCGTCCAGTTCATCCTATTTCCTCCAAGGGCAGGTATCCCCTGCTGTTCTATTGCCATCCGGTATCTTCGGCCCGTCCCCGGTGCCGTAATGGATAGCCTTGTGTGTCGCAGCCGAAACGCAGATGGCGTTCTCCGGGTCCAGCAGCTTTTCGCTGTGTCCGAGCACATCCTCCTTCGTAATGGGGTTCAGGTGGTGGATGCTGATACGCGGTCTCACCGGCCTGCCATCCCGCAGCACCCAATCCGTAATGGGATGGTCCGGGCACCCCAGATCACACCCCATGTCTCTCGCAATGATTCTGTCCCGGAACTGCCGCCACTCTCTCGATTGGTAAAAGTCCTGGTTCAGCCATCGGTCAAACCCGAAGGTATCTTTACCAACCTCTCCGTGCAGCTGCAGATATGCCAGCCGCTCCTCGTATGTGGCGTAGCTGCATAATTCGGTATAGCTCTTCATACAAACAGCTCCAGTATCTTGCAATGTGCAATGATTATAGACAGTGCCCACAAAATATGCAGCATAGTCGTACTTACAGCATTTTTGGGAGTCTTTCCGAAACACACCGCCAGCATAAAGATCATAAGAGCCGCAATCCACAGCATAGCTAACGCCGTCTTATAGCCCATCATTTCGTCAATTTGCCTCATTTACCTCAGCAGACCCTTCTGCTGTAAGGTCGCATACAAAATCAGCATTCCGCACCATAGCAGTGCAGGCATCCCGAAGTGTGCAAAGAGTTCCATTGCATAACTCTGTGTGTGCTTCTCTGCCCACTCTGCAAAGAAAACCGAGCCAAAAACAATAACGACAAGCCAGAACATAGCAAATGCCAACTCAATTAAAGTCATATTCGTCTTCCTCCACACCGTTGTACTTGGCCATGGCTTTCAGTACCTTGTCATACATCTCTTTGGAGTCCTTGGCGGCCTCAAGTGTTTCAGTCTTTGCCCGCAGCAGTTTGTTCTCTTCCTCCAGCTTCTTCTTCTCCAGGTCTGACTTCATGGTGGCCAGCTTCAGGAAGTGAGTTGTCTCTGCACTAGAGGCCGTTCCTTCCCGAAGCCGTCTTTCCACCAGAGTCATGGCCAGATTTATCATATACTGTTCCTGTGCTTCCGGACTGGAGGCAGGCCGGGCCGAAGCCGCAGCCATCTCCCCCGGAGCGCTTCTTTTCGGCTTCATAGCTTTATCCTCTTTTCTTATGTTTTTGGTTTCGCTTTTGCAAGGGCTCATGGGCGTGGCTTGTCATGGCATCTGAAAGGAGAAGAAAAATGTCAATGGAGGTTGAACATCATGAACCCGATTTTCATAGGAGGCGTTTTTCTCCCATGAGCCCTTGCAAAAACTGCTGAAGCTGCAGTCTACTCCCCGCAGCCTCAGCAATTCAATCTTAAAGCCCAAATATCAATTTTCCCTCCGGGGAAATATCAAAGACCGGCGCGATTTGAGAGGGGGTGTCGTTTTTTAGACCCCCTCCCTATGGTTTACACACTTTGGTCGGCGGTATTTTCATCATCGATCGTGATCTTGAGCTTTTTATAATTGTTTGTCGGATCAACAGCGATAATTCGATCGATTGCTCTCTCGATTTCATAGGCATTCTCATTGTCCGTGAACTGAGAAGAGGTCTCGGCAAGTCGCATGAGCAGACCTGATGAATTATAGCCGTGATCCATATCATACTGATACCACTGCTCAAACTGTTCGTATGGACTATACGGATTATCGAACGTGGTAAGGAAGCATCGAACCATAGTCAACGCCTTTCTTAAAGAAACAAATGTTAGTTGAGAGCGCTATAAATGGTAGACTTAGGAACACCACATACTTTAGCGATGTCTTCATACGAATAGCCGCTCCTGAGCATAGCCTTTGCCTTTGCGGTCTTTGCTTGAGACATGACAGTAGTTGCTCTAGGCATAGCGCGCTTCACGATCTCATCAGAATCAGAAGATTCAAGGAACTTCATCAGCTTGCTGTCGGAAATAGCACCAGCTTGAATCGCTTCCCATTCTTTGTCAGTGAATGTAATCTTCGATTTTCGGCCGCTTGCACCAACAGAATCTCTTGCACGCTGCATTGCGTCTGCCGAGATCTTACGAATAGCTTTTTTATCATCAGTATTCGAGGGATCGAGACCTTGCTCCTGAATCTTTGCCTTAATTGTCGCGTTAGCAATAATTATCGCTTTACGCTCTTTAGGCTTGTTGGCGATCATTTTTTCATATTTCTTATTCAGCGATGCAACTTCGGCAGCATATTTTTTGTTAGCACTAGGACTATAGACCAGTCCTTCCATGTTGGCAGCCTCTTTGCGGGCCTGGTTGGCCATCGCTTTCAACTTGTTAGAGAAATCCGCATACAGATTCTCCTGGATAGTGCCAGAGGACAGGGTTCGCACATCCTTCACCTCGGAAATGAGACTGACAGTATCTTCTGCAATACGTTCTTTCTTCGTTTTGGGGTCGATAAAGGTACGTCCGCTCTCCTTATAGATGTACTCTCCAGTGTTTTTGTCCACGAGGACGCTTCCTCGACGCTCGGGAACACGAACAGCTGTTTTGCGACGAGACAGAAGAGTCGATGCTCCGCCATACTTCTCGTTCCCATCCTCATCCACGTGAACCTGCCACTTCTTTTTCAGCTCCTGGATACCGTTTTCTTTTTCAGACCGTTTGTAATCCAGCTTATGCTTTTCTGCATCGATGACAACCATCGAGTGCTTCACAGCACGCGCCAGTTCTTTTTCATCTGCACCTCGAAGTGTCATGTCAGTGATGAGGTTAGAGATAATGCCCATCTCTTTCTGCTTTTCTTCCTTCTTCATAAGGCGCACATTGTTCGGATTCCCTTCGGGAACAGCATATGCGGTCTTAGGGTCAAAGCCTTCGAGATCTTTCAGAGGCCTGGTGGACTTAATGGGCACTTTGTCTGACACCGGAATAGCCATAACAGTGTCGCCATCGAAGTCTGCACCAGAAAGCTGCTCTGCCACTTTAGAATTGATGCCAATAGCGTCCTGAATGTTACCAAGGTTCCTTTTGCCGCTAACATTTTTGTTGTTAACAGTAACCATGGGAATCTCAAATGTGCCTGCATGAGGAAAACGAATGAGTGCAAGCTGCGTTCCATTTTCGTATGTAGGACAATAGCATTCGGTCTCTTTGATTTTATTCAAAGGAAGAATGACCTTAGTTGACTGCCCAGGAAATGCAGATGCTTTAAGCGTCATAGCAGTCCCATCACAAGTGCCAGCGAAATCATTGAGAAGCTTCTTCCTTACCGTCGGATTATCGTAGCGCATGATTTCATCATACTGCTCTTTGTAATCAGCAATAGTAAGCTTGAGCTGGTTCTCAATCAGCTTTTTAGGCTGCTTGGAAAGGAATTGAGAAGAGACGTTTCGAGACATGGTATCCCAGTCGCCTTCTTCTTTCAGCTTATTGATGGGAGAAAGGTGCTCTTTCCCATCTGCGCCGATATAGGTGCTCTGGCCATTTGCCTTGATGGCTGCACCAAAAGGGTTGTCAGGGTCATTCTTGGCCTCTTTCAGAACCTTCATCTTTGGCGTACCAGAAGGCTTATTAGTGTTGAACATAATGTCAACACCATCCGGAAGGTCATCCGAATAAACGGCCATTCCTTTCAGGTAATGGTCGCCGTCAACCAGAATACGAACCTGCGCATAGTGGCTCTTGCCCAGATCAAGATCCGGAACACCGCGACGAATCTCCATAACGCCGTCTTTATCCAGACCTCCTTCATCTCCATAACGAATGGCTACTCGACTTGAATCCAAACTAGCAGGACGCTGAAGTTTGGAGAACGTGTCTCCGCCATCATCGGAATGGAAATCACCAAGAGAATTGATCTGATCCTGGTGCTGATAGGCATATTTCTGGTCAAACTCGGGCTTGGCCAAAACGGTGATATTCGTCTGCTGCTTAACATTGGTCGGCTGACGAATACCGACGCCATACCGCTTATACCCGTATTCTGCTTCCAAAATATAAGCCGCTTCATCAAGCTTGCTCTCAGATACACCAAGCGTTAAATTAGCTCCTTCAGAAATGTCAACCATACCCTTCTTGTCTACTTCCTTTTTCAAGGTTTCGGCAATCTTCTCGGCCTGGCTTGCCTTCTCGCCAGCGCCGCCTTTGTACTTAGAGCGAACGCTAGACTCGCTCATTCCAAGCTTGTTTGCAATCTCAGTCCAGCCAAGTCCGTCCTCTTTCAGGGAGCGAATTTGGTCGTACTCAAGCGCTTTACGATCATGGCCCGCCTTAGATTTGGCGATTCTAAGTTCCGTAAGACCCATCTGATATTCTTTGGGAAGTGTATCATTGATGGCTTTCAGGATCTCCGTTTCAGAGAGTCCTTTCTTTTTGAGGGTTTCAATTCGAGAAAGAAAATCGCCAGAATGCTGATACGGACTGTCACCAGAGCCCCACGGATAACGACCAGAATGACGTTTTGTTCCGTAATGGGAGAGAATACTCTCCTCAGGAGGTACTCCGTAATAGCTGCGAATATCTTTTTCAATCGGATTCATGCCACTGCTCCTAACTTCAGCTCATTGATGACCTGGTCGAACTCTTTGATCTTTTCAATGATGGGATCGATGTCCTCAAAGGTAGGATTCACGATCAGAATATCATCGTTCTGGTAGATGCGGTTCTCGAACTGAATATCTTTCGGCTTGATCCGATACTCAGCGCAGAACAGTGCATCATAAATAAAGAGCTGTTCCATATGAGCGGGAACAGCTCCGGTCTTAAGATCGTGAATACGAAGAAGATCTTCGTTAAACGAAATTGCATCAGCAGTGCCAAAACAGTTTTCACTGTAGAACAATACTTGTTCCGGCTTCATTCGGAAACCGATGGCATCGTTCACGTAGGCATTAAGGGTCTTTTTGCTTTTGGGCAGCTTCTGCTTCAAATCGATGCATTCTGCTGCAAAAGCGTGAAGTCTTGTGCCACGTTCCTTGGCCTGATAATTCATGAACGCATCGACAAGCCGCTGAGCGTCATAATTGAGCCAATGATACTTACTCGCTCCCAGAAACGCATGTTGCCCTGTGAACCTGGAATGATCGTTCCATTGCATCCAGTATCTCCTCCTTATTTTCCGGATAGATAAAAGCCGCAAATCCCATATCGTTCATTTTCTGGACGTAATAGTCCTGATTTGGACGATGTGAAGAATTTGCGGCTTTTTTACCTTCCAAGGCTGCCCAGGTAGAACCTTGTAAAACCAACAGATCAGGAATTCCCTGAATCTCATTAGGATCAAGATGTACCACAATGCAGTCTGGAAACCGTTGCTTAATCTCTTTTACCAATCCGGTCTTGAATTTGTTTTCGAGCATAATACAACCTCCAAAAATGAAGGGAAAATGTGTTTTTTAGACACGCTATTCCCCCCATAAAAGGGGAAGTTTTTCTCGCGTATGTTTTTGTATGTTTTTGTAAGGACAAAAATAAAAGCCCCTGCGTTATTAGCGCAAGGGCTTTGCATTAAAGTATGTACTCAAAGTATAGCTGCTCAGGACCACATACAAATGACCGGTTGATATACTTCCGTTCTCCGTAATCATCTTGTATGGTTCCGTCGTCACAGTCATAGTCATCAGCATCTGGGCCATGCTGTCGGTAAAGATCATCGTAGGAATATTCTGCTCCGCACTTGGAGCATTCCCATCTATCTGTTCCGGCTTTTCGCAGAATTCGTCCACACTCGCAAACGGGGCGTTTTGTATGTATCTCTACATATTTATTCGCATAGCAAGCAATACCTCGTCCTTTGCGATCTTTGGTCCACCATTCCTCAAAACCATGCTCGTTGACAAAGTCCATATCATGTACCTCATATTCAAGTAACCGTGACACGACTAATACAGCCGTACCTCAATCATACACCATTGGGGCGAACTATGCAAGGGCATACCGAAAAAGGAAATATTTTGAAGAAAAAGGCCTGTGGCCAAAAGCCCATTTTTTCCGGCCTATTATATACATTATTTTTTTCATTTTCTAATTAACTTAAAGAAAAAAGTGGGTTTTTGGCCAAACGGCACTTTTTTAACGTAGATACGTCATTTTTTGTGGCCATTTTTGCTAAAATTTTTGGCCACAAAGTGGGTTTTTGGCCAAAAAATCGTCAATTTAGGCACTTTTAACCAAAAGACCGAAAAACGGCCTCGAAAAAAGTGGGCGTTAAGACATGAACATCGCCATAAGCCACATGACAAACATAAACAATATCAATGTTCCAAAGCATATAGCAAGTTGCTTCGGAACATTCTTCTTATCGTTATTCTCTTCCTCTTTCTTCCATTTCTCGAACTCCATCCGCTTCATCTCAAGCTCTTTGGCGTCCTTCGATTCCTGAATGCGAGCTTCATCTACAAACCTGTGCGTCTCCTGATAGTCGTCAAGCCGAACTTTTGTCCCGCAATATTCGCAGAACATGAAGTCTCGATTACCTTCTTTTACCGTAAGCTCAGCGCCACAACTAGGACATTTTACCGTTCGTGCCATAAAAGCACCTCCTTATACAAGTACAAGAATATCATGTAGGAGTCGAATCGTCAAGCAAAAGCACCACCTCCTTGGATAAAAAATAAGAGGCGCAGAAAAATCCACGCCTCTCGCTTATTAGTTCAGGACACAGCCAAACACATTACAAAGCAAATATAACGGCTCTTCATTGGCCCATAAGCCTCCTCGCCGCAGCATACAGGAATCGTTTAAGCGTCCATTTATCCAGTCTGAATGCAATACGGAGCTCTTCCATTTCAGGATTAGGATACACCCCACTCCGATACTCCATCGCATCCACAACTCTCACAAGGCGAGCCGTGACGCTTTTCACATTCGTGTGATACTTCTCTGCAATCGCAGCGCAAATATCAATCATCGGAACAGACCGATGCGAATTGAGCACATCAATGGTCATTTCGACCGCATCGCCCACCATTTCGACCGCATCGCCCACCATCGGAATCCGCATCTTCACAAGAAAATCATACGTTCTTTGCTGCATTTCTTATTACCATATCCTTTCCCTCTCAGGTTTTCATAACGGCATTCTCTGCATGAACCAGATATGTGGTACCGTCAATCGTGATTTGCAGCTGATCGCCTTCGTAGTCAGTCCAGTTGTCAACTTTGCCTTGAACAATAGTTCCGTCGGGCAACTTAATCTGTGCCCAGGAATAGGTAAATGTCGTACCAAACATCCTATAGTTTCCACAACTGCATAACCCGAGGCAGCCAACAAGCATCATCAGACATGCAATAAAACAAATAATACGATTTTTCATAGTTACTTTACCATACTCCCCTTCCGCGTCTGTTCATCAGCCGGCCAGAACGTATAAATATCATCGAACACCACCGGAATCTTCTTCTGAACCTCCAGCAGCAGCGGACACATCAGCTCACGCATCTGAGGATGAGCCGCCACAGGAGTACGCAGCTTGAAGATATTGCGCCACTCACGGTAGTTGGCAGTCACCACGATCTCGGTCTTCAGGCACAACGGCAGCACACAACGGGCCTGTTCGGGGCGCATACCGTTAGCGATCATAAGCTTGTAGTCCTTTTCGGCATAAGTCATGGCTTCAAGGAGCGAACTCTTAATCGTAACCTCGCTATCGTTCAGTTCACAATACTGCTCGCCACGAATATAAGAAGGCCAAATAAACGTCAGCTCCCCGCCAAACTTCTCCTTCGAGTAGTTACAGTACCTGGTGCTCTCCTGTGCAAAGCTCGCAATGCGATGCCGCACCAGCTCATTCGCCACACCACGGTCACAGGTAAACAGCACAGACAGCTGAGAGTGCTCCAGCATAGCCTCATGCCCCTGCTTCACCAGAAAACCAACCAGCTTCTTCGCCGACTCACCATCCGGCGTGATTTTGTCCTCGCTCTTGTAGCAGACCCGGGCCACCCGCTCGATCTGCTGGAGCTCTTTGATGCCGCCCTCAGAAATATCAGTGAGGATTTCGTACTTAGGTTCAACGAATTTCATAATTAGTTCTCCTTTTCATCAATGAATCAATGATTTCGAGCTGACTGAGGCTCTTTCCATTACCCCTTTGGGCCACCATACTGATGCCAATATCATCGATTGGGATAATATATCCGAGATGAGCCATTTGTTTATGATCGCAGGCGTTAACCTTCTGACACTTCTGGCATTTTGGAGCAAGAATGGTAATCGCGCCAAAGTCTTCGTTCATAAACGGTCCTCCAAAAATAGAATAAGTTTCATTACACTTATAATTATCTTGACTATAAATATTACAGGTCTGTAGAACCAGGGCATATGGTCCGTCTTGCCATAATTGTTACGATTGTGTTGCTCCATGTAGATGTATCTATCAAATTGCTCTACTGTAATGCCGTTCTCTTTACACCATTTCAGACCATCTTCATATGTAATGTCGCCATTCATATAATAGAACACAACATCTTTCAGTTTGGCATTTTTTGTTATACAGACTTTTCGTTGAAGCTCATAATCGTTAACGTAAAGTGAAACGGTATTTCCGGCCCAGTCTGTAACAGTTTCGAATGGAAACTCATTCATTCTCATGTCAAGGTCGTTGAATGTTTTTGCTTGGGCAAACCGATCATCATTCGTATTCATAATGTTCACCTCACCCCAAGAACCTGAAGATAATAAACCACAGGCATTTCAGGGTGAACGCTATGATTATCAGCCACGCGCAGGCCGTGATAGTAACCGCTAGAACGCCGCCAATAAACTTGCCGATTTTTTCATACATACTCATTGCTCCTCCTTCTGGTACCCGACGAAGTCGCCAACGCCGATGTCACCGTTTGGACATGTATGCGCCCTATACAGTCTCGGTGCTAAGGGCATCTCTTTGTGATCCCACTCGAGTTCGCCATTGACCCTGTTCAGAAAATTATTCAGTTCACAAGACATAGCGTCCTCAGTATACACCGTCACCGGACAAAACTCATTCCCGCATTTACGGCAACGATAAATCTGATGATAATACGTCACAGAAGTGCGCCTCCCATCAATGTTTTAACCCTACTTTCAGCCACGCACAGCTCGAAAATAGCCGCCGACATATACTCCTGCTCACAGAAGTTGAAGTGATTCTCAGCGATTTCCAGCTCCCGCAGAGGGTTATAGAATTTATACTTGCGGGTATCCTTGAGAATATCAATCATCCAACCGCAGGGCGAGCTGAGCGTCAGGAAATTGATAACGAACACGATAATTTTATGAAGCATATTTCTTATTCCCTTCTTGTAAAAATAAAGAGCCGCAGATTTCTCCACGGCTCCATAATGAAGTCAGTCCAATACCCTCATATCATCGAGAATATCACTCAGTCTTTCACCATTTTTCTTTCTCTTATCGATTTCCAGCCATTCTTCGTTAGTCAGTTCCCGACGCAATTTCCAGTAATGTCCCAAACTTCTGTCGTAGCAGTACAGATCCTTCAGATTCTGCTCCTTGGCCAGTGCCATGTGCTTCGACAGCATTTTTGCTCCTGCTGCAATTCCGCCCACAACAACCGGACCATAAGTAATAATCTGATCCTTGTGCTCATAACACCAAGTTTGTGCTTTTACCTTTTTGTCCTGGAACCACTCCCGAATTTGAGCTTTCTTTCGTGCTCTTTCGAGTTCTTCCATAGTGTAAACCTTTGCCATAAATATTTCTCCTTTATAGTCAGTATTTGGATCTCTCCATAAAGGGGCTTGTTATTTTCGCGTCTTCTCCTTATACAATCGTCTAAGTTCAAGTTTACTTGGTAAGAAGTCATTGCAAAAATAGGCACTAGCAAACGGTGTTGCCTCGCTCGGACATATCATAGATGGCGATATATACCCTATCCGCTGGTCGAAACATAATAGCTGCAATCGGTTTTGGTAAATATCAAATCGCCTTTTCCCTTGAATTGCATTGATAGGAAGTAGCAGCGCAAAAGGTTTTCCTAGCGAATAGGCCCGTTCAAGTACCTCATCCTTCTTACTGAATGGAGGGTTCGATACCATCACAGTCCAATTTTCAGGTTCATATGTAAAATAATCCATACCGTCATCGATATGGGATGGAATCACTCTGTATCCAGCTTCAGAGAGCACCTTTACATACGCAGAATCCGCTTTATCAAATGGACACCAGACAAGCTGCTTTTTTTGTCTCCTAAAAATTCGAGCAATGGGTATACCGCATAGTCGGGCGTATACCGTTCGTCTCCTTGGATCGTTCGGTCTGCCTGTGCAATCCCGAGAATCATTTGACTTTCACCTTTGCTTCCTCGAATTTCACCGGCTTAACCGTCCCCTCCCGCGCACACTCCGTCATGCACTCATTGCAGGGCTCGTCCGTCTCCAGCACATTGAAGTTTTTGCACTTCGGGCAGTAGGTCGCATAGTCCACTTCGCGCATCCAGTTATTCATCAGGTTTCACCTCCGAAATAAAAGTGTCCATTCCGCAGCGAGGGCAACGCGCCAGAACCTCGCCGTTGTGGATTGTACTTTCCTTCATACTGTTCCAATTTGATGTAGGAATCCCAAAATGAGCATTACAGCCACCGCATTTGACGGCAACTAGCTTCTCGTCAGGGTTTGCATATCCATCAAGGTCGCCGATGTATTTCTGCACCCAGTGCCCATTACAAAACGGGCATTTCAAAATTCTACTGCTCGCAGGAACTTCATCCATGTCGTACAGCCACACCTCAGGAGCAACCGGATGACGTTTCATGCAATTCGTACACTCGACCGAAATCCAAGGACGTTTTTTCTCCGTCTTCTTCTGCTCAACGGAGAACCTATCATCCAACTCAGGATGGGTCACGCGCTGGTTCAGAGCCCAGAGCAGATTCCAGCAGGCAGCGCGCAGGTGGTCCTCATCGGCCATTCCGACCATGTACTTTGCCAGATGCCGAGAAGCACTGTCAAGCAACGAATGCAGCGGGATACCCTTATCCACGTTGTGCTCGCCATACTTCAGTGCACCCTCCTCGCAGTGCTTGCTGACCTCCATGATGCCATACCAAGGCAGGAGATCCATCCGCCCCTTCCCTGCATGCATGTCGCGTTTGGCACCGGTTTCAAATTCGGTGCGGTCTCCAGAATCTTTAATCATAAAAACATCATTCCTTTCTTACTTAATGAGATTCACATGATGCTGGTAAACTTCAACAATATCTCGCGGATGGTTCTTTTTTCCAAAGAACATTGCAATATGTGGGTAATTATCTCGTCCATCGTTGCGGCAATACAATTTTGTGGGAACTTTGTAGCGAGGCAACGCTTCTTCGGTATACATGATTTTTATAAGTTGAATCTCATGATACGTTGCCTTCATCTTTTGAACAAGTTTCTTCTTGCTTTTTCGTGAGATATTTCTCATCAGCAGAACCTCCTGATTCTCCCCTGCATAACCTTGTTGGGAATATCCAGCCACCGGATTTTGCATTTGTCCTTATAATTAGGTCGCAGTTTCTTTGGAGCCGACTTTGAAAGCTTCTCCCCAATCTCTCCGAGTAAATCCTCAACCCATGCTCCAATCTTCTCGCAGATCTCGGCGAGAGCATTGAAAACTTCATCTATTTTTTCGCAAGTAATACCTGAAGCCCTCAGTAGTTCATAAATATCATGCTCCATAAAATTTCCTTTCGTTAAACGCTTTCTTTGAGTTCAGCGCCCTTGAAATAGCGAGGTCAATTCCTGCTCGGGACTTTAAGTGGTAATACCAGAGATCCTTATACGGCGTATTCAGTCTGTCGATTCGCCCCGCAGCCTGCTCCATAATCTTATAGGAGTAGTTCTGGCTGTAGAATATAATGGTGTCCGTCTTGATGCAGTTCCAGCCCTCTGCCCCGGCGTTGTACTGCACGAGATAAATCCACCTGTCGCCATCAGGAATTGGCTGATGCTTATGGCCATTCCACTGAGCAACCTCAACCCCTGTGCCGTAGTTCAACCCGAGCAGAATATCCAGCTCATAGTCGAAATTGTAGAATATAATCATTCTTGGCCGTGTCATGCAAATATCAAGGACTTCCTGCTGCCGGCTTTCATCGGAATTGACAAGCTTCCTCAACATATAGCAAAACTCGCTGGCTGTCTCTATTGGTCTATCCTCCCAAGGATTCCAGCGGTTCTTGCAGATTTGCAAATACTTCGGCTTATTGTAGTCTACGAAAATATTCTCATGATGGGATACTGTAGGCCGTTCAAAGTCCATGTCAACCAGAATCCGTTCCCGCAGCCGTACCAGTCGCTGTGTGTTCAGATACCGCTCGATTTTAGGATATTTCGTGCAGTATTGGCTATATACTACATGCTGGTTGTTGAATTCCGTCCGATTCCTAAAGAATCCGTTGGCCACGAATACCGGAATATAATCCGTCCAGCAGTCGCCGGGGGTGGCACTAAGCAAGATCCATTCGTTTTCCTTTGTGATCTTCAGAAACGCTTTGACCCAGCTTCCACGTCCAACAACACGCTGTTCATCAAATATGAAGAACGCATTCTTCACGCCAACGTACTTCCCAATATTGTTCCACGAGTCTACGACGACCGTATGCTCGTAAATATCAAGTTTCGGGTCCGTCCCCATGTAGAAATGAGCCAATTCCTCGTCCCATTCGCCGGTATCTCGTTTTCGAGCCGTGGTAATGATATAAAGATCCGGTGGTTCTGTCATCCTTGTATATTCTTTTGTGTTTATTTGTCCACCATAGAGTCTGTAGTAAAACGCCAAACTCGTCCTTGATTTTCCGCTCCCAACGCCGCCGCACAAGATGCATCCGATTTTCATTCGGTCTACTGCATCCAACTGGTAGTCATAGAGCGTAACTCCTGCCATCAGCCTGATCACCTCATTTCCAGCATCACATGGATGTCTTTTTCCTGGCAATGATTCTCATACGCCAGAAGCGAAATCGTTGCTTCCTCTTCGTCCTCTCCTTCACCTCGGACAGTATAAGCAAAGAGTTCCTTCCGATTTTTACGGAAAACCTTCCAGAGTTCTTTCTTTTTAGTGGAGTCCGTGCTTTTTGCAATAAGCGGCATACTGAAGTCCCTCCTTCGTTGCCTCATGCATGATTTCCTGAAGACTAGGCCCTTCATACTTCTTTTTTGCTTTCGGCTTGAACGCATCCATCTCTGCTTTGTCAGAAGCGCGCTTGGCTCGTTCCTGCGCGATTTTTTCATCCAGAAGCTCTCTTCTGCGCTTTTTCCTGCATTCCGGGCAAAAGACAGTCGCTACCGGGACATTTTTCAATTCCTTGCCGCATGCTATGCAGACTTTGTCGGTTACTGTGACCATTATCTTTTCATCATCCTTTCATATATTTATATAGGTGTTTTCCGCTGGTGGGACAGGCAGGATTTGAACCCGCGATGAACCAGTTATGAGCTGGCTGCTTTGAACCTGACTAAGCTACTATCCCAAAAGAAAAGAGCCGCAGTTTTCTCCACGGCTCTTCATGCAGGCTGATTATTTCGCGCCGTCCTCCGGTTTGCAAGGACGAACATCCAGACGCATCTTTCCATGCGCATCCGTACGAACGGAAAATTCTTCCGGGTCATGGAACAGTTTCTCATACTTCTCAAGAAGCTCCGGACTCAGTGATCCGAAATCATCTTCCGTAAGCCCAACGATCAGGAATGTCCCTACAACGATGTCATAAGGCACACCAATCTCAGTTGCGAGAACCCGGTTATAATGCTCCACGGCATCACTATCCAGTTTGCCTTCTTCATTGCAGATCAGTGCCACGGGATCATCCCACGGATATACCGCCTGAATAGGTCCGCCAACTTCCTTCTGCAAGGAGTCCAGACCGAGCGGAATCCGGACGATTTCAGGATAGCAATGCGCTTTGATACGGAGCACTTTGATTCGTTTCATGACATCAACCTCCAAATCATTCATAAATATCAATCGAGCTGTCCCCTGCTGAGAACGCCATTTGCGACGTGGGCACTCATAGGACTGGTGCATTCAACCAGAGACCAACCCCGGCACTCGAAATATCATAGATCAGTAGCCAAAGCAGCTATACTTACGAGCCTCTTTTGCCCGTGCTTCGACGACGTCATGGGCCACGTAACTCAGGTTGATGGTGTAACTGGGAATGCCATAAGCCTTTGCGACCTGGTTCTCGATCGCACAGCCACGGTATGCCTTCGCTTCATCGTACACGCCGATGAAGTAATCTGCCTCAGACAGCATCTTAATGCTTTCGCCGAAACACCAGAGTGCCTGGTTCATGCCACTCGGAGGATCAGGAATATAGGTCTGGATAACTTCCAGCTCTTCGCCGAAGACAGCCTCGGCAATGTTGTGCATCTGCATCATGGTCCCACGGATCTGGGCTTCGGTACGGTCTTTCATCGGGCAGCTGATAAACAGTTTCTTCATATGCTTCACCTCAGAACGGAATATCATTCGGGTCAGACGGCTCTGCCATGTCTGCTTCAGGA
>OHEZ01000456.1_pt1 | contig 27241 bp, 18 predicted proteins | sample 1567391 | NCBI WGS metagenome assembly OHEZ01 (sample SAMEA3879518, study PRJEB24766) | human gut metagenome | biome: human-associated habitat; feature: feces | place: USA | collected 1985/1987
CCCTCGGCGCAGACCGGCCCCTCCGGCACGACAAAGCCCGAGACGATAAATGTTCACAGCGGGCTCAACTCCACCAATACCTCTAAGGTGCTCCGATATTACAAGGCGGCTGCTGCGAACACAAAGAGCATAGACGCCACGCAGCTTATGTCGATAAAGCGCGTTGACTACACTCCGCGCAACAGCTTCCAAAAGGGAATGCTCTCCCTGTTTACGGGCATAGCCTCTGCGGCGCTCGCGGCGAACAGCACGCCTGTGAACGAAGTGCCCGGAGTGCCCGATGAAATTAAGTCGAGCGACCTCATTTCGGCGAATGCCGTCGCTTACGGCAACTATACTATAGTGACCCTGAATGTCAGAACACAGCAGGATGATCAGAACACAAAGGATGAGCATCAGGGGCCTGTCGGGCGCACTGTCGGCACGGTAGGCAACCTTGACAGAGTCTTTGACGAGATGCCGAGCATCAAGGTGGACACCTCAAAGGGCAGCATTACACTCAGATATGACGACTGCAAGGTTGTTGTCAAAATCGATAATGTCAGCGGAACGATAGTCAGCGGCACATGGAGCTACACCGTCGATATAGATGTAGATAATATATACGCGAGTATAGCGGGCAGCGACAGTATGCTGATAACGGATACCGGCGGCGCGGTCGATTACGTCATAAAGACTTATGACGGAACGACGCTTCGCAACGGCGTAAAAAAATAAAATACGGGACTGTCTGCGGCTAAACGCGACAGTCCCGTTTTTTCACGGCAATAAAAGAGAGCTGCCTTTTGACAGCTCTCTCTCTGAGATTGTACAAAAAGCCAACCGCCTTGTATCACAATGCGAAACTCGTAACCCAAATGCCTAATAAAACAACATCATTAAAATCTATGAAGGGTTGAAATCTCTTTTACTAAACTTTTCGTTTGAACCATAATGCAAATAGCTGTCAGCACCATCCTTGACAAAATATTGTGAAACGGTATATTGGCTTTTATCGTCTGTTGATAATATCAAAATAAGCCTTTGCCCTTTTTGATAAGTGAAGCCATCGTTATTACTATATTCAATGCCATTGATTGTTCCTCCAGACTGCATTAGCTTAATACTCTTAGAGGGGATATCTCCACGAATTACTTCTGAAACTGTAAAAGTAACGCATGAGTAGGCATGGTTTTCAATTAGCTCTGGAGCAGCAATATCTGTAACAATCCCTTCCACAATTAAAGCGGATTCGTCTATCTCCTTTGTCAAATTAGGCTGTATAAAAGATTTTGCATTTCCGCTTTGGGAAGAAGGAGCAGATTGTGTAGAGGATTCATTTGAATTTGCCTTTTTTTGAAACAACCGTTCAGCAAAGCCAGCATCATATTTTACACCATCATTTCTAACGAATTCACCAGACGATATCTGATTGAATTTAAAACATTGATGTAAAACATATGAGTCATCATCTAAAAACACTATAACTTCTTCTCCTAACTGAAACACGACACTCGGACTATACATAAATTTTTCGTTTTTCCAGATACCACCTAATTCCTTAACAGTAACTATGCTACCAATGGCGTAATCTGCATTTTTGCTTTGAACAACCTTTATTTCTACTGTATGATACACAATCTCATTATTCATTTGGGATTCCTCATTAACTTTGATAACTTCGCCTTTTAAAATAGCAGATGCTTTTTTTATGGCTTGATCATCTGTCAAGTTTTCAAAATGTATATAAATACTTTTTGTTAGTATTTCATTATTAACTGGATGCGGAGATTCAGAATGGGTTTCATTTTCATTTTTATTTGTTGTACAACCGCTTGAAACAAGAAAAATTATGCAACATAAAATGCTGAAAGATATTCTTTTAATATTTTTCATTCTTAACACCCCAAATCATTCAACAATAAATTTTGAATTTTTATTGCTTTTTTGATTGGTGAACTTAAAACACTGGAATCACCCCTTTTAAAATATCTAAATTAGTTTTTATATAGAACACCGTGAAGAATTTCCTCGATGTTGCTCTCTACATAAATACAACAAATTTACAGTACAAACAGGTGACAATTAAGTTGATAACTCCTTGGAAAAGTAACGCTTTCTTTCCCAACTACATCCGACAATCGGCGTTACGGAGCCGGTTGTCGTAAGTCGATTCGTCTTGCCCTGCACGCCACAGTGCTCATGTCCTTGGTTTCCCCATCAAAATGAGGCAGAATTTATAGTTTTTAGACAGTCAGAGAGAGCTGTCAAAAGGCAGCTCTCTCTGTTTTTTATGTTTATTTGTCGGCCTCGGCCTCGGCAGCCTTGGCTTCGTCGATGACCTTCTGCGCGACTACGGGCGGTGCGTCCTCATAGCGGGTGAACTCGAGGGAGAACCAGCCTCTGCCGGCGGTCACGGAGCGCAGGACTGTTGAGAAGTCGCCCATCTCGCCCATGGGAACCTCCGCGATGAGCTCCTGAATCTTCGGCTCGTCGGACGGGCCCATGCCGAGCACGCGGCCGCGGCGCTTGGTGACGTCGCCCATGATGTCGCCGAGATTTTCATCGGGCATATAGGCCTTCAGAGTGCCGATGGGCTCGAGGATAACGGGGTTAGCCTGCGGAATACCGTTCTTGTAGGCTATGTTGGCAGCGGTCTTGAACGCCATTTCGGACGAGTCGACCGGATGATAAGAGCCGTCATAGAGCGTAGCCTTTAAGCCGACCATCGGATAGCCTGCAAGCACGCCCTTCTTGACGCTGTCGCGCAGACCCTTTTCGACTGCGGGGAAGAAGTTCTTCGGCACGGAGCCGCCGACAACCTCCTCGGCGAAAACGAGATCGTCGCTCTCGCAGGGCTCAAAGCGGATAAAGACGTCGCCGAACTGGCCGTGTCCGCCGGACTGCTTCTTATGTCTGCCCTGAACCTCGACCTTCTTGCGGATGGACTCTCTGTATGCAACCTTCGGCACGGTGAGGTCAACCTCAACGCCGAACTTGTTCTTGAGCTTGGATACGATAACGTCAAGGTGCTGTTCGCCCAGACCGGAGAGCACCTGCTCGCGGGTCTCCTTGTTGATGACGAACGAAATCGTGGGATCCTCTTCGAGAAGTCTGAGCAGGCTCGCCGCGACCTTCTCTTCGTCGCCCTTCTTGCGAACCTTGACTGCCATGGACAGGCAAGGGGTCGGGAACTTGATGCCCTCGAGGGTTATCGGGTTTTTGGGCGAGCAGATAGTGTCGCCAGTCTTTATGCCCGCAAGCTTCGTCACAACGCCGATATCGCCGGCGGGGATGCAGGCTGCGTCCTCCTGCTTGCTGCCCTTGAGGGTGATTATCTTGCCCATTCTCTCGCTCTCTTCGGTGCGGGAGTTATATGCGGGAGTGTCCGCGGTTATCTTGCCGGATACGACCTTGAAGAAGGACATCTTGCCGACGAACGGGTCGGCGATGGTCTTGAAGCATATAGCCGCAAGAGGGCCGTTCTCGTCGCAGGGAAGACCGTTCTCGCCCGCCTTGTCGGCTGCGGAGGGAGCGGAATATACTATCTCGTCAAGGAGCATATCGATAGCTTCGCAGGTGTAGCCCGCGCAGGCGTATACGGGGATAACGGAGCCGTCGCTGACTCCGGAGTTGAGAGCCTTGATTATCTCCTCACGGGTGAAGGTCTCGCCGGCAAAGAACTTCTCCATAAGCTCGTCGTCGCTCGAGGCGACGGCCTCGGTGAGTATATCGAGCATCTCGTCAAGCTGCGCGTCGGAGGGCATATCGACTTCCTTTTTAGTGCCGCCGCTGTAGTCAAAAGCCTTGCGGGATGCGAGGTTGACATACGATGCGACCTTGCCGTTCTCCACATGGGGGACGATAACGGGGCAGATAGCGGCGCCGACCTCCTCCTTTATGGCTGCAAAGGTCTTGTAGAAATCGGTGTTCTCCGCGTCGCAGCGGGTGATTGCGAACATTCTCGAGATACCTCTGGCGTTCGCGGCCTTGAGAGCCTTCTCCGCGCCGACGTCGAAGCCGGAGCCCGCCGCGGTGACTATGAGCACGCTGTCCGCTGCGCGGATGCCTTCGCTCATGCCGCCCGCAAAGTCAAAAAGACCGGGAGTGTCAATTATATTTATCTTCGCGCCGTTCCACTCTATAGCGGCGACAGCGGTTGATACCGTGGCCTTTCTCTTCTTCTCCTCGGCGTCAAAGTCGAGCACGGTGGTGCCGTCGGCGACTCTGCCGAGTCTGTCTGTAGCCTTCGCGGTGTAGAGCATGGCCTCCGCAAGGGTAGTTTTTCCTCTTCCGCCATGGCCTGCAATGGCGATATTTCTTATGTCTTTCGCGTTATAGGCTTTCAAAAAAAGTCCTCCTTATCAAAGCGCCGCCGCGCGTTTAGATTTACTGCATAAAAAATAACCACAGTTTTGAGGAAATTATAGCATACATAACTATAGATTTCAATAAAAAATTGAAAATATATTCATTAATGTTATATAAACAGATTAGACGGGACGCAGGGGCGCAAAAGAATAGGAAAATACTATGCTTTGTCACATCGAAGTGCTTTCCGAATAATATTTGTTTCGGATATAAAAATAAGGACCGCAGATTCGCCGCAGTCCCTGACGAAAATATCGCCCGCAATAAAATATCCCCCGCGCCGCTCGACGCAGGGGATACTCGGATTAAATTAATATTTATGCAGCGTTTCTCTCTTTTTTGCGCTCAACCGCACGTCTGATAGCTTTTCCTATCTCGAATACCGGGATAGTGGAGGCTGCGAGACCGGCGGAAATAAGCAGCTCATTGGTCTGGAAAGTGCCGCGCTCGATATCAAAGACCTCGTCGGAGAGACCGGGGAGGTATACGGCAATGAGGGTCAGTGCAGTTGTTACGACAAACGCACCGACGAGCCACCAGTTCATGTTCTTGAACATACTCTTAGAGAAGATGGAGCCTGTGCGCGAGCGCATATTGATAGCGCACATCATCTCGGCGAAGTTGACCGTCAGGAACGCCATGGACATAGCGTTTATGCAGTAGCCGTCGGCACCGCCGAAGAACATATTCTCGAAGCTGCCCACCTCGAGGCGGTAGCCGATGACATAGGCGGCAAGCTCTACTATTGCGAGGTAGATGCCCTGCCATGCCATGTCAAAGCCCGCGCCGTGGGAGAATATGCCGTCCGTAGTCGCTCTGGGCTTTCTCTTCATCAGGTTGCCCTCGGCCTTCTCCATGCCGAGCGCAAGGCCGGGCAGGGAGTCGGTGACCATGTTTATCCAAAGCAGGTGAACGGGCTCGAGAAGCTGGAAGTTGAGAATAGAGGCAACGAACATGATTATAACCTCGGACATATTCGTTGAAAGCTGGAACTGGAGCACCTTGCAGACGTTGTCATAGATCTTTCTGCCTTCTTCGACCGCGTTGACGATAGTGGCGAAGTTGTCGTCCGCGAGAACCATGTCGGCGACGCCCTTTGTGACGTCCGTGCCGGTGATGCCCATGCCTATGCCGATATCGGCGGCCTTTATGGAGGGCGCATCGTTGACGCCGTCTCCGGTCATCGCCGTAACCATGCCGCGTGCCTTCCATGCCTTGACTATCCTCGTCTTATGCTCGGGCTGAACTCGCGCATAGACGGAGTATTTGGTAACCTCTTCGACAAGCTCTTCGTCGCTGAACTTGTCAAGCTCCGCGCCGAGAATAGCCTGCGACGCGTCGGAGATTATGCCGAGCTCGCGGCCTATGGCGACTGCGGTGTCCTTGTGGTCGCCGGTTATCATTATCGGGGTTATGCCCGCGCCGCGGCACTCCTCGATAGCCGCCTTGACTTCGGGGCGGACGGGGTCTATCATGCCGGTAAGTCCGACGAACACGAGGTCGCTTTCAAGCGCCTCGGGCTCAAAGGATGCGGGGACGGAATCGTAATTTCTAAGCGCAACGGCAAGAACGCGCAGAGCCTTGTCCGCCATTCTCTTGTTGTCCGCGGCGATTTTTGCCCGGAACTCGTCGTCCATGGGAACTATCCTGCCGTCTATAAGCGCGGTTTTGCAAAGGTTGATAACAACATCGGGCGCACCCTTTGTGTACTGAACTATGCCGGAAGCCGTCTTATGGACGGTGGACATCATCTTTCTTCCGGAGTCGAACGGAGCTTCGCCGATTCTGGGGCTCGCCTTGACGAGGTCATTCTTGCTCATGCCCAGGGCATAGGCGTATCCGACGAGAGCGGCCTCGGTGGGCTCGCCCGTGACCTTGCCGGCGTCGTCTATCTGAGCGTCGGTGCAAAGAGCCATAGCCTCGGCTATGAGCTTCTCATTGTCGCCGAAATGATCGACGACGGTCATCTTGTTTTGGGTCAGAGTGCCTGTCTTGTCGGAGCAGATTATCTGAGTGCAGCCGAGAGTCTCAACTGCGGTAAGCTTACGGATAAGAGCCTGCCTCTTGCTCATCGCGGTAACGCCTATGGAAAGGATTATCGTGACGACTGCCGGCAGTCCCTCGGGTATGGCGGCAACCGCAAGAGCGATTGCGGAAATGAACGTGCTCAGCGCGGTGTTTCCGAGCAGCTCCCATGAGAAGGGCTCATTGCTGAGCACCAGTGACTCGACGAGACCGACCGCGAACACAACTACGCATATTGCGATAACGAGCTTCGTGAGGAACTTTGAGAGCTCCGCCATCTTCTTCTGAAGGGGAGTCTGCTCCTGCTCGGCGTCCGAAAGGGCGTCGGCTATCTTGCCCATCTCGGTGTCCATGCCGACCGCCGTAACAACTGCCTTGCCGCGGCCGTAGACTATAGTCGAGCCGCTGTAGAGCATATTTTTTCTGTCGCCCAGGGCGATATCATCGCTGCCCGCCGTGCAGTTGAGCGCGTCGATAAGCTTCGTCACGGGGACGCTTTCGCCCGTCAGAGCTGCCTCCTCAACCTTCATGCTGTGGCTCTCGATTATGCGGCAGTCCGCCGGAACGGCGTCGCCCGCCTCGAGCACTACAATGTCGCCTATCACAACATCCTCGCTCTTTATTGTGACGACTTCTCCGTCACGCAGAACATGGCTCGTCGCCGCGGTCATCTCCATAAGAGCGTCCATGGCGGCCTCCGCCTTGCTGTCCTGAACGAGGCTCATAACGGTGTTGATGATAACAACTACGAGAATGACCAGCACGTCCGCAAAATCTCTGAACGAGAAGTTTGCGCCGCTCTCCACGACCGTCACAACGGCCTGAATTGCGGCTGCGACGAGGAGCATGATGATCATGGGGTCTGCGAGGGAGTTGATAAACTTCTTAAAGAGGCTGTCTTTTTCCGCCTCTTTAAGCCTGTTCTTGCCGTATTTGGCAAGGCGCTGCTCCGCTTCGGCCGAGGTCAAGCCTTTTTCGGAGCTCTCGACCGCCGAGAAAACCTTCTCTGTCGGCTCAAGATAGAATTTCATGCGCTTTCAAGACCTTTCTTTTTAATTTGAATGGCAGAGAGCGCAGGAAAAGATTGAAAAAAGACCTTCAACAGTATTACTGCCAAAGGTCTTGCATCAAACGCCTAAAGGCCGTCTGTCTGCTGCCAGCCGAAGCGAGATTGTTGGCAAACAGATAGGATAATCCCCATAGCTACTCCCCATTGGTACATCAATAAATGATATCATATTCGGGGGAAAAGTCAAGGCGTATTCAATAAAAAATTATCTTTTTGTCGAAAAAAATGTCAAATTATTATATTATCTGGAGGCTTTTCTTTTCGCTGCGGCACGCTGAACGGCCTTGATTATCTCGACTATCGGGATTATCGAAAACGCGAGGGTGAGCGATGTCGCATATTCGGCGAAGCCTATCGGAGTGAAGCCGAAGGCGTTCGCGAGGAACGGTATCTCAATAACCGCCGTAGTCAGCACGAGCGACGCCACCATAGCACCGAACAGGGGCAGGTTGTGGCTGCCGCGAAGGCTCATCTTTATGACCGAGCCGCGCTGCGAACGCATATTGAACGAGTGGAATATCTCGCACATCGACATGGTGAGGAATGCCATGGTCATGCCCTGCTCGCACTGTGCGATGTTCATAAACGCCCAGTGTCCCGTCTCAAAGCGTTCGCCTATGAAGAACGCCGCGAGGGTCAGCGCGGTAACGAGCACGCCCTGATAGAGCACATCAAAGCCGAGCCCGCCTGCAAATATTCCGTCCGACGGGTCGCGCGGGCGGCGGCGCATGATATCGCTCTCCGCCTTTTCGAGTCCGAGCGCGAGCGCCGGGAAGCAGTCGGTGACGAGGTTTATGAACAGCAGATGCGGCGCTTCGAGAATGGTGAAGCCGAGAAGCGTTGCGGTGAATATCGCGAGCACCTCCGCAAGGTTCGAGCCAAGCAGGAACTGAATGGCCTTTCGGATATTGTCATATATCCTGCGCCCCTCCTCGACGGCATTGACAATGGTCGCGAAGTTGTCGTCCGTGAGCACCATGTCGGCGACGTTCTTCGTGACGTCCGTGCCGGTTATGCCCATGCCTATTCCGATATCCGCGCTCTTTATCGACGGCGCGTCGTTGACTCCGTCGCCCGTCATGGCGGTTATCTTGCCCTTTGAGCGCCAGGCGTTGACTATTCTCGTCTTATGCTCGGGCTGCACGCGCGCGTATACATATATATTTTCGACTCTGTCCGCGAACTCCTCGTCGCTCATCGCGGAGAGCTCCGCGCCGGTTACGGCCTGCGAGGGGTCGGTGAGTATGCCGAGCTCCGAGGCGATGGCAACGGCGGTGTCCTTATGGTCGCCGGTTATCATAACGGGGGTTATGCCCGCGCCGCGGCACTCCTCTATAGCCGCCTTGACCTCCGGACGAACGGGGTCTATCATGCCGGTAAGGCCGATGAATATCAGATCATGCTCGAGCGCCTCGGGCGAAAAATCGTCCGGCGCGGAGTCGTATTTTCTCATCGCCGCCGCGAGCACGCGCAGAGCCTTATCCGCCATCCTCTTGTTTTCCGAGGCTATTGTCGCCCTTATCTCGTCTGTCATCGGAACGATTTTTCCGTCGATAAAGGCGTGGGTGCAGAGGTCGACGACAACATCGGGTGCACCCTTTGTGTATTGAATAATGCCGTCCGGTGTCTTGTGGACGGTGGACATCATCTTTCTGCCGGAGTCGAACGGAGCTTCGCCGATTCTCGGGCTGTCGCTTTTCAGCTCACCCTTATGAAGTCCGAGGCTTATCGCGTAGCTGACGAGCGCCGCCTCTGTGGGCTCGCCGATCACGAGGCCGTCGGAATCCTCCTGCGCGTCGGAGCAGAGGGACATGGCTCTTGCGAGCAGCTTTTCGTCGCCGTAATGATCGACGACGGTCATCTTGTTCTGCGTGAGAGTGCCTGTCTTGTCGGAGCAGATTATCTGCGCGCAGCCGAGCGTCTCAACAGCGGTGAGCTTGCGGATAACCGCATTTTTCTTCGACATATTCGTAACGCCTATCGACAGCACGATAGTGACCACCGCCGCAAGTCCCTCGGGAACGGCGGCAACGGCGAGGCTGACGGCTACCATAAACACGTCGATAACGCTCTTGAATATCAGCGCGGGATCGCCGCCCGCGAGAGTGGAGCGCTCCATGAACAGCGAAAACGCGAAGATGAAAACGCAGATTCCAAGCACAAGGAAGGTGAGAGTCTTAGAGAGTCCCGCAAGCTTTTTCTGGAGCGGGGTCTGTCCGTCTTCCGCCTTTGTTATGGCGTCGGCTATCTTGCCCATCTCGGTATTCATGCCCGTGTCGGTGACAACGGCCTTGCCGCGTCCGTAGACAACGGCGCTGCCCATATACGCCATGTTCTTTCTGTCGCCCAGCGGAATATCGCCGCCGTCGCCCGCGCCGAGAACGGAGATAATCTTGCTCACGGGCACGCTCTCGCCCGTCAGCGCAGCCTCCTCTATTTTAAGGCTGGCGCTCTCGAATATGCGGCAGTCTGCGGGAACAGCGTCGCCCGCCTCGAGCACAACAACGTCGCCGACGGTCAGCTCCTCGCTCTTGACGGTCATGATTTTGCCCTCGCGTATGACCTTGGAGGTCGCCGCGCTCATCTCCTGAAGCGCCTCGATAGCCTTTTCCGCCTTGCTCTCCTGCAAGACGCCGAGCACGGCGTTTATGAGCACAACGGCGAGGATTATCACGGTGTCCGTAGGGAAGGACGGCGAGCCGGAGACCTTGCCCTCGTAGACTGTCGTCACGGCGGATATGACCGCGGCGACGATAAGGATGATTATCATCGGGTCGGCAAGCTGTTCAAAAAACCGCCTGACGAGCGATTTCTGCTTTGCCTGTGCCAATTTGTTTTTGCCGTATTTCTCAAGACGGCGTTCGGCCTCGGACTGCGAAAGTCCGTTTTCCGAGCTCTCCGTCCGCTTAAACACCTCGCGGACGTCCTCAAGATAGTACTTCAATTTTTATGCCTCCCTTTCGGTTAAACAAAAAAGACCTTCGACAGACTTATGTCTGCCAAAGGTCTTGCCTCAAACGCGCCTGAACGCATATGTCTGCTGCCAGCCGGGCTCGGTCGGTTATTGCGGCCTGCACGACGGTTGGTGACAGCAAGATGGGCTTTTGCCCATAGCTACTCCCCAATGGATTACATTTATCATATCCTAAAGGACATATTTTGTCAATTAACAATTTGTAAATTTTTATCGGGCTTTCGTGATTATTCGACAAAATTGCTATTGACAAAGGCGAAACGGGATTATATAATTATTTGCGTATTCTGACAAATGTTTCTGTGGACTCGCATGTTTTTTGTAAGCCATTGACCGTTTGCGTTTGATGGTTCGATAAAATGTGCGGGTCCATTGCACAACATATAATATAGAATGCAAATTTTTTCACGGAGGTACCGCAATGAAGGGTACAGTCAAATGGTTCAACGCAGAAAAAGGTTTTGGCTTCATCGCTAACGATGAGGGCGGCGACGATGTTTTCGTACATTTCTCCGCTATCGTTGCAGACGGATACAGAACTCTTACCGAGGGTCAGAAGGTCACCTTTGAGGTCGAGCCGGATCCCAAGGATTCCAGCAAGCTCAGAGCTGTCAACGTTGTCGGCGAATAATTTTTCCCGCAGTTGATAAGACGGCCGCGTTTCCGCTGACCGCAGAGCAAAATGACAAAGGTCATAATTCACAAAGCGTGGATTATGGCCTTTATTTTTTCCCGATTTTTTTGTTTTACGCTCTAATAATTATCGGTAAAGCGAAATGCATTGCCGCGGGCAGAGTTGTTTTTGATATAATATTGTGATATAATTCAATATAAAACAGATATGCATACAGTGAAGAAGGGATGTGCGACGATGTCGGTTCCGAAGTATTATCAGTTTTTTCCATATGTTCTTGACTGCCTCGCGGACGGAGAGGAACATAATTTAAAAGAGATTGCGGAATATTGTGCCGATAAATTTAAGCTTACCGATGAGGATAAAAGAGAAATGCTGCCGAGCGGGCAGCCGACATATCTAAACCGCGTCGGCTGGGCAAGAACCTATCTGAAAAAAGCCGGATTGATAGACAGGGCTTCAAGATCGGTATATGTGATAACGGAGCTCGGGAAAGAAGCAGTTGAAAAAGGATGCAGCAAAGTTGACCTTGATTATCTGCGTAAATTTGATTCTTTCAACGAGTTTTCCAATCCTAAAAATGCCCAAACGGAGAAGAGCGGCATAAACAAAAAAGAGGAAAGTCCGCAGGAACAGCTTGAAATCTCCATACGAGAAATCAATTTGTCGCTTGCCGACAGTTTGATGGGCGAGTTGTTGAAAATGACTCCGTATGATTTTGAAAACTTAATCGTAAGACTGCTTATAAAAATGGGTTACGGAACATTAAAACAAAACGAATCGGCAGTTACTCAAAAATCCGGAGATGAAGGTATTGACGGAATTGTGTCGGCAGATAAGTTCGGTTTCGATTCGATTTATATACAGGCGAAAAAGTGGAGGTCGGATACCACGGTCGGGAGACCCGAGATACAAAGATTTTTAGGTGCGTTGGCGGGACAGGGTGCAACAAAGGGGATTTTTATCACGACGGCACACTTTTCAAAAGAAGCAACAGCTTTTGCGGAAAAGCAGCTGCACCAAAAAATTGTTTTGGTTGACGGGAATCAACTGACGGAACTGATGATTGAATATAATTTGGGTGTTTCGGTGGTCGAAACCTATGTAGTCAAAAGAGTTGACTACGATTTTTTCAATGATGATTTGTAATAAAACAGGCGTCGGAGCTCAGCTGCCTTGACGCCTGTTTTTCTGCTGTTCGGTAACAGCAGAAAGTAAATCAATCATTATTATTTCTTCTCGAAAGCATATCTTTGGCAATTCTCTTTGCAAGCTCATCCATGTGCGAGAAGTCCATGGCGGAGATATATATGCTCTCCAATTTGTCGTGAATTTCCTTTGCGCTCTTGAGCGAGTCCGCCGCCTCGGCGATAAACTCGCCGTAGGCCTTCTTGGTGAAGTTCAGCCGCGGCAGACGGCGGCGAAGCGCGGCGCGGTCGGTGAAGCGCGCGCAGTTTGCAGCCTGTTTGAGGTCACGAAGCCGAGCGACAGCGCGGGAATGAGCAGGTGCTCTGGCTCGCCGCTCGGGTCGAGCGGGCAGGGACTTGCGATTATATCGTGCCCGCCCGACAGCGCATATCCGCGCAGCAGGGAGAGCAGCGCCGATGAGCACGCCGCATTTTCGTCCTCTATGACATAGACTTTCTCGCACATCGCCTCAACGGTTTTATTAAAAAAGGTTATCCCGTCCGGCGTGACGGCGGACAAATTTATGTGGCGCTCCTCGCCGATACGCCCCGCAGGAGCGCCGAACTCGCGCGCCGCTATGCGCGATGCCGTGCGCTTTATTTTTGCCGTGTCGGCGCAGGCGAGCGTCAGGCGCAGAATATCCTCGCGCAAAAGAGCCGAGGCCTCGAGGAAACGTCTGCATCTGCGGTGATATGCCGCGTTTTCGTCGCTGAGAGAGATGATTTCGTCACGCCGCGAGCGCAGAATGTTTTTATCCCAGAATTTGCCCAGGTCGATTATTTCCTGCGCGGCGCCCGGATATTTCGGCTCGAGCGTGTGCGGAGGAGTGCCGTCAACTACTAAGCAGTTGAGAGCGGGCGCATACACGCCGTCGAGCGAGGCGGGGTCGGAGGAGCAGTATATTAGCTCCGTCCCGATTCCCGCATCGGTCAGGGCGGCGTTTATCTTTTTCATCAGGCTCGATTTCCCCGTGCCCGGACCGCCCTTTATTATATATGTGTACCCGCCCGAATGAGCGGGGCACAGCTCGCCGAAAAACGAATGAAAGCCCTCGGGCGAGCTGCACCCGAGAAAATAGCCGATGTTACCCATAATACGCCTCCCGAAAAGTCATATTACAGAGTATTCACCGCCCGCTTGTCAGGTTACGGAAAATACAGGCGCGGATATTTGCCGCCGATAACACCCTCGTCAAGGTTGACAAATCGGGCTAAAAAAGGTAAAATATCATGGGTAAATTTGAACGGCTCTTGCGGAGTCTGTCCCTCTGTCGGACGAAGAACCGCGACTATGTTTCTGAGGGAAGCGCGGGTGGTTTGGGAGCGTGTGACCGCCTCATAAGCCGACCGCCGAAAGCTCGCAAAATCTCCGTTTTTCTCGCATTTCCTCGCTTTTCCGCCGCCGTGTGTTTCGGCAAAAAACTTTTGACCACAGATTTGACCACTTACGGATTTGACAGAAAAATTGAATATTTTCACCAATCGGGGTGTGGCGCAGCTGGTAGCGCGCGAAGTTTGGGAGTGCCGTGGCGGTATCCGGGACGGGGTAAGTCGAAACGCCGCAAATCCTTGCAACACGGACGATAGCGGGTTTTTCTCCGGTTGCCGAAAACGGCATAAAAGTGGCTTTGACCACAGGAATGACCACAGACAGAAAAATCTTTGATTTTCTCCCTCGCCGTGGTATAATGGCAGAAATTGAATATCCGGGTGTAGCTCAACTGGTAGGGCGCGACATTTGGGAATACATGCGGAAGCCATAAAAAACTAAATATCGGGGTGTTGCGCAGTTGGTAGCGCGCCTGCTTTGGGAGCAGGAGGCCCGGGGTTCGAGTCCCCGCACTCCGACCAAAAAACTTTGAAAAACCGCCGTTTTCGGCGGCTTTTCTGCGTTATTAGTTTGGATTTTGTGTTTTGTACTGATCCCATAGTTTTCTAAACAATCTGGGTCAAAGTGCGAAAACAGCAATGCGGCGGCAAGCTCAATTTGCCGCCGTTTTCTCATTTGACCCACAACCTGACCCACACAGGCAAAACTGGGACAACCACACGGAATTTTGGGGCAAAAAACGCCTCAAGATGTTCAGATTGAAAATGCAGTCGAAATAGGGTATAATTGGATAACGGTAGGCCTTGTGCCTGCAAAGCCAGCCGTACGGTGTTCCCGTGCGGCTTTTTGTATTTCGCATTCCACATACAAAACGGAGAGATGCTTTATGTGTACTATAACAAGCCAGCAATTCAATGACTTTAATGTCTTCAGCCTTGATGACTCAAACATCTTTATTCATATCAATTTGACTGAAGATTCATTTTACAATGGCTTTGTAAAATATTTTTTGGACGAGTCTCGTATTTTGAGGTATGCAGAAAATAAAGCAAGCCTTGCCTTCACCCCAAGTAAAAGGAACTATGCTACTCTGTACAAGCATCTTGGATACTATATCGACGAATATAATCTGGAAAAACTACCAGCCACAATTGAAGAAGAGGTTATAAAAATTCTGGCTGATGAGTACCAACTCAATGATCCCGGCGATGGCAATCTCCAAGTCAGACTTGATAAAATAGGGAAAATTGGTGAATATCTCTTTTGCAATTTATTGTCCGAGTATTTCAATTTCAATTGCATTATTCCAAAGGTTCACCTTACCACCGACTTCAATATGAGTATCTATGGAATTGACACCCTGTTTTATTCAACTGAAAATGACATGATCCTTTTAGGAGAGTCAAAGTTCAGTAAATCTTTGAAAAACGGAATTGGATTAATTAATAAATCTCTGAAAACCTACGAACAGCAAATCAAAGATGAGTTTGTCCTTATGCTTAGTAACCGCTTTTTGAAAAACAACATGGGTATTTTCGGAGATAAATATAACGACGCCATTGAATTAAGCCTTAGTATTGAAGAATTCATTACGAATGCAAATGTAAAACGAATCGGAATACCAATATTTATTGCACACGGAACTGATACAGACGTTGATGGAATTCTGAAGCAAACAAAGTCCATAAAGCAGCATACATTTTTAGGTGTAGAAACACAGTACATTATTCTATCGCTTCCGATAGTCGATAAATCCAAACTTATTAGCGCATTTACACAGGAAATTGCTGAGAGGAGAGCATTATATGAGCGACTTGCGACCCAACAGTGATCCTCAATTTCTTCGAGAACAGTACATAAAAAGTTTAGATTCTGCTGCCAATCCAACACAAAAGGCGCGGGAATTAGCTGATGATTTATTTTCGTTGGATCTAACAGTATATTCTTCAAATTATACTTTTGATTCCTTGATATACTCCTCCATGGCAAAATCTATTCTTGATGGTTCAGTATCACTACATCCTGAACAGCTCCAGATACTTAATGAAATTACTGCAAACGATGCATTAATTGTGAGCGCACCTACAAGCTTCGGTAAGACATTCTGCATATTTGAGTACATTGCCAAGGCAAGACCTCAGAATATTGTATTGATAGTGCCTACATTGGCTTTGGTAGATGAGTACCTAAAACGGGTCATAAAAAAGTATCAAACATTCTTTTCTCAATACAAAATTCACACTCATATCGATGAGAACAGAACCTATGATTTTGATCAGAAAAACATATTTATTTTAACCCATGACCGAGTGGTTCAAGAAAGCACCTATGCTATGATTGAAAAAATTGACTTTCTTGTTATCGACGAGGTGTACAAACTCGAAACCGACCCGAGCAACGATAGAGTTCTGGTCCTAAATATGGCGTATTACTATCTCGCACAAAAGGCGAAAAAGTATGTATTACTTGCACCATTTATCAAATCTGTGGAAAACATTGAAATGCTCGAAAAAGTCCCAGTTTTTTATAGCACCCTGTACTCTCCGGTTGTAAACGAAGTAATTCCTGTCAATATATTACGACATAATGATCGTTATCCTGAATGTCAGCGGCTCCTTTCAACATTAAATCCAGAGGACAAAACCCTAATCTATTTTCCTACCGTTACGGGCATCTATAAATACGTAAATGAGTATATTGCCAACGAACCACTTATCGATGAGACTGATGTTCCTACACAGTATTTTTTGGCATGGGCACGTGAGGAAATCCATGAAGAGTGGTGTGTAATAAAGGCCATGGAACGCGGATATCTGATTCACAACGGTCAAATCCCCATGGGTACACGCATGCTCCAGTTAGACTATTACGAGTCTATCGGGGCCTATAACAAATTATTGTGCACATCAACATTGTTGGAAGGCGTTAATACTACGGCGAAAAATATAATTATTACGAAGCCGTCCAGAATGTCTGATCGTAACGACAACAAGGATGATTTTTCAGCTTTTGATTTTTTTAATCTTGTTGGCCGAACCGGGCGTCTTAATCAGCATTTTATTGGGAATGCATACTATATTAAAACCCCGAGTGACCCTGAGTACCAACGAATTGATGCAATAAGAAGTATCAAGTTTGAAATTACCGATGACAGTAAAGATATTGATATTCAAAAAGGAAACATCGAAAAATATCCTGATGTTGTCGCCTTTCTAAGTCATCTCGGGATCAGTATAGATGAATACCACACTCACATTGGCAGTCGCCTTCGCTTTGAAACCGTAAAGGCAATCTATTTACAGTACAGAAGCATGCGAAACCGGCTCCTCGAAGAATTACAGTGCTTCATAGACATTGAAACACACGGGAGATTAGACCTTGTAAAAATTCTATACGAGATTTCAGAAGGAAAAGCAGATGCATATAAATCGAACATAATAAATAACCTTCTCAACCGGAATAGGCCCAAAATAAAAACTGTAGTTAATGAAGTTAACAGATATTTTTCTACACGAAGAATTGACAATATCATCTCTACCACCATAAGTATGAAATCAAGTTATATTGAACACCGTTTTTATCCTCGTGTACTCCTAATACGTTACTTTCTCGAATTATCACACGCTCCCGCTCAGCTTTTAGACATTTTGGAAAGCAAGATAACCGGAGCCATCGAATACCTTTATTTTGCCACATCTAAACAGAAGAAAATGCTAATTGATTTAGGAATTTATGAGAGAGACGTAGACACGATAGTAAAAATCGTTGGTGATGATTACAACGATACTTTTGAACTAAAAGAACGCCTTCAAGCAAATTTGGATAAACTCCAACGCATTAGTTACATTTCAAAATATGTAATTCAGTCTATACTATAATCGTGGTCATTTTTCATGAAGGGTACTCATCGTTTGTGATGAGTACCCTTACGAAACTTTATCCCACCATCTCAAACGGAATGACTTTGCATCCGCCGCTCTCGGGCGGTTCAGGCGGTGTAGGTGCTGTTTCGGGCAGAGCCGTGTCCATGAAGCTGCCCATCTTGTCTGCGGCCTGGAGCTGCATATGGTTGGTGACATGGGTGTACGTATCCAGCGTGAAGCCGGCGCTGTAATGGCCCAGCATACTGGATACCGTTTTCACATCGGCGCCGGTCTGCAGAGCCAAGGTCGCAAATGTATGTCTTAAGTCATGGAAGCGAACTCTTTCGTCGATACCCGCCGCTCTCAGGATCTTCTTGTGCAGCCTTCCCACTGCGTCGGGACTCCACATCTCTCCCGTGTGCGGCGACGGGAACAGATACTTGCTGTCGGGATGATTCTTCCTGTCCTCCACCAGAAGGTCGACCGCCTGCTGCGGGATGACCACGGTGCGGATGGAGTTCTGCGTTTTGGGTGAGGCAACGATGATCTCACCCTTTACACGACCAACCGATTTGTTCACGCTGATGGTGCGCTGCTCCGCATCCAAGTCTGTCCACAGCAGCGCCAGAAGTTCTCCCCGGCGCAGGCCGCTGGTCAGCTCCAGATAGAACATGGGCAGAACACCGAAGTCCTGAGCGCAGCGGAGATAGTCTCCGATCCGGTCGGGCGGAATGATGTTCATTTCCGTCTTCTCCTTCTTGGGGATGCGGACATTGTCGCAGGGGTTATGGTTGATGATCCGTTCCGCCACCGCCTGCTGAAGCGCCTGCCGCAGTATCATATGGATGCCTCGCACTGTTCTGTTGGACAGACTCAGATCGGTTTCCGTATCCGTCTTCGGGATGCGGCCACGGTTCTTGGATCGATTGTAGAATTGCTGGATCTGGATGGATGTGAGCTGCTTCAGCTTGATTTTTCCGATGCCAGGGTCGATATGATTGCGGATGTAGCTTTCATAGTTGTTTGCCGTTGCGGGACGCAGATGGGGCTTGGAGTAGGTTTCATACCAAAGCCACATCCATTCGCCCACCGTATAGTCGCCCTTAAAGTTGATGGCCGGGCCACGGTTTTCATGGATGGCCTCCTGCAACCGTTTTCGTGTTTCGGCCTGGGTCTTGCCAAATACACTTTTCACGATGCGTTTTCCGGTGTCCGGATCGTAGCCTTCTGTGTAGCGGCCTTCCCATCGTCCATCCGCTCTGTGGCGGATGCTGCCTTCGCCGTTTGATCGTCGTTTTGCCATTGTACGATACCTCCTTTTATAACACAAACACATACCACACTTCCTGTGAAATAGCCATGACTAAAAGCCCGCTTTTTCGGAACACATTTGATCCAACCATCGCAGGAATTTATCCTTGGGAACAACGATTCGGCTCCCAACCTTAAATGCTGGGAAATCCTTGCCGCGGGTAAGCTCATAGCTGCCGGCCAAGGATAACCCCATGATGTTTGCCACATCCGGTACAGAGAGCATAACGGGCAGCCCATCGTAGTTTGTATAAACTGTTCTTTTCATAATTTTCCTTTCTCCTTCCCGCGGGAAGGTTTTAATTTGTTGTCATTCGTATTGGTGATACATTTCCCCCTCATTATTTGGAGTGGGGTGCTCCGGCAGTTACCAACCCATTGTCATGGTCGGACCGTTGTCGGGATGGTCATCTTCTTTATGGCCCATAGCGATACGCTTGCTCTGAAGCTTTCGACGGAGCTTCTTATCGGTCATTCCGGCCGGTGATTTCCTCGGCAGAGAGTTGTCCTGGAAGATGCGGCTCATGTGATGGAACAGTCTTGTGGAGGACAGCAGCACGGACGGCGGCTTCATTTCCTCCATTCTGTCCAGCATAACTTGTGCGTAATCGTGTCCCAGCTCTGCCGCCTGCGTGAACCAGTAGGCAGCATTCTCTCTGTCGTGCTCGATGCCTTTGCCCTCCAGACAGAGCTTGCCCAGCAGGTACTGTGCGTGGGACACATCGGCTTCCGCCGCCTTCATGAGATAATCCAGAGCGAGAGGAATGTTCTCTTTTACGATAGTACCTTTCAAGCACTCCTTGCCCAGACGATAGGCGGCATAGACGTTGCCGTCATCCGCAGCTTTCACCATCCAGCGGATGCCCTGAGCCGGATCGCGTACCTCGATATCTTCAGAGAGGTACAGCTTGCCCAGCGCATACTGGGCGATATCGAGGCCCTGCTTTGCCGCCGCTTTGAACCAGTACTCTGCTGCTTGGCTGTTCGGCAGGACAGGATCTCCGTCCCGGCAGAGCTTACCCATGAAATATTGTGCATGGACATCGCCGCTCTCGGCCAGAACCGTCATCTCTACCACTGCGGCATCCCGTTCCGGGAGTTCAGCATTGCAATCACGGATGATCTCCCTCAGATCCCAATACGCCCATGTCACATCTTTCTCCGGGTCGGGTTCGTCGTACTTTCGGATATCGCCGTCCTCGAAAGTGAGCGCACCCAACTTCAACGCCTCCTGGATGACAGCATTTTTGATCTGCCGGAACTCTTTCTGCTGGGACATCCTGAACCGCTTGGTTTCCTCCTCGGTGTAGTAGCTCTGTACCTTGCCCTGCAGTACCAGCCACCGCTCATAGCACTCCCGCACGATAGGCAAGCGTTCCATCTCGTCAACCACACTGTCCACCAGTTTCTTCACGGATTTCGGCAGGTATCCGTAGGTCTTCTTTCCCTGTACCGTTTCCAGCTTCATGGACAGTTCCCAGATGAGCTGCTCCGCTTTTGGATTGCTGCAGAGACCCTCCCGCATTTGCTTTGCCAGCTCCAGCATCGCCTTGCGCGATTCCTGTACCAGCTCATCACGAGCCTCCGTCTTCTGCTCATAGAGATGCAACATCTCCTCCCGGAAAATATCGTTGGTGAGCTTAGACTTGATGGTTTTGATACCGTCTCGGGACAGATAGGCCTGGCCCGCTTTTGCGGACCAGGCCATCATGTGAATATGCGGATGATGCCCCTCATCATGGAAGGCAGCGTACCATCGGAAGTCGTTGACCGGAATTTTCATCGCCGCCGCGATCTCATTTCTGTGCGCGCGGATGAGATTTTTCCACGCCGCGGCATTGCCATAGCCGAGACGCTCGGCATCTTCACGCCGCAGGGAGATGATGTGCGTCCAAACATTTCCGCGGTAGTTTTCCAACGCGGACATCGCCTTTTCCATGTCCACGTTGTCTTCATCACCAAACAGGCCGTGAGAACCGAAGCGTTCGGCGCGAGGACGAGTGGCGATGTACTTCATATAGACCTCAGAGCTTTGTATGGCATCCCAGTTGGACTCCAGCGCCATAGTGATGAGTGCCGACGCATTCACCTTTGTAGGCGCGGCATGGTAGTCGCTGTACTCATAGGAATTTTTGCAGTCAGGAAAATCCTGCAGCAATTTGTTGATGAGCTGCGTCTGTCGCTTTGTAGGCGGACGCGCATCGGGAACCATCTCAACATTTTCACGGGTGCCGATGTACTTGAGATAGCCGCCGGCGTTGCCCGTGTTTTTGATGTAGGGACTTTTCAGAATCAGCTTTACCACTGATCATCCTCCTCATCACTGTAGGACGGCGCACTCATGCGTGCACGCTTTTCGAGAGAGATGAATCCGTTGGTTTTCTTCACGGTGTTGACACTATCCCGTCTGCGGCGGCGCAGCTCCTCCTCCGTGAACTCAAAGCTGTCTGCGATGATGCCGGTGAGTTCATCCAGACCGACCATGCAGTTGAAGCTGATTGCACTGAGTCTGCTCTCCAGCTGACTGAGCCGACCATCCAGATAGGACTGCAGTGCCTGCGGCAGCAGATCGTTGTTGTCGTTCATTTCCAGATAGTCAGCGTAGAAATTGATGGCTCGTTTCATGAACTCATTCTGGCTGCGGCAGTTAGCAGCTTTGTACCACTGCTCCACTCTTTGGGCTGTTTTCGGCTCTACGCGCAGGGTAGGCCGAACCTTGGTTTCTTTGCTCATTTTTCCTCCATTTCTGCGGTGTGGCACCGCTCAAACGCTTGATTTTGCTTACCTTTCCGTGAATGAGACGTCAGAATGCTCATTCCTTGCCGAAACAGACACCAGATTTCGGCTGTCGGAAAACCCTTGAAACCGCCCGCACTGCGGGCAGATGTGATTGCACCGACGGAGGTAAAGACGTCGGTGCTTTATCCCGCTTTTCCTTTCGTGCCGCCAATTGCCTCAAAATAGGCCATAATCTCCCTTGCGAAATCGTCGGAAGATCCGTACATACGGCCCGTTTCTTCGGCTCCGAGCTTCATCACGAGTCTGAGGAGATCGGCGTTGAACTTGCGCTTGTACTTCTCAATGAGCAGCCTTGCACAGCACGATTCCATCTCAGTCAGCGTGTCGAGGATGCCTGTAATGTACAGGTGCAGGACATCTCCCTTCTCGAGAGGTACGCCGAACTCATCTTCGCTCACCGTGCTTACGTTTTGCAGAATGTAGCTTGTGCGCTCTGCTGTGATCATTCCATCCATGCTGATGGCGTACTCTATCAGTTCACGCATCATGCTGTCACCTCCTCTCCGTTGGCATCCACATACACAGGCGCTTCATCTTTCGGCCTGGGTAGCGGAGGTAGGTCCAAAATGAAGTAGGCGTTATTGGTCTGTCGGTTTTGTCCGTGCCGTCTTTCGTAGGTAGGAACATAGTTGATGAAGCCGCGTCGCTTCAGTTCCTGCACGGCAGCACGAGCTGTGGTGGGAGAGCAGTTGCTGTTGGCAGCGATGGTCTGCATACTGGGCCAGCATGTACCGCGACTTCCGGCACAGCACCCCAGATAGCTGTAGACCATGAACTGCACCGGTGTGAGTCCGTAGCTGAACATTACGTTGCTGAGTTTGAAAAATCTTTGTCCTAAAATTTGCATTTGTGTTTCCTCGCTTTCAATTTGATGTGAAATAAAATGGCTCCCGAGAAAATTTCGGGAGCAGTGTCTATATTGCAAATTTTAGGTTTTGTGATATGATAAGCGTGTGGAGGTGATACCGTGAGACAACACAAATATGTGATCTATGAGCTTTCTGCGAAAGCTGTCATCAGCTACGCAGTGCAGAGAGACGGAAAATATATTTTCGAGCTGGATCACTCCTCCACGATGAAATGCAAAAATCCCGGAGCCACTCATGAGCAGAGCAGCAACGCCCTGTTCCACCAGCTCCTCTGTGAGCTGTACGGCAGAGGTGAGAACAGCTCCGCATCAAAATACGCATCCACGAAATTGGACGATGCGATTTTCTATATGAATTTCTCCGGTATCTTTGATGTGCGCGGCAACAGCGGCAGACAGATTTTGCGGAAAGCAAAGGCCAGAGACATGTTCCGTCCGGAAGGTATCACTCTGACCATCGGTAGCACACCACGCCGTTATGTTGCTTTTGAACGCTCCGGCAACATGAGCCGCAACGGACGGCTCTCCTTCATTCGCGCGGATTTGTATGAGCGTGTGCGTCGACGCATTATGCTGGGTATGCACATCGGTCAGTGTCAGCTCAGTAAGCTCTACGCCTACAACGGACTGATGATGTCCACCGGCGCCCGTGTTGAAGATGTCGGCATTGATGTCCCCAGCCGTGTGATCGTCGTTGACAATCTTGTTCGCACCGTGCATAACGTCAACGTCATTACCGTCGAGGATGACGGCACCCAGAACAGCACCCGCAAATATGCGCGAGTGGAAAAACGCGCGGATATCAACATCACCTGTTTTGACGGTGAAGGCTTGATCTCCACGCAATATGCTGAGGCCATTGACGAACGGCTCTGCGGAGAACATGTCCACACCTCGTTCCAGATCAGACTGCCTTTTGTGAAGGGCATGCTGCATCAGGTGGATTTCAAGGACTTTCTAAAAAACTGCGGTACGAAAGCCATCACCGATATCTGGGGCAATGCTCATGCCGTTGATGATGTGGAGGTCATTCTGACCAAGAGCATGTTCAAAGGCTACGGCTGGCTGAAAGAGAACGGTATGTCCTGGGAGGACTATTGGAGCGCTTTCCGGAAGTACGACCATGCGCTGTATGTTACGCAGGTGAGCCGCGAGGAGCCGGAGGCCACCACGGAACTGAATTATCAGTTCCTGACCACCGTTTCCATTCAGGCGGAGGAGTTCCGGCCTTCTGATCTTCCACCTGGCTGGACACACAGCCCTGCCGATGATCCACGGCACTGGCTTACCAAACAGACTGAGCTGGCCTACTACAATTTTCGTGCCGATTCCGAGTTCCGTATCAACTATTTCCTCAAGCATCTGAAACAGGTATTCTTCCGTATGGGAGAAAAGACCACAGTGGAACACATGGCATCGGCCTTGAAGAAAAACGTGCTGCTAATTAACGAACCAGCTTTCACCAAGATCCTCGATGACAAGGCCGAGCAGATTTATGAGCAGTATGGTGAGGGCCGTCTGATCGTGGATGGGGACATTCGCTATCTGTCCGGAGATCTGCTGGACTTCCTTGTTCTGCTGATCGATCCGCAGGCGAAACGCAGCAAGAGAAATGATCTCTATTTCAACGCCGCAATGACAAACCATTTTCCTGAGCGCGCCTTCTATGCGCCAAAGGCAGTCTATGAGCGCGGTTGGAGCTGTATATTGTTACGTAATCCTCACATAGCCCGAAATGAAGAACTGCTTCTCTCTTTTTACGATGATAAAAACAACATGCGCAGCCACTACTTTGGTCATCTGAGCGATGTGGTTATGGTTGACTCAAACATGCTGGCAGCAGAGCGCTTGGGCGGCGCTGACTATGATGGCGACATGATCCGCACCATCACCGATCCCGTTCTAAACGACTGTGTGCGTCGTAACTATGCCGGTTATGGAAGTTTCCAAAAATATGAGTCATACAATAATCAGGACAATCTTCCACTTTTGATGATCCCCGCGGCGGAGCCTCTGATCTGTGATGCCGATGATTGGGAAGCCCGTTTCGACGCTGTCAGCAGCACCTTCTCCTCCCGCATCGGTCAGATCTGCAACGCCGCTCTTGACCGCAGTATTATCGCTTACAACGAAAACTCCACTACCGAAGAGCGTGAACGCTGTCGCAAGGAGGTTGAGCATCTGGCCATCGTCACCGGCCTTGAAATCGACTCAGCCAAGAGCGGTATTAAGCCGGATCTGGATATGTACCTCAATCGCCGCACTGTGAAGCGGAATCTGTTCCTTCAGTATCGAACTTTAGCGGAAGATGCCAAATCCAGCCGTCGGTCCTGGTATGAGAAAAAGCATACCGACAAAACTAAGGATTTTCTGAAAAATACCGACTGGAGTAAAGTGGACTCCAACGTGGAGCGCCTGCCGTATCTGGCCTGGCAGATGAAAAAGAACACGCCCAGCGCCAAGATGAAGCAAGCCAAGGATTCAGAACTGTTCACCTTTGCGGTAAAACCAGATTGGAAGGACACACTTGATCCCAATGTCAAAGAAAAAGTTGCGGCTTTGATGGAGGATTACAGCACCTGCCTGAAACGCATCCGATATCTGCGCAGTACGAATAAGGCGCCAAAACGCAAAGGCGATATTGAGCGCATTCTGTATGCCCGTGATCAGGAGGATGCTTATGATACCGACGAGCTGTATGCACAGTTCCGCTCTCTGCCGCCCCAGCGCATTACAGAGCTGTTTGATATGGCCACCGCAGAGAAATGGCACTTGATGGACGCGGACAGCCGGGATCGATTCCTCGTGCGTGAGCTGCCGGAGTTTGCAGGCTTCCATGACCTTCTGAGTGACTTCCGTCATGATGGTTTCCGTTTGCTGGGTGACATTCTCTCTGATATTGCCGATGAAAACACCAGTGAACAAATGAAAAAACTGACCCGCGGAAGCGAGTCAGCGGAGTATATTCAAATGCTCTTTGCCTATGCGGAACGACCGGAGGGCCGAAACTATCTGCAGGCTGTATCCGAAAAATGCAGGGAGTATCTGGTGCGCATTGTGCCAGTCCGTGCAGCCGTGAAATATCTGGTTGCCCTTGGCTATCGGGACAAGCTGTGGGATCTTGTGCCGGATGCCGTGGAAAAGAACTTGTTGGAGGTGCGCCATGGTAAATGAGTGGAAGGAATATCTGGACTACACCGGTACCGTGAACTACACCTCCACCGGTAAGCCGGACTCTACATGGCGGGGCCGATTCAGCTTTGAGGCTTTTGAGGATCTCCATGGCTTTAACCGCATCCTCACTACGATTGCACGCCGGTATCTCTTTCATAATGCCGATGGCAGTTTACTGTCCGACGATCCCAGAAGTCGGCTGGAGCTGGCTCATCACGCTATGTGTGCCTGGTGCAGTATCCCCGATGATAAAGACACGGAAAGGCAGTCGTGGGGCCATCGCACCGATTTCCGCGAATTGCATGAGGATTTTCCTGATCTGGTGGATGCGGAAGGCCGCGGATGGTTTTATCGGCATTACTGCGCCGTCATGGACTTTGCCGCAAATAATGCAAAACTGGTCAGAAAAACCTACGCCAAAAAAGCACCCGCTTTGATGGCAGAGTTTCCAGACCGCTGGCGCAATAAAATCGTGGCTGCACAGTATCCCATTTTGTCTAAAAATACGGACGCTTCCTGGCCTCTGCGTTTTGAGGACACGCTTGCCCGTGCGTTGGAACTTGGCCCTCTGCGGAATGTGGATATCGAGCTGCCGCCGGCACTGAAGGAGAAAATCAGAAAAACTCTCCCTGAGTCCATTCCCGCAGACAATGCGTACATGGTTTTTGAGTTGATCGCTTACTACGTTGCAAATAAGCCGGAGGATAGCGACTGGGTCGTACTGCCGGTCACGAACTTTGACTACTGCTTTGGGGACAGCAATTTCAGCCATACTTATCTCTCCAGAATTCCCGAAGAGATCCTTGTCCGCAGTCACAGGTACGACATCAGCCGCTACCGTGTTATGCCGGAGTATTTGCCCTAATTGTTTTTCTCTGTCTTAATGAAAGGACAGGCATTCTCACCGATGAAATCCGTCGGTTCAGGATGCCTGTTTTCTTTATAGATATTCAGTTCGTGGCTCAGCCGCCATGCCAAGCAGAAGCCGCTGATAAAGCTGTCGATGGCTCTGTCCTCTGCGGTCTGGTCTTTGCAGTCAATGATCTGCAGCACCAGCCTGCGCTCCGGTTTCTCCAGCCGCTCGATCAGTTCCTGGTGGCAGGCTTCGTTTTCTGCTTTCAGCTTCGCCACCGGCAGTGGCTCATAGAAGCCGTCATAAAGTGCTTTGAGTAGTTCGTTCATAGTTTTCGCCTCCTCTGCAGCACAAAGATATACCACAGAAGTCAGCGGAAAGCTACTTAAAGATTGGTTTCGAAAAGGAATTTAATTTGTTGTCTTTCGTCTTGTTGATATATTCCTCACCATGTCACGAGCCCCCCTGATTTCACTGCAAAGTGCATAGAGGCGCTCATCTCGCACAGCTTTTTTGAGTTCGCATTCCCAAACAACAATCACATTCCATCCCTGACTACGAAGCTGTTCTGCGTTTTTCTTATCTCTTTCCACATTGCCAAGTATTTTTGGTCGCCAATAGTCTTGATTTGAAGAGGGCCAAACAAAACGTGGGCAGTCATGTTTATGCCAAAAACAACCATTCACAAAAATAACTGTTCTATACTTAGGGAGTACGATATCCGGCTTTCCCGGCAATTTCTTATCATTTTTTCGATAACGAAAACCTTGCGAAAAAAGAAATTTCCTGACTATCTCTTCTGGT
>OHEZ01000459.1_pt1 | contig 27162 bp, 27 predicted proteins | sample 1567391 | NCBI WGS metagenome assembly OHEZ01 (sample SAMEA3879518, study PRJEB24766) | human gut metagenome | biome: human-associated habitat; feature: feces | place: USA | collected 1985/1987
GTCGGCATAGTGGATACCCTCGGACACGGCGACCATGCAGCTGCCGGTCTCCTTATAAACGCGCTGGACGTCGGCAAGGAAGGTATCCATATCAAAGTCGGTCTCGGGCAGGTAGATGAGGTCGGGACCTGCGCCGTACTTCGTTGCAAGCGCGGCGGCGGCGGTCAGCCAACCGGCGTGGCGGCCCATGATCTCGACAATGCAGATCATGCCCGTGTCGTAGACGTGCGCGTCCTGATAGACCTCCATCAGGCTCGTTGCGATGTACTTTGCGGCGCTCGCGTAGCCGGGGCAGTGGTCGGTGCCGTAGAGGTCGTTGTCGATCGTCTTGGGCACACCCATCACGCGGCACTCGTAGCCGACCTTCTGCATGTACTTGGAGATCTTGTTGCAGGTGTCCATCGAGTCGTTGCCGCCATTGTAGAAAAAGTAGCGGACGTCATGCTTTTTGAAGACCTCGAGAATGCGCTTGTAGTCCGTGTCGTCCTCGTCGGGATCCTTCATTTTGTAGCGGCAGGAACCGAGGGCGGAGGAGGGGGTATACTTGAGAAGCTCCAGCTCCTTCGGATCCTCCATGCTCATATCAAAGAGTCTGTCGGCCAGCACGCCCTTAATGCCGTGCTCTGCGCCGTAGACATTCGTGATGCTGCCGGAATCGAGCGCCGTGCGGATCACGCCGTAAGCGCTTGCGTTGATGACGGAGGTCGGGCCGCCGGACTGACCGATGATGCACGCGCCTTTCAATTCACTCATATCGTTTCTCCTTTTTTAAGCCTTGCCGGCGCAGCCGAGCACGTCGACGAGCTTGTGGCGGACGAGCTCCTTGATGTTGGCACGGGCGGGCTTGAGATACTCGCGCGGGTCGAACTTGTCGGGGTGCTCATCAAGGAAAGCACGCACGGTGCCGGTCATGGCAAGGCGCAGGTCGGAATCGATGTTGATCTTGCAGACGGAGAGCTTTGCGGCCTGACGCAGCTGCTCCTCGGGCACACCGATGGCGTTGGGCATCTTGCCGCCGTGCTCGTTGATCATCTTGACATACTCCTGCGGGACGGAGGAGGAGCCGTGCAGCACGATGGGGAAGCCGGGCAGACGCTTGGAGACTTCCTTCAGCACATCGAAGCGCAGCGGGGGCGGGACGAGGATACCCTGCTCATTGACGGTGCACTGCTCGGGCTTGAACTTGTAAGCGCCGTGGCTCGTGCCGATGGCGATGGCCAGAGAGTCGCAGCCGGTCTTGGAGACGAACTCCTCGACCTCCTCGGGATGGGTGTAGGACGCCTCGTGCGCCGCGACCTTGACCTCGTCCTCGATGCCGGCGAGCGTGCCGAGCTCAGCTTCGACCACAACGCCGTGGTCATGCGCATACTCGACGACCTTCTTCGTGATCTCGATATTTTCGGCAAAGGGCTTGGAGGAGGCGTCGATCATCACGGAGGTGAAGCCGCCGTCGATGCAGGCCTTGCAGGTCTCGAAGTCCGGGCCGTGGTCAAGGTGCAGCACGATGGGGATATCGGGGCAGCACTCGACAGCAGCTTCCACGAGCTTAACGAGGTAGGTGTGGTTCGCGTAGGCGCGGGCGCCCTTGCTGACCTGCAGGATCACGGGCGCGTGCTCTTCCTGGCATGCCTCGGTGATGCCCTGCACGATCTCCATATTGTTGACGTTGAACGCGCCGACGGCGTATCCGCCGTCATAGGCCTTTTTGAACATTTCAGTAGATGTTACGAGCGGCATAATATCTTCTCCTTTTTTAGTAAAGTTGTTTCAAATGATTGGTACGTTTGGGACCATTTGGTATTGTAGCACATGAATCGGATTTTGCAAGAGGGGAACGTGCAATTTTTGAAAAAGGAGACAAAGGCAAAACTTTGTCTCCTTTTTGCGGCAGGTGCGCAGGGCAGCCCTGTCAGATGTTTGCCTTGATGGTCTCGGCGATCTGGTCGGCCGTCAGGCCGTATTCGCGCAGCACGTCCGCCGCCTTGCCGGACTGGCCGAAGCGGTCGTTCACGCCGATCTTGTGGAACTTGCAGTTCACCTTGCCCATGAGCACGTCGGCCACGGCGTCGCCCAGGCCGCCGATGACGCTGTGCTCTTCAACGGTGATGACCTTGCCGCATTTTTCTGCGTACTTCGTTACGCACTCTGCGTCGATGGGCTTGATGGTGTGGATATTGATGACGGCAGCGTCGATGCCATCGCTTGCGAGCGCCTCGGCGGCCATCAGGGACTCGTTGACCATGAGTCCGGTCGCGAAGATCGCAACATCTTTGCCCTCGCGCAGGACGTTTGCCTTGCCGATCTGAAAGGGCTTGACCATGTCGCCCTCGAAAACGGGGGTGGCGAGACGAGCAAGGCGCATGTAGACCGGGCCGTCGACCTCGGCAATCGCCATGGTGGCGGCCTTGGCTTCGTTGGCGTCCGCGGGGCAGATGACCGTCATGCCGGGAATGGCGCGCATGAGCGCGAGATCCTCGATGCACTGGTGGCTGCCGCCGTCCTCGCCGACGCTGACACCCGCATGCGTGGCGCAGACCTTGACGTTAAAGTGCGGGTAGGCAACACTGTTTCGGATCTGCTCATAGGCGCGGCCGGCCGCGAACATCGCAAACGAAGAGCAGTAGGGGATGAGGCCCATCGTGGACATACCGGCGGCGATGTCGACCATGTTGGCCTCGGCAATGCCGCAGTTGTAGAATTTTTCGGGGTGCGCCTTGGCGACCTTGCAGGTCTGCGTGGCGTTGGCGAGGTCGGCGTCGAGCACGACGACCTTATCGTTCTTTTCGACCAGTTCGATCAGCGCTTCGCCGTAAGCCTGACGGGTCGCAATTTTATCAGCCATGTTCTTAGTCCTCCAATTCCTTCAGTGCCTGCTCGCGCTGCTCGGCGTTCGGGGCCTTGCCGTGCCAGCCGACCTGGTTCTCCATGAACGAAACGCCCTTGCCCTTGACCGTGTGGGCGAGGATCGCCTTGGGCTTGCCGGGCATGGTGGGCTTGGAGAGCGCTGCCTCGATGGCGTCAAGATCATTGCCGTCGGGCAGCTCGATGAGATCGAAGCCGAAGGCGCGCAGCTTGGCGGGAAGATCGCCAAGGCTCATGACCTGATCATTCGTGCCGTCGATCTGGAGCCCGTTGTTGTCGATGATGACGGTCAGATTGTCGAGTTTATAGTGCGCAGCGGCCATGTAAGCCTCCCAGATCTGACCCTCCTGGCTCTCACCGTCGCCGACGAGGGCGAAGACCTTCGTATCCTTGCCGAGATGCTTGGCACCGAGCGCCATGCCGACGGCGATGGACACGCCCTGACCGAGAGAACCGGTGGAAGCGTCCACACCGGGGACCTTCTTCGCGTCAGGGTGGCCCTGCAGGATGGAGTGGAGCTGGCGGAAGTTTGCGTACTCGTCGCGGGAGATGAAGCCCTTGGCGGCGAGCACCGCATAATAGCAGGGGGCGGCATGACCCTTGGAGAGCACGAAGCGATCACGGTTGGGATCGTGCGGGTTCTTGGGGTCAACGCGCATGTGGTTGAAGAAAACGCTGGTCATCAGTTCCACCGCGGACAGCGAACCGCCGGGGTGGCCGCTGCCGGCGTTGGCGGTCATCGTGATGATGTCGCGCCGCACCTGCCGGCAGATGGGGGAAAGCTCTTTGGTATTCATGGAAACCCTCCTTGAAAAATACATTTCATCAACTGTTAAGTATATCGGATGAAGCCGGGAAAGTCAATTTTAATCCTCGTTCTTTTTCATCTTTACATGCGACAAGGGATTTGCCTTTGCAGCCACGCGCAGCGCATCGTTATCGATGTGCGTATAGATCTCCGTCGTGTTCAGATGCTCATGCCCGAGCACCTCCTGCACGGCTTTGACGTCCACGCCATTTTGCAGCATGAGCGTTGCCGCCGTGTGGCGCAGCTTGTGCGAGGAGTATTCTGAAGCGTCGAGCCCTGCGGCGCTCAGGTGCTTTTTGACGAGCGCGTGGACGCTCGAGCGGCTGATGCGCTCGTTGCGCGACGAGAGAAAGAGGGCATTGTGGTCGCGGCCGGAGATGGGGCGGCGGACGGCGAGATAACGCTTGAGCGCGTCCTTGCAGGCATCGTTTAAGTAGACGATGCGCACCTTGTTGCCTTTGCCGAGCACGCGCAGTGCGTCGTCCTGAATGTCCTGCAAATCAAGGCCGCAAAGCTCGGAAATGCGCAGCCCGCAGTTCAGAAAAATCGTCAGAATGCAGTAGTCGCGCTCGCGGTTCTGTCCGTCGACCGACTGCAAAAGCTGCACGCTTTCATCGAGCGTCAGGTACTTCGGCAGCGTTTTTTTAATCTTGGGGGAGTCGAGATCCTTGCAGGGATTTGTGTCCAAAAGGTGCGCCTTATTGACTAAATAGTTATAAAAAGACCGAATTGTCGCGATTTTTCGCGCTCTGGACGCGGCATTTAAGCCGTAATCGGATATGTCGCTGTTCTGGTGCTGCACGCGGTCGCGGCTCAAATAGGTCATGTAGGCGTAAATGTCGGTTAATGTTACATTTTTCACAAAGTCGAGATCCACGTCCATGATGGAGATCTCGCTGAGAGGAAGATCGCGCAGGGAGGGATCGCGCGACTGCTTCAAATAGCGGAAAAAGTTCCGAAGGTCGAGGAAGTATTCGTCGACCGTTTTCTGCGAGTGTGCTTTGATGGTCTCGTGATACGATAGAAAATCGCGCAGGATCGGCGGCGATTCCAAGCGGTAGTCGTTCATGTTGTCAGGTGACTGTATGGAATGTCAAAAGGATCGCGTGATCGCAGCGCGCAAAGCGCGCTGAAAAGACAGGGGGAATGGACGGTTTCTTCCTCCATACATAATTGAACAAAATAAAAATTTTGTTCAATTCAGGGGAGGGGAATTTTGCCGCTTCCCCGGAAATCGCGTATTTTGACACCGTTTCAGCCGCAAACCTCCTTGTCTGAGTGTGGGATATTATCGTGACGCGCTTTGTACAGATTTTGGTTGCACTGCATTGCTTGCGGTGCTTACGCCTGTACGATGGCACGCATCGCTTCGGCGATGTTGCGCGCTTCGATGAGCGCAAGACCCTGCGGCGCGCGGATCTGATCCTTGCGCTGCTTTGGAATGATACAGGTCTCAAAGCCCAGACGGTGTACTTCGCTCAGCCGCTCGCTCAAGTGGTTCACACTGCGAAGCTCGCCCGTGAGGCCGACTTCGCCGATGGCGGCGACGTGGTTGCCGATGGGCTTGTCAAGATAACTCGACGCGAGCGCCAGCACAGCGGCAAGGTCTGCCGCCGGCTCGTCCACACTGAGTCCGCCGATGACATTCAGAAACGCGTCGCAGCCGGATACCTTGAGCGCGCCGCGCTTTTCGAGCACCGCCATCAGCATGGCGGCGCGGTTGTAGTCAAAGCCGTTGCTCGTTCGCCGCGAGACCGATTGCGCCGCGGGCGCGAGCAGCGCCTGCACCTCGGCCAGCACCGGGCGCTGGCCTTCCATCACGCAGGTGACGCAGGTGCCGGGCGCGTCGTCCGGGCGGCCGGAAAGCAGCATTTCCGAAGGATTCGGCACCTCGACAAGGCCCTCGCTGCGCATTTCAAAGACACCGATCTCATTCGTCGCGCCAAAGCGGTTTTTTGCCGCGCGCAGGATGCGGTAGCTCATGTGTGCTTCGCCTTCGAAGTACAGCACGCAGTCGACCATGTGCTCCAATACCTTCGGACCTGCGATCGAGCCCTCCTTATTGACGTGTCCAATGACGAAAACAGTGATGCCATCCCCTTTGGCGAGCTGCATCAGCTCCAGCGTACAGGCGCGCACCTGCGCTACGCTGCCGGCGGGCGATTCCAGTGAATCCAGATAGAGCGTCTGAATGGAGTCGACGATCAGAACGTCTGGCTTTTCCTCTTCAACGGACTGCAACACATCGCCAAGGCAGGTCTCCGACAGGACATACAGCTTGTCCGACTGTACGCCAAGGCGGTCGGCGCGCAGCTTGAGCTGACGCGGCGATTCTTCGCCGGAAACATACAGGATCTTAGCGTTTTCACTCAGCTTTCCGCAGATTTGCAGCATCAAAGTGGATTTTCCGATGCCCGGCGCACCGCCGACGAGCACGAGCGAGCCCTGCACGGCGCCCCCGCCCAGCACACGATCCAGCTCCCCCATGCCGGTGGGAAAACGAATCTCCTGCGCGGTATCCAGCTCGCCGATGGGACGCGCCTTCGCGCGCAGTGCGCGGCTGCGCCCGCTTGCCTTCGGCTTGGCGGTGTCGCTGACGCTTTGCTCCACGAGCGTGTTCCATGCGCCGCAGCTCGGGCAGCGGCCCGCCCATTTTGGCGTTTCGTTGCCGCATTCGGTGCAGAAAAATACGCTTTTTGCCTTTGCCATATTGTAAACCTCTTTTGCTTTACTGTGCTGGCCGCAACAGGCCGGTTGCGATTACGACCGCTAACTTTTGCTGATAGTCGGCGCTTTTTAAGAGCGCCGTTTCATTCTCATTGCTCAAAAAACCGCACTCGATCAAAATCGCGGGCGCAGTGACATTTTTCATCAGATAGATCGACGGATCGATGCTCTTTTCCGCTTTTTGATTTTCCAGGTTGACCGTCTCGTTGAGCAAGCGCTGCACGGCGTTCGCAAGCGCTGCGCTTCCCTCTTCTATTCCATAGAATACCTGCGCACCGTGCGTCCTTTTAGACGACGGAAGGCTGTTCTGGTGAATACTGACGAGTATAGCGCCTTGCGTGCCGTTAACGAGCGCGACGCGGTTTTTAAGGTCGGAACGCTTCTTTTCCCGCAGCGTGGCGGCACCTTCTGAGTGAATCGAGCGGTCATCGGTGCGCGTCATGCGCGTTTCTTCTCCGAGAAGAATGAGCAGCCCTTCGAGCCGCCGGGCAATAGCGAGGTTGATGTCGCTTTCCCTGCTGCCGTCCGCGCCGACGGCGCCGCCGTCTTCCCCGCCATGTCCCGCATCGATGACCCAGACGGTATTCCCTACTGCCGCTGCGCCGCTTGTTTGGGCTGCTTTCGGTGGCAGAGCAAAGCTGACGGCAAGAGCCGACAGTACGAGCAGCAGCGCAAACACGGCGCTGAGCGCCTTTCTTCCCAAAACCAGAAACAAATCCCTCACCCCGGGAACAATTTATGCCCCGCGGCGCGGCCTTATGTGCCTTTCATTATACAGGACATTGAACAAAAAGAAAAGCCCCGCTTCCCTTTTTTCTCCCGTCGCATAGGATGAGATGGGCAGACGCCCAATTCTTTGCAAGGAGGAGACTTCTTTGGACGACAACAAAGCCATGCGCGCCGAGTCCGGTACGGGCTCGCTGCCGAACGGCTGCTATGCGCCGTTGGCTTTTCCCTATGTCCCCATGCAGAAAAACGATCCGGAGCGCTATTCCCAGCAGGACGCGCTTCGGGCGGGCACGCTGTTTCCGGGGCTGAACCTTCCCTTCCACGCGCAGATGAAGACGAAATTCCCTGCCGTCAATCCGGCGCTTTCTGAGCTGATGGCACTGGATTTTGCCATTGACGAGCTTGGGCTTTATCTCACCACGCACCCTGAGGATACCGAGGTGCTGAACCTTTACTGGTCGTATATCAAGCTTGGCCGCGAGGGGCGCGAGACCTATGAAAAGCAGTATGGGCCCCTTTTGAAAACGGATCTGACGCCGGGCAGTTTCAAGTGGCTGAGCGATCCGTGGCCCTGGGATCTGGAGGGAGAAAAGTAAATGTTTGTCTATGAAAAAAAGTTACAGTATCCGGTGAAGATCAAGAACCCGAATCCCAAACTCGCCGCGGCGATCATCAGCCAATATGGAGGCCCAGACGGAGAATTGGGTGCATCGCTGCGCTATCTTTCCCAGCGCTACTCCATGCCCTACCCCGAACTCAAGGGACTGCTGACCGACATCGGCACAGAGGAAGCGTCATGGCCCCCTATTTTTGCCCGGTATTTTTCCAGTCCGTCCAGCACATAGACCCATTTGGCGGGCAGCAGATTGAGCGCCACCTCTACCCTGCCGTCCCGGTACACGGTCATTTGCTGGAGGAGATGCCCGTAAAAGTCGTCGTCCGCCGTGCGTCCGCTGACGATGCCCGTGATGGCGGCGAGAATGTCCGGTTTTAGGGTCTGCGTGTCGGTGTTCAGCGTCTGCCGCTGTTTGATCGCGGTAATTTTCTCCTGCACCCGGTTCATTTCGCTTTCACAGCGGGCTTTGGCGCGCTGATAGTCAGCCTTGGTGATGCTCTCGTCGAAAAAGCGGTCATGGATGGTGTCATTGCGGGCCTGTAGCTTTTCAAGCTCCAGCTCCAGCCGCCGCAGCTCCTGCTCGCCGCTGTCCTCGCCGGACACCAGAACGCTTTCCACAATGCGGGCGAGGCTCGATATGATCGCTTTTTTATCCAGCGTCACGGCGTTCACCGAGCGCGTCAGAAGGTCCATGGCGATGTCGTCCCGGATCTGCCGACCGACGCTGCATCCGATGGTATTTCCCGCGCCGTCTGTGCGCCGCAGGCCCTCGTTGGTGGCGGTGAAGCAGCACCAGCGATAATAGGAGCTTCCGTCCTGCCGCTTTTTGGTGCGGTGAGAGAAGCTTTTGCCGCACTCACCGCAGCGAATTTTGCCGGAAAGCGGATAGCGGTTGCCGTGTCCGCCGCAGCCTGTCGCACGGTTGCGGCGGGACAGCTCCCGCTGCACCGCCTGCCACGTTTCGCGGTCGATGATGGGCTCGTGGTGGTCTTTCAGCTCGACCAGCGGTTCCTTGCCGTGGTTGTACTTCTTTTCGTGCGTCAGATAGTCCGGCGTGTAGGTCTTTTTCTGGATCAGGTCACCGCAGTATTTTTCATTCTTCAGGATCTTTGTCACGGTGGCAGACGACCAAAGGCAGTTGCCCTTGCTGCTGAGAATCCCGGCCTCCCGCAGATCCCGCGCGATGGTGCTGCACCCTTTGCGCTCTTGCAGGTACTTATGGAAGATGAGCCGGACAACCTCCGCGCCCTCCGGGTTGACGGTCATCTTGCCGCCGATCACGTCGTAACCCAGCAGCGAGCCGCCAAAAACGACGCCCTTCTCCATGCTGCGCATCTGTCCCCATTTGGAGCGTTCAGAGGTCCTTCGGCTTTCGTCCTGTGCGAAGGAACTCATGATCGTCAGCCGCAGCTCCCCATCGTTGGTTCGGGTATCCAGGCTGTCATTGAGAAACAGCACGCCGACGCCGCGTCGCCGCAGCTCGCGGGTGATTTGCAGCGCGTCTACTGTGTTGCGGGTGAAACGGCTGACCTCCTTGGTCACGATCAGGTCGATCTGTCCCAGCTCCGCCGCATGGAGCATTTTATTGAACTCCACGCGCTTGTTGGTCGATGTTCCAGAAAATCCTTCGTCAGCATAGATGCCTTGCAGCTCCCAATCCGGCTGGCGCTGGATGTACTCGCGGAAATACCGCTGCTGCGCTTCAAACGAGTTCGCCTGATCTTCCTTATCCGTGGATACACGGCAATACGCTGCTACTTGTAACATAAAAACTCCTCCTTTTCGTGGTATCATACGATACAGAATGTGTCTTTGCAATTGTGCGAATACTGAAAGGCACTATTCCTTTACAGATTTTGATTTTCTTGTATTTCTTTTTTGATCTTCTAATTTTTGTACGCAGTTCCTACACTGCATTTCGTTAAGAACCCCTTGCCGCTGCAAGGTGAGCAGGACGGCTCGCTGATAGGCGAGAAGAAAGTCCTGCCCGATCTCGTCTGCCGCCTGATTATGCAGCAGCTCCGGTTTGCTTGCCATCCTGCTCCCCCCTTTCCTTGAAACTATGCGGAGAGACCGGTGAACTTGTTGCCGTTTTCCCGGAAGCGGTTTCCTGCCTGACGGAAACTCAATTTCTGCTCCTTGGCACGCTCGCGTCATCAGACGGTCATGGCCTGCTTCCCCGAAAGAGAAACGCTCCGGCGGTCATTCAATTTTGTGGAAGATCGTTTGCGTTTAGTTCCAACTTCCACAAAAATGATAGCAAGCGTTGACGAAGATTTCAATATGTGGTAAACTAATTGCGTTACAAATGATATACCACACGCGTTGCACAGCTGTGTCCACGAATGGAGGAAAAGCCTTGAGAGCCTTGTATTGCTTGAGTTTTGGCCCAAAAAAGGAATATGTAGAAACGGATTTCAAGCCCGTGGAATATCGTCTTGGGACAACCCTTATTGCCTTTTTGTCCACAGATTTCGCTTCTTTACGGGCGAAATTACTGGTGCGAACAACGCCTATGATGGAAAATCAAGCCATTACCGAGATCAAAAACGAGCTGAGCACGATTCACCCTTTTGGGGAACACTTTGTGCAGTCCCTCTTTTTTGAAGAAAAGCTGGCAGACGTGCTTGATGAACGCATGGAAGGTTTTGAGAAGCTGCAAAAGGAACTCTCCGCCTTTGCAGATGCCGTGCTTGTGCCGGACAGATCTAAGTTGAGCGCCAAGCAGCGTTTGGCGCTCTATATGAGCCGCGATTTTCAAGCTGCCACAGCGATCGCCGGTTTGGACCTGAAGATGCGCGCAGAACGAAAGCTGTATGTAGATGAGCAGAATTTTGATCCGGTGTTGGCGGCAGACCGCATTTCGACGCCACCAAAGTCCGTCCGGTTTGCCCGCATCGAGGGCTCGGACGATTTGGGTGCGACACTGCTGACAGAACTGCTGGAGATGGTCGAGCAAGGAATTGAATTGAAAAAGTGTGAATATTGTCATCGTTACTTTATCCCGTTCTCTTCCAAAGCTCTTTATTGTGATCGGTCAGTCGGTGATACCGGAAAAAGCTGCAAAGAACTCGCAGTCAAAGAGAAGCATGAAAAGAAAATCGCTGCCGATGATGGCTTAAAGCTCATCCGGCAGCGGATCAAAACCTATGATATGCGTGTTCGCCGTACTCCGGCCATTTACACAGATGCCGCATTTCAAATCTGGAAAGCACAAGCGGAGAATGCACGAAACCGCTATGTGAACGGTGAATTGACCTATGAAGAATTAGATGCGCTTACACAGCTCCCAAAGAAGAAAGGCGAATAATAGACGAAGAAAACGCGAAATATTTGCGTATTTTTCTTGTCCTTTGCGTATACTGTGATATAATAAAGGCGAGGTGATGAATGTGACCTTAAAAGAATTGCGTATTTCAAAAGGGTTGAATCAGGCCCAATGTGCGGAATACCTCGGTATGTCCACGCGCAACTATCAGAATTACGAAAACGATGCCACAAAAGCAAATACAGCTAGATACCATGCGATTTATCAAAAGCTGGAAAGCTATGGTCAGCCTGTTGTCTCGGTTTCCTTACCCTCGCAAACAACAGAGTTTCATACGAATGTTGTCACGGGTACAGGCTTGCAGGCGTTGGCAAACAGCGTGGCAAAGTACGGCAAGCGTGACTGCTTCAGCACCTTGCAGAAGTTTGTGGCCGGCTCCTACGATGGGAAGATCTGTATTTTATACGGTCTCCGTCGAACCGGAAAGACAACACTTCTGTTCCAAATGCTTTCCGAACTGCCCATAGAAAAAACGGCCTACATCAAGGTGCAGACCACCGATGATATGTCACGGCTGACAAAGGACTTGAAAGTTCTGTTTGAACTGGGCTATCGGTATGTGTTTATTGATGAAATTACGCTCCTGAGCGACTTCATCGACACCGCTGCCGTGCTTTCCGATGTGTTCAGTATGATGGGCATGAAAATCGTTGTTTCCGGTACGGACTCTCTTGGCTTCGCTATGGCAAACCGCGATGAGTTGTACGACAGAAGCGTGACGATCCACACCTCTTTTATTCCCTTTCGGGAGTATGCGCGGCTCCTGAACATCTGTTCTGTCGATTCTTATATTGAATACGGCGGAACGCTGAAAATGGAAAATATGAGCTTTGACGATCCGGATGCCGCCTTTGACGAGGTCGCGTTTCGGGACGACGAAAGCACACGGAAGTATATTGATACCGCCATCAGCCGTAACATTCAGCACACGCTGAAAAATGACCATTACGGTGAATATTTCAATCAACTGCGTGAGCTTTACGAAAAAGGTGAGCTGACCAATGTTATCAACCGCATTGTGCAGCACATGAACCACCGCTTTGTGCTGCGCGTGGTAGAGGACGAATTTAAGTCCCATGATTTTGGCTCCGCAAAGGAACTGCTTTTACATGATCTCCCTGCGGAACGGGCAACCGTTCTCTATGATGTCAATGAAAAGCAAATATTGGAGCGATTAAAGGCCATCATTGAGGTCAAGGAAAAGAGTGAAACAACCGTCCCGATCACGCAGGAGCATATCGACAAAGTGAAGAAGTATCTGCTTATGCTGGATCTGATCGTCAACTGTCCGGAACGGTACGAAGGCGGTAAGCAGGCGGAGCATATCGTCTTTTCCCAGCCCGGTATGCGCTATGCCATCGCAAAGGCTTTAGTCTACTCCTTGATGCAGGATGCCTATTTTGCATCGATTTCCGAAGCAGATAAGGCATATATCACAGGAAAGATTCTGGACGATGTAAAGGGCCGGATGCTGGAGGACATTGTTCTGCTGGAAGTCCGCAAAACCGCGCCCAGTACGATGGAAGCGTTCAAATTCAAGTTCGATGCCGGCGGCGAGTTTGACATGGTGATTTACGATAAAGCAGGTCAAAATTGCCGCATCTATGAAATCAAGCACAGCACCGAGGCCAACGAAAAGCAGACACTTCATCTGCGTGATGCAGAGAAATGCCAAATCGTTGAAAAACGCTTTGGCCCGATCAGCGGTAAATTCGTTCTTTATCGCGGGAAAGATACGTTTGCTGAGGGTGTTCAGTATTTGAATGTAGAAAATTTTCTGTGTGGTCTGAAGTAACTTTTGAGGAGGATTTATCATGAACTATATTTTAAAGCAGTTCGATGAACCGCTCGTTAAATTCTCCGCAACGACCGATACCAGTGAGCCGGAGATCCAAATTCTTTGGACAAATGAAGAAAAAGCGGCATTGCTGCCGCTTGATCTGACGCTGACGCCGGACGGATTGAGCCGTTGGCTGCGCCGCCGCACGATTCCCAAAAACCGCGCCTACGTCCATAGCCTTTTGGCAAAATGCGGCTTAAACCTCAACCGTCCGCTCGGTATTATCAGCGTTTGTAAAGGACTATCCCTTAACGATTGCTATTGGGTCGTCGAGGACGGTGACATCGCTTCTTTTGACAAAGTAAATCTCTACGACAACCCATTCAGCAATGTTCTGGCCGAGCTTGCCTTTACCGGCTATGGCAGCAGCGTCCGCACTTCCCTACTCTCCAGCCCGGAGTTTACCACCAACGGAATGCTCCGCAAATGCTGGCGGCGCATCGGCGGTAAGGTGTATCTCTATAAGGGCGGCACAGAGGGCGCGGCCAATACCGGCAACGAACCATACTCTGAGTTTTACGCCGCACAGATCGCCGCCGCCATGGGCGTTCACGCGATCCCCTACGGCTTATCCCGTTGGAAAGGCGTTCTCTGCTCCACCTGTGAGCTTTTTACCAGCAAAGAGTATGCCTATCTCCCTATCGGCCAGCTTGTTTCTAAGGGCGGTATGGAGGCTGTGAAAGCATACTACGAAAAGCTGGGGACTGAGTTTGTTAATGCCCTGAATGAAATGCTGGTGTTCGATGCGGTGATTTGCAATGTGGACCGGCATTTCGGGAACTTCGGCGTAATGGTCGATAACCGGACGAATACCATTGTCTCCCCCGCTCCCCTGTTCGACCATGGCAATTCCCTCTTTAACTTTGCAGGCGCGGACGCCTGGGCGAACGAGACCGCATTGGAGGAATATATCGAAACGCTGTACCCCAGCGTGTACGATGATTTTCTCGGCACGGCGGCAAGTGTCCTGACACCGGAGCTGCACGAGAAGCTGCGGCATCTGCTGAACTTCAAGTTTAAGAAACACCCACGTTACAATCTGCCTGAAAAACGCCTGCGGATGATGGAAGAGCAGGTGCAGAAAAGAGTTGGGTTGCTGTTAAGTATATGAAAGCGAAAACAAGGCATTGGTTCATTTACCAACAGCCTTGTTTTCGCTTTCATATATTCGCGATTCATCTAATAGGTGTTCGCATTATGCCCCCTTGCGGGGCGCGACAATGTCACGCTGTTCGCGCCCTGCGCAACCATCTATTTCAATCCACGCGCCCCATGCGGGGCGCGACGCAGGACGGTGTAATTTATGACAGCTGGAATAGCGAATTTCAATCCACGCGCCCCATGCGGGGCGCGACTCAAGAGCGTGGAGCAATCGGAACAAACCGACTGTATTTCGCCCTCTGCAAAATCATCTTAAACAAGTTTGATTGGGTGATTTAGCAGGGACTATCTACATTATTTGAGTTATCAGATGCATATTGTCTATCCGATTTTTTGTTGCCATAGTGTTGCCAATAGTACTGTATAACACAAGGCCTTTGTATAAGGGCGAAACTGGTTAATTGTCAAAAGTAAATTTGCTGGATTTAGAAATAATATATATTTTCTTCATAGCTCGAGTCATAGCAACATAGAAATCTTTCGCTGAAAGTGGAGTGGTCATGTCAATTATGACGCAGTCAAATTCTAATCCTTTCGAAAGCAAGGTCCGAGATGATAAATATTTGAAGTTTGAGTACCTCTTTTGTAGTGAAACATCTTTGCGTAATTTATTAGAAGCATCAAATATAGAAATATTGTTATTATTAGCATATCTTACGCTCCGTATCATCTCATAGAACAATTCTGCCCTATACAACTTGAACAATGAAGTATTATCTTCAAACCAAGTAAGTATTTTTAGAATCATTAAAAGCTTTGGATCATCCTTTGTATCAAGAATTAAATTTCCAAATTCGGAATGATTTGTGATTCTTGAAAAGTCGAAGCTGTCGCTTTTCAGCCTATTAATATATGAATTTAGTTCTTTTGTTACACCAGTGGCGCATGATTTGACAAAGTCTAAAATTGCGCAATACAAATCTGCCCCCAGTTTGCCATCAAATACCTGAGCAAACTCAAACAATTCATTGCACTCTTGTGTTTCATCATATTGAAAAACGCCGGGCATTTTATTACATAAGTTCAATTGCTGCTTCGGCCACTTCGTAATGTAAACTATGTTTTTATATTGTTTGCATTCTTTCGCCAAAGAATATCCATTGAAACTATCGGGAGCAACCACCTCAATAGAACCATTGCACGATTCGATTTCTATATCACAAGGCTTTCCTTCCAATATTGGATATAGTGAAGATCGAATTGAACTAAAATATTCTCCCAATTGGGGATTTGTTTTTGCCCATCTCCATGGTTGTGTTTGAACATCTACACGAGCAAAAGGTAAAGTGCTCCAATCCACTAAGTTGCCCGCAAAAGAAAATATTCCCTGCATCGGATCGCCTAATACAACTACCGGTAAGAAGTTATTGATTTGCACAATTATTTCGTGTTGTTCTTGAATGCAATCTTGATATTCATCAACTATCACTCTGCCATAGCTTGCACGCAAAACTTCTCCTGCCCACTGATGCTCAAAAACACTTTTGGCTCCGGTATACATTTGCTCGTAATATGCTTTAACCTGGCTTTTTGCTAATGGCGACAGTAATTTATTTATATGTGATGAATTGCTATATGATAAGCACCACTTGATACAAAAGGCAGCGATAGTTGTAACGGTATATTTATCCCTTGAAATGTTTCTTTTTCTAAGTCTATTTGTGATTGCGTCAACTCCCGCGTTTGTATGGGTAAGCAATAATTGCCGTTTATGTGAATGCTCAACAAGGTCTGCAATCATTTCAGTCTTTCCGTGACCAGCCGGAGCAATAATCGCAGCATTTTGTAAAGCATTAACTCTCAACAATTCATCATTTGTCATCACAAATCACCCAATTTATAATTCCCTCAATGACCCTGCGCAACTTTGAATTAACATCAATTGAATCAAGTTCAGAAAAAACAACGTTACCTAGACTTTCACCAAGGTCAATTCGCTTATACCACTCAACTTTTTTCGCCTTGGCAATTGTGCCGATAGATCGTTTGGTTGAACACGTCATATCTTTTAGTTCGATGTATCCATCGGTTTCATCATAAGGAATCTCCGACAAACGGTTTTTTACTGATTCCAGTCCGTATTCGTCGATCGCAATTGATATTAGTTTTGTTGCTAAGCGGAGTGGAATATCGTTGTATACCTGCTCTTCAATGGCATTGGGTTCTTCCCAGTCAAAAACTGAAATACCTCTGTTACTCAGTTCTTCTTTCTGAACTTTTTCATCCGTTTTGTCCGAATCCATAAAAAGGCAGACTTCATATCCACAAGAAAAAAACTGTTTTGTACATTTTAATGCAGTACTGCCGCCGCCATCAGCAGTTCCAATGCCAGCAAACGCAATGCGAATTCCTTTTTCTTTTGATAGATACGAATCAAGAGCTCTTATAAAGCCTTGCTCAGTTTTGCCTTCACAGACAATAACTCGTTTGCATAAAAAAGCTTCGGCGTTTTTTCGGATTTGGGCTTGCATAGCATCGTCTGTTTGTGTATCTCCGCTTTTCAATGGAATGCATTGGGTTGTTCCGTTTACAGAATGCACAATTAGTATTTCGCTGATTGTACATTCTGCCACAGCAATAGGGGAATGCGTAGTCATTATAACTTGACCAGTAGCCGTGTGCTTTAATCGAAACTCATTAATTATACTACGTAAACGATAAGGCTCTAATCCATTTTCTATTTCATCCACCAAGATGATTGAATTATTGGAATATGCATTAATATTTAAGCCCATTGAGAGAAGGCGTTGGCTTCCAAGCCCCCTTTGGGACAAAGGCGCTTTCCCGTCAAAAAGCCCTACAGAAGTGGAAAACGATATGCCCTGTATTTGCATATGATTTGATACTTCTCCTTTAAAGCCTACACCATATTCTTTCCCGATATTCTTTACCATTTCTGTGATGCCATCCAAGGCATGAAGATCTGCGTTTTGTGCAATATCACGCAATGCAGATGTTTGGACATCGTGTATGATTCCTTTGGAATCTGCATACTTTTGTAGAACCGAATATTTCCCCCACAGCATATCCTTGCTACAGTTGTTGCCGATTTTATTCGCTATAATGCTCTTTCTATCAGCAAGGGAAATAATCTTAGGCTCATTCCTGTTGCACACAACTTCCCATTTGGGTTCGAGAGAATTGTCAATTGTTAGTTGAACTGTTAAACATACGGGTAAATTATCGCTTGGTTCATCATCCCTTCCCGCTTCCAACGGTACATCGGGATTGCGCAAATATAATCCGTATTTATCTTCAGTAAGGAGCCTTTCCGGCAATTCCGAAAATGTACCCCTTAAGACAATTGGTGATGATGTATCGCATTCATAAAAATCGCTATCTGAAGCCGATAAATTCCACGAAGGCCAAAGAATCCATTCTATTGCTTGCAGAATGGTTGACTTTGTACTATCACCAGCGCCAATTAAGCATACAACACGTTCGTCCCGAGGGAATACAATGGAAGCATTTTTAATTCCTCTGAAATTGATGATTTCAAGATTTGTTATTCTCATACAAAGACCCTCTTCCCTTTTAGTAGCCTTGCTCTTTTCGATACTCATTGTGTGTAGACTTTTTGTGTTCACCCATATTATACTATATAATCGGAGGAATGTAAATATGGATATAGTAAAAGTGTTCGGAAACAACCTGCGAAAATATCGTAATGAACTGGGACTATCACAAGAGGCTTTTGCAGAAAAGTGTGGTTTGCACAGAACATATATTAGTGCTATTGAATGTTATCGCCGGAGCATTGCTCTTGAAAATGTTCAACGTATTGCCGATGCTCTTGGGATTGAAGCATATAAATTGTTTTTGGAGGAATAAAAATGCTTGAACAGATCAGGGAAATCCTTCTCTTGCATAATGGAAAGAAAAATCCTATTACATCAGCAGAAATTGCTAAAAGTTTGGGTATCGTTGAAGATGATACACATGCTCAAACCAGAGCACTAGTACTCGAATGTGCGGAAGAATATGAATTGCCTTTAGCTGCGAATAATAGAGGATACTATCTCATTTCTGACCAACAAGAATATGAAGAGTATATGGCAAATCTTGATTCACGCAGCGCGGGTATCGAACAGCGAAAGCGAATTATCACAAAGAATTATAAGGGGACAAAATGATGAAATACACTTTGAAGAATGAAAACATAGAAAGCTATAACGACAGTGATACTTTTAGATTTCCCAAATACACTTCACAGTTGATTAACTGGGCAAATCAAAACGCACAAGGCACTCGCCCTGTTGTTGTCGGTCAGATGTCCGAGTTGTTTCCGGAATTTATGTCTTCCGGCGAAGAAATCACCATTGAGAACTGGCATGATTGGTATGTAGAAAGATATCCCGATGCCTTTGAAAAAGCAACTGATAAGATTTATGCACAGGTGCAGAATCTCCGTGATGCTATTCCGCTCATTGATCGTGAAATGGTTAAACATTGGGTTGAAGATCTCGTCATTTATAAGACATTCAACGGCATGTATGTTCAGAAGGCGATTTTAGCTTCTTTGGCAGAACGCAACGGCACAACTTATCGTCTTGCTACGCCAGAAGAAGAATCTGTTGGTATTGATGGCTATGTCGGAAATGTTCCATATTCGGTAAAGCCTGATACATACAAAACTATGGGACGTTTGTCCGAGACTATCGCTGTAAAGATGATCTATTACACCAAAACCAAAACAGGGTTGACCATTGAAGTTGAAAAATAAAGGGAGAACAGTATATGCCAATAGCAAACAAAGAATTTATTCTTAATTATACGACCAGTCGTTGGGGGTTGAACAAGAAGGTGAATGTCGGCTCTACCTCTGATTCTATTCGCTTGTGTTCCCCTAACAGTTTGCAAGAATGGGAAGATTACTATTACTCCAATGTTAGAACAAGGGAGCAAATTGTAAATATAGGGCTTAGACTATACGATAAAGTTCATAATGTTCTTCCAGGGGAAAACAGATTTTTCCCAGCGTTAATAGAGTCTATTACTCGGGACGATTGTATAGATTTTATACACAATTTAGTGATTGACAGACAATATGAGGGATATCTTAAGGAGCACGGCAGATGATGAAACCGGCACTGACTATTGGAGGCATTCCATTTTACGATGCCCCAAGCGAAGTAGAAGGATCGCCTTATTGGGTTGACCTTTGGACAGATGTAAACGGCTATAAAATAGGATTACAAGTTAAACCATCCACATATAAGTCTGCTAATTTGTCGATATATATGGGTAAAGCACGTTCTTCAGAAGAAGCTGGACACAAAGCTTTTATGCGTGATTTTGGAGGCAAAGTTTTTATTGTTATGCCAGTAAACGGAGAGGTGTCAAAAGACATCGAAAAGAAGATACTGGCAGAGCGTGATTTACTACTACAAATGAGGCCAAAATAAGTTTCAAGGAAGGAATTGTGAATTTGACTCCTTCCTTTTTACTTTGATGTTACTTAGGAAGTGAATCCATAAATTTCTTCTTACAGGTATAGTCAAACGATGTATCAACATCAACATATCCCGTTCTTACCAAGTGGTTGTTTACAAAGGTTTTATTATCAAGATACACATAGCACATAAGATTGTTTTCTGCATCGTATTTTATAGTGTCATACTTTAAGAAAACCTTTCGCTTATGGAATTTCTCTTGTAAAAAACTGATAGCTTGTCCTTGATATAGTGGGTTAGGTTTGATACCCAGCAGACGAACGACAAGTCCATTGCTAAGTTCAATTTTATCAGAGGCAATTACTTGCTTTACACCAAAAAGTTCATCGCGTTTTGCTTCAGACTGATCAATCTTTGAACCGAATTGGAGTTTCTTTACATCAACCTTTTTGTCCATCCGATGTGGATCACTGAAAATGTAAGGGAGCTGATCAAAAGAAGAAATGTTTCCGATTTCGTCTTCTGCAAAAAGCACCTTTGTATCATCGCCTAATTTGAGCTGATCTGATCCTAATTTCTCACGAATGATGGGTTCAAAATCTTTGTTGATTTCATAACCAATAGAATTTCGACCAAGATTCTTTGCAGCGAGCAATGTCGTACCACTCCCCGCAAACGGATCAAACACCGTTTCTCCCGCAAAGGAAAACATTTTAATCAGTCGTTTAGGAAGTTCTTCCGGGAACATAGCGATATGCCCCATCTGCTTAACACCATTGAAATTCCAATGAGAAGAAAAATACTGTCCCCATTCTTCTTTGGTCATTGCAGATTGTTCTTTTTGCTGTTGCGTGGGCTTAGGAGCATTACCTAATTTTTTGAAAAGTAGAATAAACTCATAATCCATTTTAAGGATGCCATTGCGAGGATAAGGGAAACTACCCATAATGGCACCGCCGCCAGAAGTATTCATCGTGGTGGTTTTCTGCCAAATAATAGCTCCCATATAATCCATACCAAGGGATTCACAAAAACGAATTATCTCTGTTCTAATCGGAATAACCTTGTATCTGCCATAATATACGGAACGAGCAAATTGATCTCCAATATTGATGCACAATCTGCACCCATCAGAAAGAACACGGTTGCACTCTTTCCATACTAAATTCAAATTGTTTATGTATTCTTCGTAGCTGTCATTGAAACCAATCTGATCTTCTGTGCCATAATCTTTTAACTGCCAGTAAGGGGGCGAGGTTATGATTAACTGTACAGATTTATCTTTAATTTGGTTAAGCGATCGACTGTCACCAAATATGATCTTATGTTCAGTCATAGCAAAGTCCTTTCTTATTTAACGAGTTCACCGTTGCCTAAAACAAAGTATTGTTCGTATGTAACATTCAAAGCTTTTGCAATCTGGTTAAGTTCGTCCTGAGTTATTGTATTTCGTTTGAGTTTTGCATTGAAGTTTTGTGGTGTTTGGTTGATCCTACGTGCAAGTTCTGACAGACTCACGCCGGTTCTTACACATAAAACACGAATTTGCTCTGATGTAGTCATAAGTTCTCCTTTCAACGCTCTCATTTACATTTTAAATCATTTGTTTTAAAATGTCAACTGCCTATCTTGATGTGAAAGAAAAATGGCGGCAAGGGATTTCTTGCCGCCACTATTCATTTATACATAAATCAGTTCGCTATTCACAATCTCCATAGCTCTGCTTCGTATGCTATTCATCCTGTTGACCCACTCCATCTGATTGGCGGCTTTCAGCGCCTCTGTGACACCTTCCACCTCGGCCATCTGCTTTACCAGCCGAAGAAACATTTCCTCCGCCTGACGGTCAATGTCGGCAAGGTAGCTGTTCAGTTTTCCGCCGGTGAACAAGGTCGCATAGGTTGCCTGCCGATGCTCCTTCAGGTAACGCGTGTGGCGCCGTCCCCACACGCCGATGGGCTGCTGTTCTTCCTCGGGCAGTTTCAGATCAGGAAGAAGATAATCCCCAACCTGCGTGTAAGTACCGCCCATTTCTTCAAAAATCGTCTTTGCCATTGTCTGTTCCTACCTTTCAAAATTTGTATTTCTGCGCCTTGTGCGCTGGGTTTGCTTTCGCTGCTGCTCCATATCTTTTGCCTGTGCAATCAGATTATCGATCTGCTGACTGCCAAGGACCTTCCGCAGGAAGCGGAAATCCTTCAATTCGGAGCGTAGGACTTCATTTTCTCCTTTGAGCTTGTCATTGACGATGGTTAGATGCTCGTTTTCTCGGTAGAGCCGACCGTTGGTGGTGTTCAGCCGGTGATAGCTGTCCAGAGCCTTGTAATAGTGGTAGAACACCTCCCGGATGACTTCTTTCAGCTTTTTGATTAACGGGTCAACAAATCGCTGCTTATAGGTTTTAGCCGTCATCAGCGTGGGCGGATCGGGGAGTTGAAACTCTGCATCCGTTTCAATCCGTTGCTCCAGCTTTTCAATAGACTGCACACCCTGATCGAAGTTGTCGATCCGACTCTGCGCCGTTTCCAGTTCGTCCTGCTTTTGGGCCAGTGTGCTGTCCAGCGCCGCAATTTCTTTTTCTCGTTCCTGCTTTTTGTAGTCCAGAACGGAGAGGTGCTTTTCGTGGGTGTCTTTCTGCTCCCACTGAATGTCATACCGCTCCATCACGGCGGCAAGCTGCTCCTTTTCGGACTGTACCCACTGCGCCCATTCCGTTGCACCACGGGTCCCGCCCTTGAAGCCTTGCACCGACAGCGCCTGTTTCAGCGATACACGGGTATCAAGTCCACGGTTGCTCCCAGTGGTGAATGGCACAAAGTCAATGTGCAGATGAGGTGTTGCCTCGTCCATATGGAGATGCGCCGAAAACACCCAGAGGTTGGGATTGCGCTCCTGAAAGCCCCGATAGTACTCGTCCAGTACCGTCCGAGCCAGCTCCGCATACTCGCCGGTGGCGCTCATATCCTCCTTGTTTCCGATTTGCAGGATGATCTCGTGAAAGGGTTTCTCCTGATTGCCGGAACGGATTTTTTCGTAGTAATTTGAAATGCGCCTGTCTGCACGGGTCTGCTTCTCGTTGTAGCGTTTCAGGGCTTCATCGAAAAGCTGGTGGTACACGGTCTGGATGCGCTCGTTGCAGTAGTCAATATTCCGGTAGGTGCGGCTTCCGTCTACATTCTCCGCCCGAAATTTGCGGCTGTTATGGTTGACAGAGCCTTTACCGACCTCGGCACTGATCGTTCTCTTCATAAAATCTCACTTCCTCTCTCTTTCCGGCCGCAGCCGGGGTTCTGTTACTCTTGTCAAGAGTAACGCAAAAGCACTTTTGACAGCCTGCGGCCATCAAAAGATGCTATTGCGCTCTCCGAGGGGCTTGCACAGAGGCGGTATATCGAATACTGCCTCTGCGCCGGGACTTTGCCCCAGCAGCCTGCGGGCTGCTCCCCAGTGCTCAATGCCCTTTGAAAAGGGCAGCCGCACGGCTTGCCGAAACTTCAAAGCGTGACAAACCGTGACGGTGGTGACAATGTTTTAGGCCTCGCCGCTGCCCACGAAAAGACCGTCACGGTCGTCACCCTTTGACACGCTGTCCAGTTCCATCTCCTTCCACAGGGTGATTTTGCGTCCACCGTGATTGCGGCTTGCCTTGTAGTGAATGTCGTGATCTCGCAGCAGCCGCACAGAGCTAATGCTCAGCCGAAGGGATAGCACATTGGGCTTGCAGTCCAGATTCAGCAGGCTGCACAGCTCGGATGCTGTGCCCTCCCAGCGTTCACCCGCCGAAGAAAGAAATGCTGCAATACTTTCCAGAAACGGGTCCGGCGGTTCCTGCCAAAGCTCCGTTTCAACGCTCTCCAACTCCCATACCAGAGTTTCGGGATTCTTGTTCAGGTGTAGCCGCTGATCCTCCTGATCTCTGCCGGTGACATCCAGCACCGCCGCATTGGAGGTGCGTTTCTCTTTACTGAGAACAAATCCGCCATCCGCTGCACCCAACAGGCCATTGGTTCCGGCAATCATATCGAATTTGTCATCTGCCACCAACTTGCGGGTGTGGTGAACGATTACCATCGTTACCTTATAGCTGTCGGCAACAGTTTTCAGCCGAGCCACAATATCGTAGTCACTGCTGTAGCTGAAATCTGCTCCGCCAACCTCACGCACCCGTTTCAGAGTGTCGATGATGATCAGGCCGGTGTTGGGATGCTCCCGCATAAAGCTACGAATCTGATCCTCCAGACCGCTGTTGGCTGTTTTACAGTGGGTGGCAAAATACAGATTTTCTGCCGCCTCAGCGCCGAACATTCGGAATAGTCTCCGCTGCAAGCGGGCATAGTTATCTTCCAGCGCAAAGTAAAGAACACCCGTTTTTCGCACCTTATAGCCCCACAGAGGCAGGCCGGTGCTGACCTGATAGGCAAGCTGGGCCATCAGGAAACTCTTTCCCACCTTCGGGGAACCTGCCAGTAAATAGGCTCCCCGATACAGCAGGCCGTCGATCAGAGGCTCCTGCCCCTCAAAGTCGGTGTCATAGAGGGTAGTCATAGACACCGTTTCCAGATAGTCCGGAGCCATCCTTCTTTGCATTTCCCGGTAGAAATCATCGTCAGACCCCTTGAAATCCGAATCAAAATCGGTTAAACTATTATCAGTGAGGTTTTGGGATGACTGCTCCGTATCTGCGCCAACAGATACAACGGGAGCGGTCATTTCTTTTTCTTTGTTCATTCAGATTCCTCCTTCATTCCGCCGAGAATATCGGCTATCATTTCAATTAGGTCAAGCAGCTCATCATTGACTGCGCCGCCACTCTCAATGCGCTGCAATTCCAAAAGCACTTCGGCAAGCTGATTCCGCAGCGCCTTGAAAACTCTGGGATTGCCTTGCACTACTACATCCTTGTGGGTGAGCCGCCGGGTGATATAGTCCTGCTTGGTCAGCCCGGAGAGCTGCACATAGCGTTCGATTTGAGCATCCTCCTCCGGCGATACTCGGAAAGCAACCGTTTTGCTGCGCCAGCGATTATGCTCGTCTCTGTTCTTCAATGACATCGTTCGCACCTTCCTTTCTGAATTGATTGAGCTTGTCTGCCATATCGCTTTGTGTAGAGGGGAACAAGTGAGCGTAGTTATAAGTGATATTGATACTTTCGTGTCCTACCCGGTCAGCGATCGCTACCGCCGAATATCCCATTTCAATCAGAAGTGAAATATGGCTGTGTCTCAAATCGTGGATTCTGATCCTCTTGACTCCTGCGGCCTTGGCACCTCTATCCATTTCGTGATGAAGATAGCTTTTCGTGACTTCAAACAGCCGGTCGTTTTTGCTGATTCGGTAGAGCTGTTTCATATAGTCCTGCATTTCTTCACAGAGAAACTCCGGCATCTTGATCGTCCGGTTGCTTTTCGGCGTTTTCGGGTCAGTGATGATGTCCCGGCCACCGATACGCTGATAGGATTTGCTGATCGTGACCGTCTCCCGGTCAAAATCGAAATCCGCCGGGGTCAGCGCCAGCAGTTCACCCTCCCGGATGCCGCACCAATACAGCATTTCAAAGGCATAGAAAGAAACAGGCTTGTCCATCATTTCTTCGGAAAATTTCTTGTATTCCTCCTGCGTCCAGAAAAGCATCTCTCTTGCTTTGGCCTTTCCCATATTGCCGACCTTAGCGGCGGGATTGTCTTTCAGCCCATAGAATTTCACAGCGTGATTGAAAATGGCACTGAGCTGATTGTGCAGGGTTTTGAGATACACCGGCGAATACGCCTCGCCGCTCTTATCCCGACATTTGATCATCTCATTTTGCCAAGCGATAATGTCTTTGGGCTGGATCGAGTTCATTTTCCGCTTGGCGAAATAGGGAAGCAGCTTGGTGCGGATGACATGCTCTTTCGTGTGCCAAGTGTTCTCTTTCAGCCGGTTCTTCATATCGGCTGTGTAGGTGTCTATAAAACTTTCAAAGGTCATATCCAGATCAGCTTCTACCTTGTGGAGCTGTTCACGCTCCCAAGCAAGCGCCTCTCGCTTCGTAGAAAAGCCACGCTTTGTAGACTGGTGCGTTTTGCCCTGCCAATCCGTGAAGCGATAGTAGACCTTCCAAGTGTTGGTTTTAGTATCTTTGTAAACGGACATTTTTACCTCTCTTTCTGAACGGCACCGTAACAGGTGCGTTCCATAAAATATTGCTTGTTGACTCGCCCTGAAATCGTGAGAAAGCCTTTGTTTTTCAGTTCTTCATTCAGCTTCTGGACGATCTTGTAGGCATAGGACTTGGAAACGCCCAATTCCTGTGCTACTTCCTCTACTCTCATAAAGCTCGTGTTCTCCATTTCATCACCCCTTTCGTTTGGTTATAGTTCTCTTGTTTAGTGTCGGAGAACTTTCTGACCGCATTCCGATTTGCCCGAGCGGGTACGCCATTACCGTGGCGCACGACGGATATTCTGTTGCCTACAAATAACTTAACGCTATTTGCTATAGCTATTATACTAAGCGAATTTGCTATTTTCAAGAGGCTTGCAGGAAAATATTTAACTTTTTTGCTTTTGTTATCTTGACATAACTTAAATCTATATGCTATACTAATTGCACAATACATAAAGGAGTGTTGTGCTATGGCAATCGGTGAGAGAATTCGATTCTTCCGCAATTTGCGGGGAATGACGCAAAAATACTTGGGACAGGAGGTCGGCTTTCCTGAAAAGACTGCCGACATCCGTATGGCGCAGTATGAATCCGGCAGCAGAACACCCAAGGCAGAGCTGACGGAGAGCCTTGCTGGTGCGCTTGGCGTGTCGCCGCTGGCGCTGTCCGTTCCGGACATTGACAGCTATCTCGGCCTGATGCACACGCTGTTTACCTTGGAGGATCGCTATGGTCTGACGGTGGATACCGGCGAGAACGGCGTTTCCCTGCGTGTTGATCCCCGGAAGGGGAAGGACGCCGCTGAGCTTTCCGAAATGCTTGTTGCTTGGGCGGAACAGGCCGAAAAGTATCGTAGCGGAGAAATCAATCGAGAGGACTACGACAAGTGGCGGTATAACTACCCGAAATATGACGAAACCTCCGGCTATGTGAAAGTGCCGTCCCAGCAGCTCAGCGATGCAATGGTGGAGGCGTTCAAAAACCGGCTGAAGGCTGATTAAAAAACAATAGAAAAAAAGCGCTATCTGACTTGGCTTCAAATCAGATAGCGCTTTTTGTTATCGCAATAATTCAAATAATGTTGCCATTTTGTTGCCACGGCGGGCACTCATGGCGAAAAAGCCTTGGTATTACTGGACTTTTTCTGGGGTGCAATCATTCAAATTCAATCCACGCGCCCCATGCGGGGCGCGACCCCTGAGCCCTATTAAGGGCTTCAACATCACCGTTGGTATTTCAATCCACGCGCCCCATGCGGGGCGCGACTAACCAGTATGGTACTGTTATGCAGATGGCAAAATTTCAATCCACGCGCCCCATGCGGGGCGCGACAAGGGTAGTAAAATCGTAGTCTTTGCCAGCCTTAATTTCAATCCACGCGCCCCATGCGGGGCGCGACGCGGACGCGCTTCTCGCGTTCCTCCTCGCGTGAGATTTCAATCCACGCGCCCCATGCGGGGCGCGACCACGAGCGTCACGCTCATACAATTTCTGAATCTATTTCAATCCACGCGCCCCATGCGGGGCGCGACGCGGACGCGCTTCTCGCGTTCC
>OHEZ01000481.1_pt1 | contig 25846 bp, 18 predicted proteins | sample 1567391 | NCBI WGS metagenome assembly OHEZ01 (sample SAMEA3879518, study PRJEB24766) | human gut metagenome | biome: human-associated habitat; feature: feces | place: USA | collected 1985/1987
CGCACTTGACACAAACTCGGTATGCGCAAAAAGCGTGCGCGGAAATCAGAGGAAACATGGAATTTTCAGAACAATTAAAAATATATGCGGAAACGCACTTTGAAAACAGAAAAAAATATTTTGCGCCGATTTTATCCGAAATCGAGGCAGGCTTGTCTTTGTGCAGCGAGGAAGAGGCCCTGCTGATAAAATTTTTTTACGGGACGATGCCGCTGCGGGATGCCGGGGAATATCCGTTTGAAATATTTCTGAGTTATGTGCGCCATGGCCTCTGGCTGCGGAAAACGATGGACTGGTGCAAGAAGCTGCCGGAGGATCTGTTTGTCCACGACGTACTGTATTATCGGATCAACTCGGAGGACATCAGCGATTGCCGCAGTTTTTTTTACGAGCAGTTAAAAGACCGAATTGTAGGACTGGACGAATATCAGGCAGCGGTAGAGATCAACTACTGGTGCGTAGAGCATGCAACGTATGAAATGGCGGATGACCGAACGGCGGGGCCGATGACGATGTACCGGAGCGGAAAAGGACGCTGCGGAGAAGAATCTACCTTTACGGTGACGGCATTGCGCAGTGTCGGGCTTGCAGCACGTCAGGTATACACGCCGCGTTGGGCGCACTGCGACGATAACCATGCCTGGGTCGAGGTTTGGGTAAATGGAGAATGGCACTTTCTGGGGGCCTGCGAGCCGGAAGAAAAACTGGATCGCGGCTGGTTTACAGGACCTGCCGGACAGGCGCTTTTGATTCACAGCCGCACATTCGGTGATTATGCGGCGGGAAAGCGGGAAGAGGTAATCGGCAGGGATGGTGCGGTTGTCTGCCACAATGTCACCGCTTCGTATACAAAGACACGCAAGCTCCGGATTCAGGTGCGAAAACAGGACAACACCCCGGCAGCGCACGCACAAGTTTCGGTGGAAATTCTGAACATGGCGGAATATTTTCCGGCAGCAGTGCTGGAAACCGACGAACAGGGCGAGACTTCGATCAGGCTTGGGCTGGGCGACATCCGGCTGCAGGCGCGGTCAGAAGGGAAGTTTGTGGAGCGTTATTGTAATCTGGCAGAGGACGGCGTCGGGGCAGCAGATGCGGATTGCGCTGTTACGCTTGTGCTGAAGGATTCGGAAGCGGGAATGAAAGATGCGCTTTCTGGCGTTTCTGCCTGCGAATGGCATTTGGCGAAGCTCTGCGCTCCGAAAGAAGTCGTTGTCCGGGAAAGTGTATTGAGTGAGGAAGAAGTGTCGCGCGGCACGCAGAGGCTGGCAGATGCAGTGAAGCTGCGGGAAGAACGCTTCGATCAGCTGACCCGGCACGCGATTGCAGTGCATCCGGAGGAGGAAGAGAGGATGCGCGTTGCGGGAGAGAATGCAGAGGAGCTGACAGCTTTTCTGGAAAAGGATGATAACCCGGATCGCAAAAAACTGCTGGACAGTCTGACGAAAAAAGATAATAAAGATCTGCGGGCAGAAGTGCTGGAAGACCACTTGTCAGCAAAGCGCGGCAGTTGGTCGGAAGATATACATGTGCAGGATCTTCTGTGTCCCAGAATCTGGCTGGAAGAAATCGGCGCTTACAGAAGTTACATTTGCAGTGTGCTGACTGCTCAGGAGCAGGAAGCATTTGCCTCCAATCCAGAGCTGATATGGAATTATGTAAACCAAAACATTACCTATATCCCGGAAGAAGAATATGATACCCTTTGCGCGTCGCCGATCGGCTGTCTGAAGCTGAAAATGGGCAGTGCAGTTTCCAGGACGATTTTGTTTATTGCGATTTGCAGAAGCCTGAATATCCCGGCGAGATTGGATAAAAGCCTGATGCTTCCGGAATATTGGGCGGACGGCGCATTCCGTGTACCGGTCAGCAGGGCGCAGGCCTCGAAAGGAACGCTTCTGCTGCGAAATATTCCGGGAAAAGGATGGATTTATGCGCAGCACTGGACGCTGGGGCGTCTGGAAAAGGATCATTTCGTGACAATGAATCATGCCGGACTGGTATTTGAAAAGGAAACGTTAGAGCTTTTCCTTCCGGTGGGAATTTATCGCCTGATTGCAGTAAAACGGCTATTGAACGGGGATCAGGAGGCAGCAGAGCTTTTGTTTGCGATCGAAAAGGAGAAACAGACCGAGCTTTATATGCCGGATTTTGAAAAAACGGATGGTGTGATGCCGTGGGGAAAAAACAGTGTACCGGATGAAAGCCAGAGCTGCCGGAAGCTGCAAAACAAAAACAACAGTCTCCGGGAGGAAATACAAAGCTGCCTGCTTCGGGACATCCTCTTCCAGAGAGCAGATGGAACGCGTTGCAGTCTGGAAAAGCTGGTAAGCGGAAAACGCAGTATTCTGGCATTTCTGGAAATTGGGGCAGAGCCGACAGAGCATGTGCTGAATGAGGTTCTGGCACTGGAAAAGAGCGCAAAAGGAAATTCCAAAGGAATTGGCTGTCAGCTGTTTTTTGTTCTGCGGCAGGAAAAAGACCTGCAGCATAAAACGTTGCAGGAAGTGCTGGCGCTGGATGCGGGATCTGAGATAGAAATTTTATACGATATATCTGGCGGCGCTTCGGATGCCAATGCCGCACCGCGCACAGCGTCCGGTACCCTCTGTGGCTGGCAGGAAACTGCGAAGAGAATGAGGCTTGCCGAAAAGCTCCCGGTTCTGGCAGCTGTCAGACCGGATGGCACTGGCATTTACGGAAGCTGCGGATACCACGTCGGAAGTGTGGAGCTGATGGTGCGGATTCTGAAGGAAGCAGTCCGGACAGAAGCAGATTGATAAAAAATAATAGAATGCACGCTCTGCGAGCATTCTATTGTCATGAATCAGGGGCAGCGCCCGGGAAAATCCCCAGGCGCTGCCCCTTTTTGGAAATGGAATTACATCATGCCTTCTTTGAGAATATTATGGTCGCGCAGAAGCTTTTCGATTACTGTGCCGGAAATTGCTTTTAACAGAGGCTTCTTGAGCTTATTGAGCGGTCCGGGAAGTTCGATCTCCAGCGGAGACACGCCATCCATCAGCTTTACGGAGCTGTCGAGAAGTTCACGGATATCATAAACGCTGCCCCATACCTCCGGAACACCACGGTCTACGCCAAGCAGTCCGTAAACGGCTTCCATAGCAGTACGAACAGAATATTCTGTCGTGAAGATAGTGTCTCTGGGGGTTTCCGCAAACTGACCCAGGAATGCGAAGTTTACGCAGCCATCCGGGATAACATCAGGGCGGTCACCCTTTGCTCTGGGCATGAAGAATGCGGTAATATAAGGCATCATGGTAGGAACGCAGACTGCACTGTGCTCTGCCAGCTCCGGAATTTCCTCTACCGGAACGCCGAGATGATACAGCCATTCTTCTGTAATTTCCTTACCGGTGCATTCTTTCATGGGCTTCTTGATATAATCGCCGGGAACGTCGGTGAACAGGCTGTATACCCATACACAAACCTGCTTCTTATCCTGTTCCTTGAACTGACCCTGACGGTTGATGGTCCAGCTTAACAGCCAGCTGGAATCCTGACAGCTTACGATACCGCCGGTAACGACTTTGCCGCTTCTGGGATCTCTCTGGCAGATTTTCTCAATATAAGGAATGATTTTGTCATCCAGAGTGGTAACAGTTGCAGATTCCCAGTTGGTCTTTTCAATATCGGAGCAGAACTTCTCGGGATGACCAAAGGAAGGATCCTGACGGGCGATATTTTTCCACAGATCCCATACGCCGCTGTTGCGAACCTCTGCATCGCCCACCGGAGCGTGATTCTGATCTCCGTAGATCGTTCCCTCTGTGCAGCTGCCGTTTGTTACGAATACCAGATCGTTTTCGGTTAAGGCAATTTTCTGCTCTTTCCCCTTTACCTTGCATTCGATGGTCTTTGCAACCTTTTTGCCGTCATGGAAATCAAAGATAACGTTGGTAACCTCGGTATTGAACTGGAACTGTACGCCTGCGTCCTCCAGGTATTTCTTCATCGGAAGGATCAGGGATTCATACTGATTGTATTTGGTGAATTTCAGTGCGCTGAAATCCGGGAGTCCGCCGATATGGTGGATGAAACGCTGGAAGTACAGCTTCATTTCCAGTGCGCTGTGCCAGTTCTCGAAAGCAAACATGGTGCGCCAGTATAACCAGAAGGTGGAGTTGAATACCTCGTCATCGAATACGTCTTCGATGGTCTTGTCGTACAGGTCTTCATCTTTTGTCAGGAACAGCTTCATGATTTCCATGCAGCCCTTCTGGCTTAAATTGAACTTGCCATCCGTGTGTGCGTCTTCACCGCGGTTTACGGTTGCACGGCACAGGGAATAGTTGGGATCGTGCTTATTTAACCAGTAATACTCGTCCAGTACGGATGCACCGGGCTTTTCCAGGGAAGGAATGCTGTGGAACAGATCCCACAGGCACTCGAAATGATTTTCCATCTCACGTCCACCGCGCATTACATAGCCTCTGGAGGGATCAAAGATACCGTCACATGCGCCGCCTGCAACGTCCATTGCTTCCAGAATGTGGATGTGGGAGCCGGGCATCTGACCGTCTCTTACAAGGAAGCACGCTGCTGCGAGAGAAGCCAGTCCGCTGCCCACCAGATATGCATTTTTGTTGTCAACGCCTTCGGGTTTTTCGGGACGGGCGAATGCTTCGTAGTTACCGTTGGTGTAGTAAATGCCCTTGCTGTTTTTCTCATATTTGCCCCGCTCTGTGTTGCGGTAGCTCGGGTCAGGAGCAGGCATTTTGATGGTTTTTTCTGCGGTCTTTGCGACTGCTTCTTTAATCTCACCGGATAAGGTCTGACCTTCCTCTGCAAGATGGTCTGTATGTTTTTTTGCTGCAAATGCCGCTGCACCGACGCCTGCTGCGAGGATAGCTGCCTTTGAAAGACCGGAATGTTTCTTTGCCATGATAAAATCCTCCATTTTCGATTTTCAATACAAATTTGTCAGTAAAAGGATGCCCGAATTTTCGGGAAACAATGAGAAATTTTTTCCTCTGTTTGTTTTGTAGCTGTATCATATCGCAGGAAATGGGGTTCCTCAATTCACAGAATTGAAAGAGTGTAGCAAAATTTCCCAGTTTTTGAAATGTGTCTAAGAAATAGGAGAAAACAGACGGACGGGTTGGCTTTCTATCCCGGACCTGGAGCTTTACATAAGATTGACACGGCGATAGATTTCGTTAAAATAGAAAGAAAGAGACAAAAAACAGGGGCAGTAGAGTATGGAATATTTGGATATCGTAGATGAAAATGGAGTACCGACCGGGAAAATAGCAGAACGGACAGCTGCACATAAGCAGGGACTGCGGCACCGTACCTCTCATGTCTGGATCCTGCGGGAACGGGCAGGAAAAGTCGAGGTACTGCTGCAGAAAAGAAGTCAGAATAAAGATTCCTTTCCGGGCTGTTACGATATTTCCAGCGCCGGACATATTCCAGCAGGGGTAGATTTCATTCCGTCTGCGCTGCGGGAGTTAAAGGAAGAACTGGGCTGCAGTGTTTCGGAAAATGAGTTGATTTATTGCGGACAGCGCAGATTTTCCTATGACGGTGTTTTTCATGGAAAGGAATTTCATGACAGGCAGGTCAGCAACGTTTATGCGCTATGGCTGGATCGAAGGCCGGAGGATTTTGCCCTGCAGAAAGAAGAACTGGAGGAAGTGCGCTGGTTTGAATTTGAAAGCTGTCTGAGACTGGTTGAAAAAAACGAAATTCCGCATTGCATTTATTTGGAAGAGCTGCAGATGCTGCTTCCAGAGGTGCGGAAGCGGGAAAGGCTCTGTATTCTGGTCACGCCGCCAGTGACGGAGGAAGAAAAGCAACAGCTTTTGCAGGCTGCGCCGGGACAGAAGTTTTTCTTTACGGAAAAGCCGGAGTTGACAGAAGAACAGCTGCGGCGCGCGGACATTATCCTTGGCAATTTGCAGAGTCCTTTGCAGTTAAAAAAGTGTGAAAACCTCAAATGGATTCAGTTGAATAATGCTGGGACGGAAGGCTATTGTGAACCGGGGCTTCTGCCGGAGGGTGCACAGCTTGCGAATGCGACGGGTGCTTATGGAATGGCGATTTCGGAGCATATGATCGGTTGTCTGTTTGCCTTGCGGAAAAAATTGCTGCTGTATTGGGACAACCAGAAAGCACATTGCTGGCATTCGGAAGGACATGTAAAAGTAATCGAAAGATCGAATGTACTGGTGATCGGCTGCGGTGATATCGGAATGACGTTCGGCAGAAAGATGAATGCACTTGGCTGTCGGGTGAGCGGAATTCGCAGAAGAGTTTCTAAAAAAAGCGACTGCCCGGAATGGATGGAGGGTATGTACGGCATGGACAGTCTGGAAGAACTGCTTCCAAAGGCGGATATCGTGGCGATGAGCCTGCCGGGCAATGCATCGACGTATCATGTGCTGAGCAGGGAGCGGATTGCGTTGTTGTCGGACAATGCGGTTGTTTTAAACGTCGGACGCGGAACGGCGATCGATACGGATGCCCTTGCGGATGCGCTGTATGCGGGAAAAATCGCGGGGGCCGCGCTGGACGTCACAGATCCGGAGCCGCTTCCGGCAGACCATCGGCTCTGGAATGCGCCGAATCTCTTGATTACACCGCATGTTTCCGGAGGTTTTTCCCTTCCGGAGACGCTGGAAAAGATCGTCGGACTGTTTGCAGACAATCTGGAACGGTATTTTGCGGGGCAGCCGATTGAAAATCTTGTGAATCTGCAGACAGGGTATCGGGAGTAAAGTGCCTGTAAAGCAACTGTGGATTGCTGGCAGTTATGTACCGCAGGCGTGTAGAGTCCCAGTGAATTGTGTGGGATTTTAGCGCAAAGTGCCTGCAAAATGGAGATCAGTATGGAAAAAGCATATAAACTGGAATTTGGGGGACAGCCCGGCGGAGAGCTTTTCATGACTTGCTGCGGGTGCTCCCGGACAGAACCCCTGCACTGCTTCGGACCGGCGATGAAGCCGCATTATCTGATTCATTATGTATTAAACGGCAGGGGGATTTTCAAAATGGAGGGCGAGGAATATCCGCTGGAAGCAGGATGCGGATTTTTGATTGAGCCGGGGCAGATGAGCTTTTATCAGGCGGATGAAAAAGATCCGTGGATGTACATCTGGGTCGGCTTTGCGGGCAAGCGCGCGGAAGAATATGTCAAAAGCATGGGGATTTCCCCGCGGCACCCGGTGTTTCATTCGGAGCAGTCGGACGAGCTTTACAGTATTGTCCGGGACATGATGGATCATAATACGGTCGGCGTTGCAAACGAGCTGCGCCGAAACGGTTTGCTGCATATTTTTCTGTCGGTTGTGGCGCAGAGTATGCCGGAGGAAAGGCGGGAGGAAACGGATCGGGCGAACCAGTATGTCCGCCGGGCAGTGGAATTTATTCAGCGTAACTACTGCAACCCGATCCGGGTGACGGACGTGGCGGATTATGTCTGTGTCAACCGCAGTTATCTATATACTCTGTTTCAGAAATCTCTCGGTATGTCCCCGCAGCAGTTTTTGGCAGCGTACCGGCTGACAAAGGCTGCGGAAATGCTGATGGTGCCGCATCTGCCGGTGGAAAGCATCGCATTGTCTTGCGGATATCAGGATCCGCTTGTGTTCAGCAAGGCGTTTCGGCAGATGAAGGGGGTTTCTCCGACGATGTATCGGAAGCAGATTCAGCAGGACGAAAACCGCGTCAACCGGGAGCACTTAAAACAGGTAGAGGAGTTTATCTCCAGAGTCGGCAGGCTCGAGCTGGGCGGGGAGCCGTGACAGCAGTGCTGCGCGGGTGTGTCAGGCATGATAAAACGTAGGATGTTGCGGACACGCAGACAGATCGCGCAGCACCGTGACACGCGGCACGGCATACCTCGTTGACTTTACTTCCGAATTCCGGCGAGCACCTCGTTAGGAATAACAAATTCCGGGCAGCCCATGGACATCGGTGCAACATCGCCTTCGTTGAAGCAAACCACAACCTCGTTGTTCTGATTCAAGTAGAAGGAAGTGTTGTCTGTGATGGAGGTAAAATCCCATTCCGGCATATCGGAATCGAGCCAGTAGATTTTATTTTCATCTGCCGCCATCTGTTCTTTCATCTGCTGTTTGATATTGTCGCTGATAGTGGTTAAATAATCGCTGCCCTCCTGGAAGAGATCTGCAAGCTGCAGGCGTTTTCCGGTGGAAAGGTCAATGGTGTAGTAGTAGTTCCATTCCGCACCGCTTCCGGCAGACTGGAAGCAGATCAGTTTCAGGGTGAAATACTGATCGGTGGTCGCCAGAATTTCGGATTTGACGGTCATATTCTGATAGCCTTCTTCGTTTTTCTTGCTTTCTTCGAATTCTGCGATCAGGCGGTCTGTGATGGTCTGAATCTCTGTATTGATTTCCTCTGCTGTTTTCTTCGTCTGTTCGGAAACGGCGGAGGATTTTTGTGTATCCGCGTCAGTGTCCGGTGCGACAGTTACCTCCGGAACCTGAATGTCTGCGCTGTTTCGGTCATCTTCGTAGTGATAGTCCCGGAAGGTAACGACTTCAACAAGCCTGGAGAGCACAGGAACCTGGCTCATTGCGTAGGCAACGGAAGCAGAGGTGTTCGGTAAGATGACCAGAGCGGCAGCAGCTGCAGCGGCGGCGATCCCGCAGCGGCGTGTGATGGAGCGTCTGTGGGAGACAGAGCTGTGGGCAGCATTGGAACCCTGCTGGCTGTTTTCCTGCTTTGCCTGAGAGATCTTTAGTTTCATTTGTAAAAGCTGTTCTTCGGACATGTGGATGTCCTGATATTCTTTTTTCAATTCCTGTAACTGTTTTTCACGATTTTCCATAATAAAAATCCTTTCTGAGAGTGATGGTGGGGCTGAGCCACCGCTTGAATGGTGTTGAACTTGCTGCACGCTGATGGGTCTCGAATGTGGTCGGCAGCTGTGTCGGGCGGTCAGTCCAGCGACAACCGGAGTTTTTTGAGACTGCGGTATAGTCTGCTTTTGATGGTATTTGTGTTTTCTTCCATGATGGCTGCAATGTCTTCCAGCTTCATATCTTCAAAATATTTCAGCTCTACGATCATGCGGTCGCGGGGCGGCAGCAGCTCCAGCGCATGTTTCAGATCGAGATTCTCGTAAGCGTCTTCGTAGTGTAGCTCGTCGTTTCCTTCTTCCAACGGCTCCGTTTTTTTCTGCTTACAGAAAGAAAAAATCTCGTTGAGCATGATTCGATACAGCCAAGTGGCTGCATAACGGACCTCTTTTAAGTCAGAGCTGCTTCGGATAGCTTTATATGCGCCGTTCTGGACGATATCTCCTGCGTCTGCTTCGTTGTGGACGTAGCTGTAAGCGAGCCGGTAATATTGATCGTAATTTTGCAAAAGCAGATCTTCTACCGCTTTTTCTTTTGCTTTTCTGGATAATGATATCACGAAGAAATTCGCCTCCTTCTTTTGTTGTTCTGAGGATTAGACGTTGTAGGCGGGAAAAAAGTTTCAGGGAGTTTTAAATTTACTCTACCATACCATTATTTTTAACAAATTTGGTTGAAAAATTTCCGAAAATAGAACTATAGGTTCTTGAGTAGAACTAAAGGCTCGTGGAGCGGAACAGATAGGAAACCTATACTTTACCCATACTATCAGTACGAGACTATAACGATAAGGGGAAGGGAAAAGTATATGCTTGGGGAGCAGATTAAACGGTGCAGGGAGAAGCGTGGATTTACACAGGAGCAGCTTGCGGAAAAAATCGGAGTCAGCATAGAGACGATTTCCAGTATTGAACGGGGTATCAAAATGCCAAGACTGCAGAATTTTGTGGCGATCGCAAATCAGCTTGGCGTTTCAGCAGATGAACTTCTGCAGGACGAACTGGATTTCGGCTTTATCGCGGAAGCGAACGCTCTTTCCAAAAAGCTGGAGAAATTGTCGAGGGCAGATCGGAAGCGGATTTTGGAGACCATGAACTTTCTGATTGTACAGGCTGGCGGAAAATCGGAATAAGAGTTTCGTTTTTCAATGGAAAAGAAAAACCGCATCGGACTGGAGAAACGACAGAAGCAGGCAGGAGCTGACGGGTATCTGAATCGGACGGAATAGGATAGGAAGCGTCGGCTCCGCTTGGCCCTGAGAAAAGGAGAGGTGATGTGCTTTTATAATTATCAATAATGATAGTGTATTATATGGTAGTAATAAGGATTGATAAAGCAAGGGTTCTGTGGTAGGATAAAAGCAAAGAAAGGCTTTAGGCTATCCGCAGAATCGGAAAGGATAGCATATGAGTGAAACGGAAGATAAAAAAAGAGAAAAACGGCATCAGGAAGATCTTGAGCGTCTGCGCAATTTCCGACCGATTGACGATACATTCATGCGGGGACTTTTCAAAGATAATCTCCCACTGGCAGAACTGGTTCTTCGGATTATTACCGGGAAAAAGGATCTGACACTGTTAAAGTGTGAGACACAGGCGGATTTAAAGCGGGTGACCGGAGCAAGGTCGATTTGTCTGGATGCGTATGCAGAGGACAGTACAGGGAAAAAATACGATATGGAGGTTCAACGGTCGGATAATGGAGCCGATCCGCATCGTGCGAGATACCATTCCAGCGTGATGGACGTGGAAAATCTCGATGAAAAGCAGGATTACAGAGACTTGCCGGATACTTATGTGATCTTTATCACGGAAAAAGATTATTATAAGGCAGGGAAGCCAATGTATGTGATTCAGAATATGAACCTTACGCTGAACCAGCCGTTTGAGGATGGAACACACATTTTGTATGTAAATGGCGAATACCGCGGCGATTCGGATTTGGGCAAGCTGATGCACGATTTTAATTGTACGGATGCGGAAGATATGTATTTTGACCTATTGGCGGAAAAGACGCTGTATCTGAAAGAGAATCCGAAAGGAGTGAATGAAATGTGCAAGGTTATGGAAGATTTGAGAAATGAGAGCTACGCGGAAGGACGCGAAGAACAGGCAAAAATAACTGCTTTCAGAATGGGCAAAAAAGGGCGTTCACCGGAAGAAATCGCGGAGCTGATTGATTTTGACGTGGAAACAGTGAAAAAATGGCTGCAAACTACAGAAGAGTAAAAGAATAAAGGAATGCAGTCAAAATCGCAGAGTAGCAGCGGAATGGAAATTAAGTATAGTTAATTTTGAAGCTGGGAAAAATTTATAGATACCGGTACACCGTGCAAAAAAGTCGCATGATGTATCGGTATTTTTTATTCATGACAATAGAATGCTCGCAGAGCGTGCATTCTATTGCTTTGCAGGCGGAAAATTCCCTTCATAACAATAGAATGTTCGCGGAACTCGCCCCCTATTTTTACCAATTTTTACGAGCAGGCTGCTAATTTCGACGAGATTATTTGCAACCCCGAAAAGTATGGTACAATCGATATAAGATATATTTTATGATGAACTGTGCGTGTGGGGAGGCAGATAATTCGCGCAGGCAGTTGATTGGTGACAACAGTACGTTCGCGCAGAGCGAGTTATAGATTGGAAGGGTGAGTATCAAAGCATCGGGAGTTTGTATTGCATTCTATTGTTTGAAAAAGAGAAATCTATCAACAGGGTAATAACAGGGGTAAACTACAATGCAAAAGAAAATATTGAGTGACACATTATTGCAGATCTTTCGAACCAGGAAACGGTTTGTTTTTGGCATTTTAATTTCGCTGATTTTGGAGACAGTGATCTCTTTGGGGCTGCCAGGCATACTCAGCAGGATCATAGACGGTCTGGGGAAACAGACAATTACATGGCTTGTTGCATTTATTCTGTTTTTTTTGGCAGTTGTGGTCGTAAAAGGATTTGCAACAGTTTTAAATTCTTATTTAAGCGAAAAAATGGGCAGGAGCGTCTGCGATGAAATCCGGAAAGAGTTGTTGAAAAAATTATTCCAGTTTTCCGTCTCCCAGCATAAAATGTCGAAAACCGGAGACTTTTTTGAGAAGATCGAAGGCGACGTCAACGTTATGGTTGGATTCTTTTCCAATATGCTGATCGACATCATGAGCAGTTCATTTATGATAGTGGGAATCCTGGTTGTATTCCTGACAAAGTCGCTGATTCTCGGCGGAATTTTTTGTGTGATAGCGGTTCTGATATTTGTCATTTTTATCGGAACCCAGAAGAGCCTTTCTGCATTATGGAACGATGCGCGAGTGAGTGAAACAAAGCTGTTTGGAGAGTTTTCCGAAGATGTGTATGCTGCGGCAGATGTAAAAGGAATTGGCAAAGAAGATTATATCCATGAGCGGTTCCGTAAGGATTTTGCAGAGTTTGAGCAAAAACAGGTAAAGGCGTCCTTCTGGGGAAATTTGCCGGCGACGGTGTTTTTCTCCCTGCTAAATGTTGCGGAAGGCATTGCACTGCTGATCGGAGTCCAGCTGTTAAATCGTGGCAGATTGTCAATTGGAGAACTGTATTTGCTGACGAGTTATGTCGGCTTATTGAACATGCCGTTTTTTCATTTAAAATATCAGTTTGCGCAGATGCCGATGTCGCTTGCTGCTCTAAAAAGAGTGAATTCCATATTTGAAATGGAATCCCAGGAGGATCAAAACGAAGAAGCTGCAGAATTTAGCGGCAATGAGATTGTGTTTTCGGACGTTTCTTTTGGCTACAATCACTCGAGGGTTTTGTCAGATATATCGTTTACGATCGGCTCGAATGAAAATGTGCTGATCGAGGGAAGGACAGGCTGCGGAAAGAGCACTATTTTGCATCTGATTGCAGGACTGTATGTACCGGACTGCGGCAAAATTCTGATCGGTGGAAAAGAAATCCGGGAGTTTAACCGGAGAAAATATGTGGAAAATGTTTTCTATATTTCCCAGTTTTATCCGATTATCGAAGATACGCTGCTGAACAATCTGGTGCGGTTTTACGACAATTACGAGAAGCAGTCGGTTGAGCTGGCGCTGAAAATCACCCATATGGATCAGTGGATGGAAGAGACGAAAATCGGTCTGGAAGATACCATCAAACCGGAAGATTTTACGGTAAATGAGGCGCAGATTTTGGCATGGACGGCAGCATTAATTGCAAAGCCCCGTATTTTGCTGGTCGATGAATTCGACGCTTCCATAGACGATAAAATCCTCACGACGATTGACACGCTCCTTGAAAAGGAATTTACGGATTCTACGATTATCATGGTGTCCCATAAAAACAGGAGTGCCTTGAAATTCCACAAAAAGATACATATGGAAGAAAGTCGGATACAGGTAGAAACCTGCTGAGAATCGAGAGGGACAAATTATGAAAATGAAAAAGAGAGAACTATATCGGGCTTTCACGAAAGACATAAAGGCTTTTGGACTACTTGTGATAGCGGTCGAAACGATCACTTATACGTTCAGTTTTTTAATGAGCGGTATTGCAAAAAAAGACATTTTTAACGTGATTGAAGGAAAAGACGTCACACTTGGAATCTATTCCCTGAACATTTTAATCTTGATCAACGTGATGGTTCCACTGATCATCAATTGTGTAAAACAGGTCAATTCCGCTTTTGTGGAAAAATGGAAAACCAAGGCGAGATACAACGTAAAAAGTGTATTGTTAAACTATGTGTTGAGGGAATCGCTGAATCCGGCGCGGGAGACAGACGGCGCAGTTTTAAATTATTACCGGAATGAATGCGAGGACGTCGTAAATTTCTTTTTGGAATTTTACTATCAGGTTCCCAAAATCGTATTATCCGTTTCGATATTAATCGTGATGTTTTTTATCAACCCGATCTTTGCAGCTGTAAGCCTGTTCCCGACCGCTTTGACGGTTTTTCTGGTAAAAGTTCTTGGCAAGAAAATTTTCTTATACCGGACGAATTCCCGGAAAAACACAAAAGAAGTGACGAGTTTTCTGAATAACTTTTTTGAAAACACCGAGTATTTTTATATGATCGGAAACCGGGAACGGGTAATTTCCGCGTATGAGAGAAAATGTCAGGAGAGATCGAAAAGCGAGATCCGGGACAGAATTTTTGACAGCCTGCTGGGCAGTATTTCCGGCAATTCTTCGAATATGGCATTGGGCATTATTTTACTGATTGCATTGCCGTTTATGATGAACGGAATCTTTTCGGTTGGCGAATTTGTCATGTTTGGCTATTACTATGCGTTTCTGGCATATCTGCCGGATGCGATCGGAAATCTGGTAAAAAGAAAGAAGCAGACGAACGCATCGCTGGAACGCCTTGGATTTTTGCTTCAGGAGACAGATGGTGCAGGCTTTGTCAGGGAAAAAGACGGATATGATTTTTTAATCTGTGCAGGCGGTGGAAAGAAAACGTTCCATGCGGCGGAAAAAGGAATCGTGATTTTAAAAGGCGAAAAGAGCAGCGAAGCGCTGCGCACATTATTTTCCGTATGCGACAGAGAATTGAAGGATAAAAAATGCGTCTATGTACCGAGTGAGCCGGTTTTATTCGATGACTCTCTTTTGGAAAATATTTCTATGGGAGGGCGGATTGAGGATGTAAAAATGAATGGCATTCTGGAGAAAACAGCTCTGGTCGAGGATGTGAAAACCTTTGAGGATGGACTGCTCAAGCGGTGTGGAAAAAAGGGAGAGAACCTGTCCGGTGGGCAGAGAAAAAGAGTCGGGATCGCACGGGGACTTTATCAGGATGCGGATGTGCTGTTTCTGGATGGTGTGGCGGATCGGGTGGATTCTGCAACGGCAAGATTTCTGGTGGAGCATGTTTTGGAAGAATTTCAGGGACTGGTGGTAATGGTGTTTGAGGATGGCTTTTCGCAGAAGCTGGACGGAATGGTTGTTGAGGTGTGAGCCTTAAATAAGTAAGTAGAGAATGTGCGGATGCCGGTATGATGCATGAGGCTTCATGCCGCCGTGATGGTCTGCACCGGAGATGCTTCTCCTATCACGATACTCACACTTTCTGAAGAAAAAGCGCTTCATGCACAGAAAATCATCCGGGATGGAAGAGAGCTTCTTGTGATTTCGGAGATGGATCTGTATCAGAGGGAGAATGGGACAATTGCAGGTCTTCTTCGGACGAAAAAAACCACAATACCGGAAGTCAGGGTCTATCCTTCGACAGATGAAGCACCATAGGGCTTGCAGATTGGTAAATGCGGAGACAGCGGCGATCGTTCAGGTTGAGTGAAAATAGTGAAAGCGATAGCAATAAAGACCTTGATACCAATGGGGAGCCTGTCACACGATTGTGATAGGCTTCCCATTATTATGTTGTAGTTTGTCATTAACTGGTTTTCTTTCTTCTTCTATAAAGGTGCACATAAGGAACGAGAAGGACATTTGCATGTAAAATAGATCAAACGAGGAGAAAAGAAAATGGAATTTGTAACTTCACAACAGGGAATTGATAGGAAATTTTGGCGCGTTTGTAGAAATTGAAGTCAGTGATAAAGTGAATTTTGGAATGTTGATAACGATATGGCTGTCTATTCTTGAAAATATTCAACGGCTGGGAGTGAATATGCCGGGATTTTTGGAAAAATATCTGGATGAAATCCGGAATAAAATAGAAAAGAAAAAGTAATGGTTTGGGTGAGTGTGGGGATCATGTTTTGGATGGCTGTTAAAAAAATAGTGGATGAAAAGTCGTCATTCGGAAACGGGTGGCGATTTTTTTATGCTCTAAAAGAGAGAGGCGATAGGTTGTGGCGGGAATACGTCAGACAGGGTCTGACGGGGCGGTGGAGGAGTGTAGGGTTGAGGGTGATAGGCAGTAGGGTATTGGCGGAAGTACGTCAGGCGTTGCCTGACGGGGCAGTGTAGGCAGGAAGGGAGTTGGGAGGGCTTGGGGAGCGGGGGAGTCCGCAGCGCTGCAGTCCGGTAAATGCTGCGCATTCACCGGATTGGCGGCATTCGCCGCATCACCGGGAGGAATCCGGCGTCTGTCGGTGAGCAAGCTCCCCGCATCCGTCGGTTTCCTTCCAGTGGCACTGCTCATTGTTATGCAACAATTTGACTGTTCTTGTTAACAATTTGGGGTGGCAGGACGGAGGGGGTATGGTATGATAATTACAGGAGGGGCGAAAGCCCTGTGTTTGAGATTATTTTATGGGAGGTCAGTTTGAAGAATAAGCGTGGTCGCTCATTCTTCAAACGGCTGTTTGTGCCGCAGGCGTCACAAAGCAGCCATGATCGCAGAGCAGAACCGGATGTTCTGCTCGCGGTTCCTCCGGCGCGAAGCGCCTGCGGAATGGGAGGTTATGATGAAAGATCAGCTTTTAGCAAAATTTGGGGAACTTTTTGGAGGAACAGACGGTGCGAAGGTTTATTTTGCGCCGGGCAGAGTGAATCTGATCGGAGAACATACCGACTATAACGGCGGTCATGTTTTTCCGTGTGCACTGACGATCGGTACTTATGGTGTGGCACGCAGGCGTGAGGATAAGAAGCTGCGGTTTTATTCGATGAATTTCGAGCAGCTGGGTGTGATCGAGTCGAGCGTTGAGGGCTTGAAGCCGGAGAAGGAAGCGGACTGGACGAATTATCCCAAGGGTGTGATGTGGGCATTTGGCGAGAAGGGGATGGAAGTGACAAACGGTATGGATTTGCTGCTGTTTGGCAATATTCCGAACGGCTCCGGGCTGTCTTCTTCCGCGTCGGTCGAGGTTCTGACAGGCTATATCCTGCGCGATCAGTATGGTTTTGAGGTTTCCAATCAGGATCTGGCGCTGATCGGTCAGTTTTCCGAGAACAAGTTTAACGGTGTAAACTGCGGCATTATGGATCAGTTCGCAATCGCGATGGGCAAAAAGGATCATGCGATTTTCCTGGATACTGCGACGATGGAATTTGAGTATGCGCCGATTCAGCTGGAGGGCGCGAAGCTTGTGATTTCCTGCAGCAATAAAAAGCGCGGTCTGGGCGATTCTAAATATAATGAAAGAAGAAGCGAGTGCGAAGCGGCTCTGGCAGAGCTGCAGCAGGTGATCGGCATCGAGTCGCTGGGGGATCTGTCGGAGGAGCAGTTTGAAACCTACAAGTCTGCCATCAAGGATCCCGTCAGAGTAAAGCGTGCGCGTCATGCGGTTTATGAGAATCAGCGTACGATCAAGGCAGTTGCAGCGCTGAAGGCGAACGATATCACAGAGTTTGGCAAGCTGATGAATGCGTCCCACGTTTCCCTACGGGATGATTATGAAGTAACCGGCATTGAGCTGGATACGCTGGTAGAGGAAGCCTGGAAGGTAGACGGTGTCATCGGTTCCAGAATGACCGGTGCTGGCTTTGGCGGCTGTACGGTCAGTATCGTAAAGGATGAAGCAATCGAGGCCTTTCAGGAGCAGGTTGGAAAGGCTTATCTGGAAAAAATCGGTTACGCGGCAGATTTTTATGTGGTAGAGATCGGTGACGGTCCGGTAGTATTATAAGAAAGGCAGGCAATCAGGGCAATGATTCAGGATAAAATCCGTGAACTGGTGCAGTATGGGCTTTTGACAGGTCTGGTATCTGCAGAGGATGAAATTTATACGACAAACCGGCTGCTGGAGCTGTTCCAGATAGAAGATTATCCCTATGGATTCGGGGAAAAGATAGAACAGACAGAAGAAGAGGCGGTCAAAAGGCTGCCGGATCTTCTGACGGAAATGATGGATTATGCGGTGGAAAACGGGATCCTGCAGGAGGATGGTATCGTTTATCGGGATCTGTTTGATACAAAGATCATGAGCTGTCTGGTAGGGCGCCCCAGTGAGATCATCCGCCGGTTTCATGAGGAATATGAAAAGTCCCCGGAAGCAGCGACGAATTTCTTTTATAAATTCAGTCAGGACACGGACTATATTCGAAGATACCGTGTTTGCAGGGATGAAAAGTGGGTAACGCCAACGAAATACGGCGATCTGGATATTACGATCAATCTGTCCAAGCCGGAAAAAGACCCCAAAGCGATTGCGGCGGCAAGGCTGGCAAAGCAGGGCGGTTATCCGAAATGTCTGCTTTGTGTGGAAAACGAGGGTTATGCAGGTCGTATCAACCATCCGGCACGTCAGAATCACCGGATCATTCCGTTGACGATCAACGGCAGCAGATGGGGATTTCAGTATTCTCCCTATGTGTATTATAATGAGCACTGCATCGTGTTTAATGGCCAGCACACCCCGATGAAAATCGAGCACAATACCTTTGTGAAGCTGTTTGACTTTGTAAAACAGTTTCCTCATTATATGCTCGGCTCCAATGCGGATCTGCCGATCGTCGGCGGTTCGATTTTGAGCCATGATCATTTTCAGGGCGGCAGATATGAGTTCCCGATGGCAAAAGCACCGGTCGAAAAAAGCTTTACCGTCAAAGGCTTTGAAGATGTACAGGCAGGAATTGTAAACTGGCCGATGTCCGTAATCCGAATTTCCGGTCCGGATACAGAGCGGCTGATCGCCCTGGCGGATGTGATCCTGGATGCATGGCGCAGCTACAGTGATGAGGCCTCCTTTATCTTTGCAGAGACAGAGGGGGAGAAGCACAACACGATCACGCCTATCGCTAGAAAACGTGGCGATCATTATGAGCTGGATCTGGTTCTGCGCAATAATATCACCACGAAAGAGCATCCCCTTGGTGTGTTCCATCCCCATGCAAACCTACACCACATCAAAAAGGAAAACATCGGTTTGATCGAAGTAATGGGACTTGCAGTACTTCCTGCCCGTCTGAAAAAAGAGATGGCAGAGCTGGAAGAAGCGATCCTTTGCGGGGCTGATCTTCGGCAAAACGAGGTGCTTGCAGCTCACGCGGACTGGGCGGAGGAATTTTTGACCAGACACAGCGAGGTAAATGCCGAAAATATCCATGAAATTGTGCAGCAGGAGATTGGACTGGTGTTCATGCAGGTTCTGGAGGACGCAGGCGTTTATAAATGCACGGAGGACGGAAGAAAAGGATTCGAACGGTTTATTGACCGCTTAAATGCATGACTTTGTGCACCCGTATGTCAAGCCCACGACAAAAAAATTTATAACTTTTTTTGAAGTTTTTCGGGCAGCTTCATAGCTGCCCATAGCTGTTTCAAATGGGTGTTCACGGTTATACCTCCTTTTCAGATTGCTTTGTTTCTAAGAAATCCTGTGTTGCATATTCAATCTCAATCCGATCTCCTGGAAAGACGTAAACTTTGTTGATAAGCCGGTCAATCAGAGCTTTTGTCAGCATGTTGGCGTTTCCGACTTCCTGAACAATTTCCTGTTGTTTCAGCTTAATCTCATAATCACTTTTTATCTGCTTTGTCTGTGCAGTAATGACAGCATGAACATTTTTGGCTTGTACCAGCTCCGTGTCATAAACCGCTTTTCGTGTTCGATAGGTTTCCAAATCAATCTCTCCGAGTGCATACTGCTCATAAAGATGCCGCTTGCTGTCTTGAATAGAACGGAGTTTTTCTTCATGTTCGGCCTGCTGGACTGTCTGCAAATCCAATTTATCCTTATTGCTATCAATTCCCAATGCCGGACACATTTGAGCCCGAATTGTTTCAAATACAACCTGCTCCAGATCTGCCATCTTTATGCGCACACCATGACAAGGAAGCGTTTCAGCCACCTCGGAATGACGGCAATAAAACCACGCACCATTTCGTAGAGACATTGCATGATCGCAGCATCCACAGAACACCTTACCACGGAGCAGATAATCACGCGGCTTTTTATTTGACAGAGAGAAACGCTTAATTGAAGCATTGGCTTTCTCAAATAGATCCACACTTACAATAGCCGGATGATGGTTCGGTATTTTGAACCACTCACTTTCATCCTTTAACTGTGTATGTCGGCTGCCAATCTCTTTTACCTTTCTCTTGCCAATTACATAGGTACCGATATATCTTTGATCTTCTAAAATACGCAGGACCGTTGATGTACTCCAAACGCCGTTTGTTCGGGAAACATTGTAATAGTCCTTGCCTTTAAGTTTGCGATATTCCCCAGGGGTGGGGATATTCATGGCATACAGTTTTCTTGTGATCTCGGCTGCGGTGTTGCCTTCAGACGCCCATTGAAATATCATCTGCACATTCGGGGCAACATCCTCGTCCGGTTCCATACGTCCGTCTGCACTCTTGCGATAGCCGTAAGGACAGATGACACTCTGATATTCCCCACGACGCATCTTTGCGTATTTTGCACTTTTGGTTTTCATGGACATATCCCGGCTATAACACTCGCTAATAAGATACTTGAAAGCAATATCAATCCCTCCGGTATCACCTTTGAAATTAGCTGTGTCAAAATCATCACTGACGGAAATAAAACGGGTGTGGTAAAGAGGAAATACCCGCTCAATAAAATAGCCGGTTTCAATGCTGTTACGTCCAAATCGGGAAAGGTCTTTTACAATAATACAGTTGATCTTTCCGGCCTGAACCATTGTTAAAAGTTCCTGCACCGCCGGACGCTCAAAGTTTGTCCCTGTATGACCGTTGTCAATAAATTCCAAAATCTCACTGTTATCCCATTCCGGCAGAGACATAGCTTTTTCACGGAGAATCAGTTTTTGATTTGGTATGCTCAAACTTTCGGTTTTGAAATCTTCCACAGAAAGACGGATATAAAGGGCAATCACATAGTTGCGCACGGTTCCACCGCCTTTCCCTGAAATTCATTTTTGAAACGGAAGGTTACATGAATATTCCGCTCGTGGTCGATCTCAATTCGTTCAATGAGCCGTTCAATCAGTTCTGCAGTCAGCACATGATCCTGTGCCAGTGTTTTTGCATCCTTTTCCATTGCACGGTATCGGGCAAGCTGGTTGTCCAGGGAGTCCATAGATTTTTCAAATACTTCAATCTCACCAGACAGAGCATTGATAGCATATTCATAATCCGCCTTCAATTCAAAGTATTCATCATTTGTCAAAATACCCTGCACAAAATTTTCATATAGACCACGGATCAGCCGGCGTGTTTTTTCAATTTCCTGCCGTTTGGCCGACATCTGAATTTTCAGCTTATCTTTTTCCTGTTTTTGTCTTGCCTCCAACTGAAAGAGTGGCAGCGACATTCCCAGCGCAACTGTCAGCTCTTTTTCAAGAATAGCCGTAACAGTAGAAATCAGTTCCTTTTCCTGCATCGTTGCGCCTTTGCAGCTATCTTTTTCTACCCGGCTGTTTGTAAGGCAGTGGAACCAATAAGTATCGGGGCCTTTCCGGCGCTCGGCACGTTGCCGGTGAAGGCTTCTGCCACAATCAGCACAGAACACTTTGCCTTTGAAAATGTTTGGCGTGTAGGGGCGTTTTGGAGTTGCTTTGCTTTCTTCACAGATCTGTTTTCTGTATTCCTGAACTGCATTAAACAATTCATAGCTAATGATCGGTTCATGGGTGCATTTGGCAATAATCAGATTATCTTCTCCAGCCTTGACCTGCTGATGATCTACAATCTTTGTTTTTCCTTGCACCAGATCGCCTGTATAGACTTCGCTTTCTAAAATTTTCATCACTGTACGGGTCTGCCATTTGCCGCTTCCAATCAGGCCCGGACTGGTAATCTCGCCAGTGTCCTTTTTATAATGGCTCGGTGCCGGAATCCCCATCTCATTTAGATTGCGGACAATCCGGTTCAGAGACACATGCTCATGTGCCCATTCAAAAATCTGTTTTACCACAGGGGCAGTATTTTCATCAATCAGAAGTTTATGGCAATTATCAGGGTCTTTCCTGTAACCGTAAGGTGCCCGTGCACCAATATAGTCGCCATCTTTCATAGCCTGCCGCGCTTGTGCTTTGATTTTTCGTCCAATGTCCAGAGCATAGGCTTCATTGATCATATTTTTCAAAGGCAGCATGATACCGCCATGAAGATTTCCGGAATCCGCTGTATCAAACTGATCCGTAACAGCAATGAAGCGAACATTATGTGCATGGAAATACTGTTCGATATAATAACCTGTGTCAATAGAATTTCGCCCTAATCGGGAAAGATCCTTAACAATCACACAGTTAATGTGGCCTGCTTCAATATCAGATAGCATTTGCTGAAATCCAGGGCGGTGAAAATTTGTCCCTGTAGCCCCGTTGTCGATATAGGTATCATACACAACGAAGTCCGGTTTATCTGAAAGAAAGTCATTCAGTACCAGCTTTTGGTTTTCTACTGAGCAGCCCCGCTTTTTGTTATCCTCCACAGAAAGACGGATATACAGAGCCACATGTACATACAAAGATGGTGCCGACATAGGTGCCGCCGTCTGTTTTCTGCTTTTTCTTGCCATTTAGCCCACCATCCTTTCTTCATTTTTTGTAGCAATCTGTTCCGCCAAAGAGATTGCTTTCTGATATTCATCCTGGTAATTAAATTCAATATGCAGTTCATCTTTACCCATTACCCGTATGCTTCGGATAAGCTGCATGACTGCCCGGCGGTCAATATCCTCCATAGTAGAAAATTTCATAAAATGGTTGATCCAACGGTTTCGTTCGCTTCGGTTTTCCAATACATCTGTAAGTTTATCGTTCCATTCAGCGATTGCCTTTTGGAACAGTTCAATATCTGCATTGTATTTTCGCTTATAAGAGAGAAATTCTTCCTTTGTCAGAATTCCACTCACCAGATTTTCATAGAGTTTTGCCTTAAAGCCCTCGGTCTGTGCCACACGCTTTTCATTTACTCTGATCTGTGCGGCATATTCCTGCGCCAATTCCCGGTTGATCCGTTCCTGACTGATACTGGACAGCAGGGCATCCAGAGAAGCAACATTTTCAATATGTCCTTTCAAACTGTCCTGCACACATTCAATCAGATCCGACTCTTTCAGCATGACCGACGATGTGCAGCCATTCTTTTTGCCGGTCGGGCAGTAATAATAGTGATACTCTTTATCTTTATAGCGGTTCGTCTTGCGGGTCATACGGCAGCCACAGCAGCCGCAGATCAAAATACCGGAAAACAGGTAAACCTTATCCGATTTGGGAGAAGTCCTTGTGTCAATCCTGCGGAGTCGTTGCACCAGATCAAAATCGTGCTTTTGTATGATCGCTTCATGGGTTCCCTCCACACGAATCCATTCCGAAGAAGGTTTGTCCTCACGCTCTTTTAATTTGAAATGGGGCGTTGTCTGTTTGCCCTGGACCAGTGTTCCGGTGTAAGTTTCATCCTGCAAAATGCGGATGATTGTAGTTGCAGACCATTTGCAATCCTTTCGGTCTGTATAGCCACCTTTTGCATGAGGCATTCCGTGATTGCGCTTATACGCTAAAGGCGAAAGAATTCCTAATCGGTTCAGTTCATCCGCTATATGGGAAGCGCTGAATCCCTCCAGCCGTTTTCTGAAAATATCCCTCACAACATTAGCAGCATATTCGTCTACTTCCAGGCTCTTGTGTTTATCGCCGACTTTCACATAACCATAGATGGTAAAAGCACCTACAAAATCCCCGCTGCGCCGTTTTACTTCCAGGGCGCTCCGTGTCTTAACGGAAATATCCCGACAGTAAGCCTCATTCATAATGTTTTTGACAGAAACCGTGAGATCATCGGCAGCGTCATTTTCCGTGTCCACATTATCGTTAATTGCGATAAAACGCACTCCATAGGCTGGAAATACCCTGCGCATATAACGGCCTGTTTCTATGTACTCACGACCTAAGCGGGAGAGGTCTTTGACAATCACGCAGTTAGCTTCGCCTTGTTCGATCATCCGCATCATTTCCTGAAATGCCGGGCGATCAAACAAAACACCACTATAACCATCGTCAATTTTTTCTGCCACAACCTCAATTTCCGGGTGTCGGGCTATGTAGTCATCAATCAGGCGCCGCTGGTTAGCAACGCTGTCACTTTCTACTGTTTTATCATCCGTATAAGAAAGACGGATGTACTTAATCGCTTTGTAAACCTGCATAAAAAAACACTCCTTTCGTTGCACAGAAAAATCCCCGCAATTCAAGAAGTGTGGTTATGCCATATTCAATTCCTTTTCCGATTCTTATTCTACCATGCTTTTACGGAAAAGTCAGCCCCTTTCTTAAAATTGCAGCTATCGCAAAATACCCTTGATACATTCTTCCAGGGTAGCACCTTCAGCAGAAAAACTGGCTTGTACAGTAAAACGTCCACACTTAAAGTGGTATGGATTTTTGATTTGCTGAACAAATTCTGCAATCCGTTCATCACGGGAAAGTTCTTTGTTGACAGAGACATCCCGAATGTCTACCAGCGTACCTACTTCACTGACAATGGTGTTCAATTCCATAGTATCAACTCCCTTCTGAAAACTGTGTTATCAAAACCACATGAATAGGTCGGATCTATGGTTATTGCACACATAAATCCGGCCCATTATATCTGATTTCGATTTTACTGCCGTATTTGCCACGCACCCCGGCAAGTCCTTCTGTTATAAGGACGGGGCTGTTACAGGCTGCGGGTAGCGTCACCGCATCATAGTCCCACATACGCCGCCGCTTTGCCAGAGCAAGCAAACGCCGCAGGAACTCTCCCCAAGTCTTTAGGAAGCTGTGAAGAAGTACCATTATGATCTGCGTCGTTATCGCGTCCGGCCTGCCACAGCCGGTTTCGTAGGTTGCGTTTATCGCTCGGACAGCCTGGATTCATCACCTCCTTAGGCCGCCTGTCACCGCGCCGCCCCATCTGCCGCTCGGAACACAGAATGAAGTACCTGTAACAGCGTATATTCGGTTGTCAAGGAACAAGCAAGGGGCATGGCAGACAAATTGATATTGCAGTTGGGGTGGGAGGACGTATATGCTTCCTTACCACACCCGTCCAGCTTGTCCCGCCGAATATGTCCCTCTACTATTCAGTACATTTTTAGGGGCAAAGTTGCCGTCTGTTATAAAATTTCTTTGAAATATTTTTCCAGACTACGCAATCCGGCTTCGATAGAACGGGTGATCCGGCTTTTGTGTGTTCCTTCCGCTTTGGCAATATCTGCTTTGCTCATGCCAAGGAAAAAGTGTGCATAGATCCGTTGGCGCTGCTTTACCGGAAGTTTGGAAAGACCTTTATAAATCAACTCCGTCATTTGACGCTGTTCCCAAATTTCTGCCGGGTTAAGAGGCTTTTGCAATATCTCACGCTCAATACCTTCGTCTCGATCCAGAGAGTAAAATGCTTTATAGCGGTATGTACGAATCCGATAGGCTTCTTCCAACAACATATATTCCCGAAGCAACAAAGCAACTTCATCCGGCACCTCAACGATCATGTCCTGTGTATAATACGGGTAATAATCCCGAAGATTGATTTTCTTCATAGTAATTTCCTCCAATTTCGATGTTTGAGTTGATGGCAAAAATCGAAATCAGAGGGTGGGCTGCGGCAGCGATAAGGTCTAAGTCTCTTTCTGATTAAAAAAAGGGTACAAAAAAGCGCGCCCGTACAAAGAACAGGCGCGCCAAAGCAGCAGTATGAAATTTTTCCGGGAGGTTGACAGCGAAAATGCTCAAACTTTGTCGAAACCAAAAACGCCGCAATCCATACGAGCTGGACTACGACGTATAGGTGACTGAATGTAAAGCAGTTTATCTGCGAATCTGTGTTGCATAGACGCATAGGTATTTCCTCCCATCAAGGAGGAACCTGAATCGGCTGCTTGATACCTCCTTGGGAGAAAATTATATCGGTTATGTTTCCTGTATCAGTCCGCAGACATTCGCTTTTTACTCTTTATATTCGCAATTTTCTACATATTCTGCTCTTAGAATATATGCTGCAAAAAGCAAGCCCACAAGGGGAAACAACACCTTGTGGGCTCATGTTATAGATGTTCAAATTTATAGCCGATCCCGGCGACACTCTCAATATAGTTTGGAAGATCCGGTTCAAAGCGCAACTTCTTACGCAGCTTACTTATATGATTATGAATCGCTTTTCTCGAATAGAAATCACAATCCTCTTTC
>OHEZ01000502.1_pt1 | contig 24845 bp, 18 predicted proteins | sample 1567391 | NCBI WGS metagenome assembly OHEZ01 (sample SAMEA3879518, study PRJEB24766) | human gut metagenome | biome: human-associated habitat; feature: feces | place: USA | collected 1985/1987
AGCTCACTTGCGCCGATGGTACTGCAATGCAATGCGGGAGAGTAGGTAGCCGCCTTCTTTTATCAAAAGCCTCGATTACGAAAGTAGTCGGGGCTTTTCTGTTTTCATGCAGTTTTGCTTTCTTATCGCCCTGCTTTTTCCCACAGCTCCTTTTACCTTTTTACTCTTTTACCTTTTTACCTTTATATTGATTTATATCAAGCCTAAGTGTTACTAAGTGTTTAATTACCTAAAAATGCGCTGATAATCAGCCGATTACTTGCATAATTCGATTTTTTTTTGTATCTTTGCAAACGATAAGAATAAGGATACCAGTATCTTGTGCTTTTTGTTGTGTGAGAAGGTATCCATTAAGGTATCTAACGGGACTGAGGTGAGCAGCCTTTCTTTTTCTCACAAGTTGCCACCGCGAAATCTCTGATGTTGTATTTCAGCTTTTCAGGTTCCATAAAACAATTAATATGAAGAGAATAACAATGGTATTAGTTAGCATGTTAATGCTGACATTAGAAATTCATGCAGCGTCGGCTGCAACATCAGGAAATGTATCCTCTACCAGCGAGATGGACTGGACTCCAGTGATGGACGCTATCATTCAGGTAGAGAGTAAGGGTGATCCGAAAGCTAAGAGCGGTAACTCTGTAGGTGTGATGCAGATCACTCCAATTTTAGTAGCAGAATGTAATAATATTCTGAAGCGCAAGAAATTGAAGAAGCGCTACACTTTGGCTGATAGATATAATGTAGCTAAATCTAAAGAAATGTTTCTATTGATTCAGAGTGTCTACAATCCTCTTAATAGTATCGAGCGCGCAATCCGTTCATGGAATGGCGGTAATCATTACAGTAAGAAGCGTACTCAGAGATATTTCGAGAAGGTAATGAAACTTTTGAAAAAGTAATTCTTTTTCCATAAGGCCCGATTGTTCTGAAAAAGAGCAATCGGGCTTGCTTTTTACTCGTTTTCGCCTCTTTTATGTACGTTTTGTTGCTATTCTGTTTAATAACTGTTAAATATATGCAGATTTCTGACAAAATGTTTGGTAAGGTCGAAAAAAAGTCGTACCTTTGCACTCGCAATTCAGAAATGAGTTGATTATATCGCGGTGTGGAGCAGTTGGTAGCTCGCCAGGCTCATAACCTGGAGGTCGCATGTTCGAGTCCTGCCGCCGCAACAATGATCGGGTAAGAAGTTGGTCAACAACATCTTATCCGATTTTTTTGTGCCCTAATTTATTAATTTAACATTAAATATTTGTTTAATTCGAATTAAAGTGCTACTTTTGCACAATAATATTTTATGTGCAATTAATAAAAAAGGAAGGGCTTCAATATGTCAGTATCCAAAACAAGACAAAAACTGGTAGATGTCGCACGACAACTCTTTGCCAAGAATGGTATAGCAAATACTACAATGAATGATATTGCTGTAGCTTCTGGTAAGGGAAGACGTACGCTTTATACTTATTTCAGTAGGAAGGAGGATGTCTATTACGCGGTGATAGAATCAGAGTTGGAGCGTCTTTCGGACAAGTTGGACGAGGTTGCTAATTGCAAGATGCGTCCACAGGATAAAATCATCGAGCTTATCTATACTCACCTCAGTATGATCAAGGAAACGGTTGTAAGAAACGGTAACCTCCGTGCTGAGTTCTTCCGTAACATCTGGATGGTTGAGAAGGCGAGAAAAAACTTCGATGAAGACGAAATAGAGATTCTCAGAAGGATTTATGCCGAAGGAAGAGAAGACGGTGAGTTTGATATTGATAACATCGATCTGGTGGCCGATATTACTCACTATTGTATCAAAGGTCTCGAGGTTCCATTTATCTATGGACGTTTGGGCCATGGCATGAATGTGGAGTCGAGCAAACCTCTGGTTGCCAAGGTGGTTTATGGTGCCTTGGGAAAGTCGGGCTTGAAACTCTAGATAAAAGATAGAAAAAACGTAACTAATTGATAATTAATTAAATAAGAAAGAAATGGGATTATTAAGTGGTAAAACAGCCCTTGTAACAGGTGCTGCTCGCGGCATCGGTAAGGCTGTCGCTATGAAGTTCGCCTCTGAAGGCGCTAACATCGCATTTACAGACCTCGTACTCAACGACGATATGGCTGCCGGTTTGGAAGCTACTCGTAAGGAGATTGAGGCTCTTGGTGTAACCTGTCGTGCTTATGCTGGTAATGCAGCAGATTTCGAGGAGACACAGAAGACAGTTAAGCAGATTCATGAGGACTTCGGTTCTATCGATATCCTGGTTAACAATGCAGGTATCACCAAGGACGGTTTAATGCTCCGTATGAGCGAGGCTCAGTGGGATGCTGTTCTGAATGTAAACTTGAAGTCAGCCTTCAACTTCATTCATGCTTGCTCTCCAATCATGCTTCGTCAGCGTGGTGGTTCTATCATCAACATGGCTTCTGTAGTAGGTGTTCATGGTAATGCAGGTCAGTGCAACTATGCAGCTTCTAAGGCTGGTATGATTGCTTTGGCTAAGTCTATCGCTCAGGAGTTGGGTCCTAAGGGCGTACGCGCTAATGCGGTAGCTCCTGGTTTCATCGAGACTGCAATGACTGCACAGTTGCCTGAGGAAATCCGCAAGGACTGGATGCAGAAGATTCCATTGCGTCGTGGTGGTCAGACTGAGGATATCGCAAATGTTTGTCTCTTCCTCGCTTCCGACTTGTCTAGCTATGTAAGCGGTCAGGTTATTCAGATCGACGGTGGTATGAACATGTAATCTCTCGGCAACGTTGTGTTGATAAAACATGCAGGTAGTTTACGAAGACAACCATATAATCATAGTCTCTAAGAGAAGTGGCGAAATCGTACAGGGCGACAAGACCGGCGACGAACCTCTCTCGGAGACTGTGAAACAGTACATCAAGGAGAAGTATCACAAGCCGGGAAATGTATTTCTCGGGGTGGTGCATCGCCTTGACCGTCCTGTTTCGGGTTTGGTCGTATTTGCCAAGACTTCTAAGGCATTGAGCCGTCTGAACAATATGTTCCGGGATGGCGAAGTTCACAAAACCTATTGGGCAATCGTAAAGAACATGCTAAAGGAACCTGAGGCTACGCTCACCCATTGGATAGTAAGAAATGAAAAGCAGAATAAGAGCTATGCTTACGACCATGAGGTGAAGAACTCGAAGAAAGCGATATTGAAGTATAAGGTGATAGGTCATACAGACCATTATACACTTCTGGAGGTGAACTTGATGACGGGTCGTCATCATCAGATAAGATGCCAGCTTGCCAAGATGGGATGTCCTATCAAGGGAGATCTGAAATACGGTTCTCCACGTAGCAATGCAGATGGCAGTATTTCTCTCCTTTCACACAGAGTAGAATTTGTTCATCCTGTGTCTAAAGAAACAATAGTAGCAGAGGCTCCGCTGCCGGATGATAATCTTTGGCGGGCTATTGCACACTAACTCAAAAATCCATGCTTATGAAGAGGTATGCGAAATGGGCAGGAATCACGGTGTTGATTCCATTGGTGCTCATCTTGTTGTTATCCATTCTGCTTTATCTGCCACCTGTTCAGAATTGGGCGGTAAAGCAAGTGGCTGCTTATGCCTCAGAGTCGACGGGTATGGATATTTCGGTAAAGCAAGTACGCCTCGTCTTCCCTCTGAAACTGGGAGTGGTAGGCGTAAAGGTACTTCAGCCAATCGACTCACTCAAGAATTCCCCAAACTTGGCTTTAAGAAATAAGAGAGATACCGTTGCCGACATCCAGAAGATGGTGGTAGACGTACAGTTGTTGCCTCTTTTCGAAAGTCAAGTCATGGTGGATGAACTCAATTTCACCCAGATGAAGGTGAATACCACTAATTTTATTCACGAAGCCAGAATCAAGGGCAATGTAGGTAATTTGCGCCTAAAGGCTCATGGCATTGACCTCGGAAAGGAGAAGGTCAGGGTGAATCATGCCCTGTTGGCTGATGCCCGACTCTCGGTAGAACTGAGCGATACTGTGCCGCCGGATACTACGCCTAGTACCAATTTCTGGAAGGTGAATATCGAAAAACTGAAACTGAAGAACACTGATTTTGTATTACACATGCCTGGAGATACTCTTCAGGTGAATGCTTATTTTGGAGATGCGGTGGCGCAGACTACCTATCTCGACCTTTATAAAGGACTTTATCAGATAGGTCATCTTGACTGGAAGAAGGGCAAGGTGAACTATGACCAGAACTATATCCGTCCGGTATCGGGCATAGACTTTAACCATATCGCTCTGTCGGCCCTGACTTTAAAGGCAGACTCTTTCTATTATTGCGATTCGAAGATAGATGTCAAGATTCGTGAAGCTCAGTTTAAGGAGAAAAGCGGTTTGCAGGTAGACCAGCTCTATGGCAGATTCGTGATGGATTCCGTGAAACTGCAGTTGCCTGATATTTGTCTCCGTACCCCATACTCCCTGTTGCAGGCAACGGTGGATATGGATATGAATGCCTTTGATGAGGTGAAACCTGGCAAGTTGGTGGCACAGCTGAAGGGAGCTTTGGGCCGTTCAGACCTGTTCCTCTTTTCAGGCGATGCCTTCCCAGGCGCCATGAAGAAGAAATGGCCATTCTATCCGATGAAGATAGAAGGTTCGTTCAAGGGAAATATGCAGCAGGCATCTTTCTCGGGCTTGAAACTGTCGCTGCCTACAGCCTTCGAACTGAGTGCTGATGGAAATTTGGGTAATCTGACGGATATGAACCGTCTGAAGGCAAATGTAGATCTGAACGCCCGTACCTATCATCTGGATTTCATTACCGCCATGCTTGACCCTTCTCTGATGCAGGAGATACGTGTGCCTAGCGGTATCGGAATCCGTGGTAACATTCAGGCAGACGGCTCCAGCTATGCTACCCGACTCGCCATTGCCGAAGGTCGTGGCAGGATGAGGGTAGATGCCAAGATAGATGCGAAGACCCGGAAAGACGGCAGTATCGATATGAACCGTCTGGCTTATCAAGCTAAGATTCAAGCGCACAACATCCTGGCAAAGCATTTCCTGCCAAAACAGGATTTGCATTCTTTCACCGGCTCATTGGAGGCGAAGGGTGTGGGAACTGATGTCCTCTCTCCTCGTACCCGATTGCAGGCTAAGGCACAGGTAAACCAGATTCAGTATGGCAAATACAAACTGGATCATGTATTGGCGGTGGCTCACGTTGCTAATGGTAAGGTGCATGCCGATATCGACAGCAAGAACCAGTATCTTACGGGACTCGTCAGCCTTGATGCACTTACGAATTCCAAGAAACTGGAGGCTACCCTGGTGGCAGATGTCCGCGATGTGAATCTTTATTCGTTAGAGGTAACGAAGGCACCGATGCGCCTGTCGCTCTGCGGTCACATGGATATCAGGTCCGACCTGAAGGACAGTCACGACATCATGGCTTCGATGAGTGATATTACGGTTCGTACGGCAGAAAAGAATTACCGTCCAGTGGATGTTGACGCTGATGTCTTTACCCGCAGAGATACCACGCACGCAGTCATCGATTGCGGCGACTTCCATCTCAACATGGATGTACACGGAGGCTATAAGCAGTTGGTGAGCCGTTTTTCCGGATTGCAGAAAGAATTGGCTCATCAGCTTAGGAACCATCATATCGACCAGGTGAAGATTCGCAGTCAGTTCCCTTTCGGTCATGTTTATCTTACCACAGGAAAGGACAATTTCATTTCCCGTTTCATCGCTTACTGCGGTTATGATTTCAAGGCGGTGGATATGAAGATGACCATGTCGCCTGTAACAGGTGTCAATGGTTATCTCAACATCGATTCACTGGTAGCGAGTGGCATGCAGTTGGATACGATCCGTGCCTTGGTGAAGACAGAGGGCGATACCATCCGCTATGCAGCACGTGTTCAGAACAACAAGCATAATCCTCAGTATGTGTTCCGGGCACAGGTAGAGGGCGAACTGCAGGAGAAGGGTTCCAATATCGATGCCCGCATCTATGATGCCAAAAACAGATTGGGTGTAGATGTGGGTCTGGAGGCGCTGTTGCTGGAAAACGGCGTGAAGATTTCGCTCATCGATACCCATCCTGTCCTGGGGTACAAGAAGTTTACTGCCAACGATGACAACTATCTGATGTTGGGCAATGACGACCGAGTTTCTGCCAATCTGATTCTGAAGGCAGCCAACGGCATGGGTATCCGCATATATAGCAATGATGAAAACGAAGAAGCGCTGCAGGATCTTACGGTGAGCATGAGCCAGTTTAATCTGGATAAAGTGCTCAGCGTGATTCCTTATATGCCTGACATCTCGGGTATTCTTGACGGCGACTTCCATATTATCCAGACCAAGGATGAACTCTCGGTTTCTTCTAATCTGAACATCGACAATATGGTTTACGAAAAGTGTCCGATGGGAGATGTCGGTACTGAATTCGTTTACATGCCAAAGAGCGACGGTTCTCATTATGTAGATGGTTTCCTCAATTATGATGGCGAAGAAGTAGCTACCGTAAAGGGTACTTACAAGTCGGAAGGAAACGGTTATCTCGATGCCGAAGTGGGCATGGAGAAGTTGCCTCTGCATTTTGTCAACGGTTTTGTTCCTGACCAGATTATGGGGCTGAAGGGATATGGCGAAGGAAAACTGAGTTTGAAGGGAGCCTTGAGTCAGTTGGATGTAGAGGGCGAAGTATATCTGGATTCGGCTTATCTCGTCAGTGTGCCGTATGGCATCACGATGCGTTTTGCCAACGATCCTGTCCGTATCATAGACAGCAAGTTGCTCTTCGAAAACTTCATGATGTATGCCAACAATGAGAGTCCGCTCAATATCCAGGGCAGTCTCGACTTTACGAATATAGAGAAAATGATGCTCGATATCCGGATGCGAGCACAGAACTTCCTGCTGATTGATGCCAAGGAGAATGCCCGTTCCGAGGCTTTCGGCAAGGCGTATGTCAACTTCTTTGGAGCGATGCGCGGACCGGTAAGCAATCTGAAGATGCAGGGTAAGCTGGATGTCCTCGGCAATACGGATATGACGTATGTGCTGAAAGAATCGGAACTGACTACTGATACGCAGCTCGATGAGCTGGTGAAGTTTACGAATTTCAAGAGTGGCAAGCCTGTCGTTGTCGAGCGTCCGGTACTGGAAGGATTGAACATGATGTTGGGCATGTCGATAGACGAGTCGGCTCATATCCTCTGTGCTTTGAATGCCGACCAGACCAACTACATCGACCTGATGGGCGGTGGTGATCTGACGATGACTTACAATTCGGTTGATGGCATCGGCATCACGGGCAAGTATACCCTGAACAATGGCAAGATGAAATATTCGCTGCCTATCATTCCGCTCAAGACGTTTGATATCCAGGACGGCAGCTACATAGAGTTTAACGGCGATCCGTTCAACCCGACCCTGAACATCACGGCAACAGAGAATGTCAGGACAACGGTAAACGAGGGACAGGGAACCGGCCGCTCGGTGGATTTCATTTGTGGCGTAAAACTCTCGCAGACATTGAATAAGCCAGGCATCCAGTTTATCGTTTCCTCACCAAACGATGCCACCTTGCAGGATGAACTGAATACGATGAGTATTGAAGAGCGGGGTAAGATAGCCATTACGATGCTGGCTTCAGGCATGTATCTTGCCAACGGAAATACCAATTCGTTCTCCATGAACAGTGCCTTGACCTCATTCCTCAACTCAGAGATCAATAATATTGCAGGTTCAGCGATGCGTTCTGTGGGTGTGGATGTCGGTATGTCGGTAGATAACTCCACCAATGCAGCAGGTGGCATGCACACCGATTACAACTTTAAGTTTGCCAAGCGGTTCTTCAACAACCGCTTGAGTTTCAGTGTGGGCGGCAAGGTTTCTACCGGTGCAGAAATGGAGAATGCAGCCAACAATGATGATGTATTCTTCAACAATATCGAATTGCAGTACCGGCTCAACGAAGGTGCGAGCCAATATATCCGTGCCTTCTACAACAACAATACCTACGATTGGCTCGAAGGTTTGATAGGTGAGTACGGTGTCGGTTTCAAATGGCAAAGAAAGTTGCAGCATTTCAAGGACATCTTCCGTTTCAAGACCGATAAGCAGCAGATTCCTGCAGCCCCAATGGAGAAGAATCCTGCGGTGAAGAAGAGTACGAACGAAAAGAAGGATACGATGGAGAAATCCAGAACAAAGGACTTTGACCCATTGAAACTTAACGAAAAGTAATGAGCAATATGAAACAGCAGAACAGGTTATACCTTATTATATATGTGGCAGCATTGCTGATGTTGTCGGGGCAGCTCATAACGGGTTGCTCTTCAACCAGTGCACTGAAAGAAGACGAGCAGCTGTTTACGGGTCTGGTACCTATCGAGTATAAGAACTACGAGAAGGGAGCTTATGCTGATTCTACCATCACCGAGATGGAGTATGCCCTGGCTTCGGCTCCGAACGGTGCCTTGTTCGGGAGCAGCTATTACCGCACGCCGTTCCCTGTGCGCCTGTGGATATGGAATGCTTTCTCTCAGTCGGATGGAGCACTGGCTAAGTGGATAACCAAGGTATTTGGTTCCAAACCTAAGCTGATGGCGAATGTGAATCCGCAGCTCCGTGCCCAGGTAGCCGAGCATCAGCTCGATAAATATGGTTATTTTAACGGTAAGGTGACTTATGATGTGCTGACACAGAGCAATCCGAAGAAGGCAAAGGTTGCCTATCAGGTAGACTTCGGTCATCTCTGGACGCTTGATTCTATGGCTTATCTCAACTTCCCAGCCAAGAGCAAGCAGTTTATAGATGCTTCCATGAACAAGGCGCTCATACGGAAGGGGAGTGCTTTCAATGTCGCCAACATGGAATCGGAACGTCAGCGTATCACCCGTCTGTTCCGCAACAGGGGCTATTATTTCTATCAGAACAGTTATGCTTCTTATCTTGCCGATACCGTGAATGTGCCCGGCAAGGTGCAGTTGCGGCTGATGATGGCAGACAGCGTGGACGATAGGGCTACCCGACAGTGGTATATCGGAAAGATTCATGTTAATTTCAGAAAGCAGTATATGGAGGAGTTGAAGGATTCCTTTGTGCGCAGCTATCTGAGTTTCCATTATAATGGAAGAAAGATGCCGATACGTCCGGGCATCGTTTTGCAGAGTCTGCGCCTGCGTCCCCGTGAACTGTATCGGGTACGTACTGAGGAACGTGCCAAGACCGGACTCCAGGAGATGGGACTCTTCAGCTATTCCAGCATCCAGTTCACTCCCCGTTCTGTGCAGACCCTAGACAGTCTGGGCAATGTAGTATATCGTGATACCTTGGATGCCAATATCGATCTGGTATTCGACAAGCCATACGATTTCTATGTCGAGGCAAATGCCCGCGGTAAAACGACCGGTAGAGTAGGACCGGAGTTGGTAGTGGGTCTTACCAAGCGCAATGCTTTTCATGGAGGCGAGAAACTTACTGTCAACCTGCATGGTTCGCATGAGTGGCAAACCATCAGTCAGGCTGGTGGAGGTTCTACCCGCATCAATTCCTATGAATACGGATCGGATGTTTCCGTAGAGTTCCCTCGCATCATCACGCCTTGGAATATGTTCAGAACGATGGAGCAGAATGAGCGCAGATACCGTGCCGGGCATATGCCTACCAAATATCGGGGTGTGCCAACTACTACCATCAAGGCTTCGATGAATGTGCTGAACAGAGCCAGCTATTTCCGACGTCATGTGGCAGCGGGCGAGTTAACCTATGCGTGGTCTACCTCTTACCAGCATCAGCATTCTTTCAGTCCGCTGATTCTCTCTTATGAGTTTATGAACAGCCGCACAGCCGCTTTCGATAGCATCCTCGCCCTGCATCCTTATCTTCAGATTTCGATGCGCGACCAGTTTGTGCCTAAGATGAGTTACACCTATACTTATCGCAGTCCGCGCCGTTACCGCCATCCTATCACCTGGTCAACCACTATCAGCGAGGCAGCCAATATCCTTTCGCTCGGTTACATGGTGGCCGGAAAGGGATGGAATGAGAAAGACAAGAAGATGTTCAAGAATCCGTTTGCTCAGTTCCTGAAACTGGAGACTGATTTCGTGAAATATTGGCGTATCACCCAGGATGGTATGCTGGTGGGACATGTCAATGCCGGCATTATCTGGAGTTATGGCAATGCCGAGAATGCTCCTTATTATGAGCAGTTCTATATCGGTGGTGCCAACAGTGTGCGAGCCTTTAATGTGCGGAGTATCGGACCGGGCAGATACCAGCCTACCAACAGCAAGTATTCTTATATCGACCAGACGGGCGACATCAAGTATCTGATGAATCTGGAATACCGTCAGAAGGTATGGGGCGATCTCTATGGAGCTCTTTTCCTGGATGCAGGTAATGTGTGGACCTTACGCAACCATGAGTACAGTCCGCTCGGCAAGTTTGATGTAGACAAGTTTTTCCGGCAGCTGGCGGTAGGCACCGGTGTCGGTGTGCGTTATGATATGGGTATGTTTGTGATACGTGTCGACTGGGGTATCGGTCTGCATGTTCCTTACGATACCGGCAAGAATGGCATCTATAACATCCGTCGGTTCAAGGATGCCCAGAGTCTGCATTTCGCTGTGGGTTATCCTTTCTAGGTTTAGCATGGGAGATGTGTCCGGAAATAAGTCTGATATGTGTTACAGATAGTGCATAAAAGAACAAAAATTGATATTAATCAAAAAAAAGTAGGAAAACTTGCGGTTAACTGCATTTTTTTTGTTACTTTTGCATCGTTATTTTTTAAATAACTATATCAACTATTAATAAATAAAAGTATAGACAAAATGAAACCTACGTTATTGCTTCTGGCTGCCGGTATGGGTAGCCGTTATGGTGGTTTGAAACAGCTTGATGGTCTGGGTCCTAATGGTGAGACTATCATGGACTACAGCATCTATGATGCTATTCAGGCTGGTTTCGGAAAAATCGTATTCGTTATCCGCAAGGACTTCGAAGATCAGTTCCGTGAGAAGATTCTTTCAAAGTATGAGGGCCATATTCCTGCAGAACTTTGCTTCCAGGCATTGGATGCTCTCCCAGAGGGATTCTCAGTTCCAGAAGGTCGTGAGAAACCATGGGGTACAAACCATGCTGTCCTGATGGCAAAGGATATCATCAAGGAACCTTTCTGCGTAATCAACTGCGATGACTTCTACAACCGCGATTGCTTCATGGTAATCGGCAAGTTCCTCTCTGAACTTCCAGAGGGCAGCAAGAACCGTTACGCCATGGTAGGTTTCCGTGTAGGTAATACCTTGAGTGAGAATGGTACCGTAGCTCGCGGCATCTGCTCTAAGGATGCTGATGAGAACTTGACAACCTGTGTAGAGCGTACCGAGATCATGCGTATCGACGGTAAGGTATCTTACAAGGACGAGCAGGGCGAGTGGGTTGCTGTAGGCGACAATACTCCTGTTTCCATGAACGTTTGGGGCTTCACACCTGATTACTTCCAGCATAGTGAGGAGTACTTCAAGGAGTTCTTGAGTGATCCTAAGAATATGGAAAACAAGAAGGCTGAGTTCTTCATCCCATTGATGGTCAACAAGCTCATCAATGAGGGTACAGCTACCGTTAAGGTGCTCGATACTACCAGCAAGTGGTTTGGTGTAACTTATGCAGCCGACCGCCAGAGTGTTGTTGATAAGATCCAGTATCTTATCGATGAGGGTGTTTATCCAAACAAGCTCTTCTAATTTAATGTGATGGATATAAACATTAATATATTGACAGATCAGGAAGCCGCTATTCTCCGAGAGACGATAGCGGCTTCTCATCGTATTGTCGTCTGTGCACATAAGTCGCCAGACGGTGATGCCATCGGCTCTTCTTTGGGATGGGCTGGTTATCTTCGCTCTTTGGGCAAGAAAGTTGACATTTGTGTGCCGGATATGATACCGGATTCTATTTCCTGGTTGCCTGGAGCAGCCGGTATCCTGCGATATGACAGACAGCCTGAACTGGTGCAGCGAGCTTTCGATGAAGCCGACCTGGTATGCTGTGTTGACTTTAGCAGTGAGGGACGTCTTGATGAGATGGACCATGTATTGTTGGGTTGCAAGACTCAGCGTGTCATCATCGACCACCATCTGGCTCCTAATCTTGAGGCTAAGCTGCTGGTTTCGCAGCCACATGCCAGCAGTGCCAGCGACCTGGTATTCCGTGTAGTCTGGCAGTTGGGAGGTTTCCCACAGATGGATCAGACCTGGGCTACCTGCATCTATTGTGGCATGATGACCGATACGGGCGGTTTCACCTATAATTCTACCCAGCCTTATATCTATTACATCATCTGCTTGCTGCTTACCAAGAACATCGACAAGGATAAGATTTACCGCAATGTCTTCAATAATGCCCGCATTCCGGCAGTCCGGTTCCGTGGCTATCTGATGAATGAAAAGCTGCAGGTAGTAGAGGGACTTCATGCCAGTTTCTATACCGTGACCCGTAAAGAGTTGAAGAAGTATGACTTTATCAAGGGCGACCTGGAAGGACTGGTGAACGTACCTCTTACCATCAAGGGACACAAACTCTCCATTTCTCTTCGTGAAGATACAGATATAGACAATCGCATATTGGTAAGTCTCCGTTCGGTAGACGATTTCCCATGCAATAAGATGGCAGCCGAGTTCTTCAATGGTGGCGGTCATTGCAATGCTTCCGGCGGCAAATTGCTTTGCAGCATACAGGAGGCAGAGCAGATAGCACTGAAGGCTATCCTGGCATACGCCGATATGCTGAAGTAGCCGATTTTTTCCTTAGAAATGACGAAAAAGGCAGAAAACAACCCCGTTTTGAGGCAATAGGATGATAATAAGTGATAAATAATAATAAAATCAACCTATTCCTCTCGGTGTTGTCTTATCTTTTTTGTACCTTTGCCCAATAAATCAGATTTTAAAAAGAAGAATGAAGAAATTTTTGTTTGCAATGATTGCTTTCGCGGCTGTTTTATCGTTTGTCGCATGCAATGATAGTGAGACTTATAAGGACATGCGCGACAGAGAGCTCGATTCTATCAGCTCTTTCTTGCGTAAGGAAAATATTAAGGTCATCTCCGAGGATGAGTTCAACAGACGTTGGAAAAATAATGAAAAACTGACGGATACAGCAAAGAACAACAACGAATGGGTACTTTTCAACAGTAACGGTATCTACATGCAGGTGATTGACCAGGGATGTGGCGACTATATCAAGAAAGGTACATCGGTAGATGTATTGGTCCGCTTTGATGAGTATAACCTTTCGTATGCTGCTGAAATGAGCGATAAGTGTCTCACGCTTTCAAACAAATTTCGTGATTATTCCTATTATGAAGATAAGATGAGCGTTACCAATACTTCCGGTACTTTCACCGGTTCTTTCGTTGATCCTTCACGCAGTCTGATGGCCATTACTTATAATTCCAGCTATTCCGGTTTAAGTTCTACCGTGCCTAGCGGTTGGCTCATTCCGTTCACCTGGATTAAGATAGGCAGACCAAAGACTGATGATGACCGCATCGCTCATGTCCGCCTGCTCGTGCCTCACTCTTATGGTACCACATCGGCATCGGGCAGTGTGCAGGCATGTGTTTACGACATGACCCTGCAGAAAGGAAGATAAACATAAATTCAGAAAGATATATTTATGACACTGATTAAGTCAATTTCTGGTATCCGCGGTACTATCGGCGGTCCAGCGGGCGATACATTGAATCCGCTCGATATCGTAAAGTTCACTTCAGCATACGCTACCTTCATTCGCCGTAGCGGTGCTTCGAAGAGTAATACCATCGTTGTAGGCCGTGATGCACGCATCTCTGGTGAGATGGTAAAGAATGTGGTTTGTGGAACCCTCATGGGTATGGGCTACGATGTGTTGAACATCGGTCTGGCTACTACTCCTACCACCGAACTTGCTGTTACCATGAGTGGTGCCGCCGGCGGTATCATCATCACAGCTTCTCACAACCCACGCCAGTGGAATGCCCTCAAGCTCCTCAACGAGAAGGGTGAGTTCCTCACAGCAGCTAATGGTAACGAGGTGCTGGGTATCGCAGAGAAGGAAGACTTCGACTATGCGGATGTGGATCATCTCGGAAAATATACTGAAGACAATACCTTCAACAAGCGCCATATCGACTCCGTACTTGCTTTGAAGCTCGTAGATGTAGAAGCAATCAAAAATGCCCACTTCAAGGTTTGTGTAGATTCCATCAACTCAGTTGGTGGCGTTATACTTCCAGAGTTGCTCGATGCGCTCGGTGTAGCATATACTTTCCTCAATGGTGAGCCTACAGGCGACTTCGCTCATAATCCGGAGCCATTGGAGAAGAACCTCGGTGGTATCATGGATGAGTTGAAGAAGGGTGGCTACGATATGGGTATCGTTGTAGACCCTGATGTTGACCGTCTGGCTTTCATCTGCGAAGATGGCAAGATGTTTGGCGAAGAGTATACCTTGGTAAGTGTGGCAGATTACGTGTTGAGCAAGACTCCAGGCAATACCGTCAGCAACCTTTCATCTACCCGTGCCCTCCGTGATGTTACAGAGAAGCATGGTGGCAAGTACACCGCAGCTGCTGTAGGCGAGGTGAATGTAACTACCAAGATGAAGGATGTTCATGCTGTTATCGGTGGTGAAGGCAATGGTGGAGTTATCTATCCAGAGAGCCATTACGGTCGTGATGCCCTCGTTGGTATCGCCCTCTTCCTGAGCAGTCTGGCTCACAAGGGCTGCAAGGTGAGCGAGCTCCGTGCCAGCTTCCCTAACTATTTCATCGCCAAGAACCGCATCGACCTGACTCCATCTACCGATGTAGATGCTATCCTCGTGAAGGTTAAGGAGATGTATGGTAAGGAGAAGGATGTCACCGTAACAGATATCGATGGCGTCAAGCTCGATTTCCCTGACAAGTGGGTTCACCTCCGCAAGAGTAATACCGAGCCTATCATCCGCGTATATAGCGAGGCCTCTACCATGGAGCAGGCTGATGAACTGGGCAAGAAGCTCATGCAGGTGGTTTACGATATGCAGTAAGATACTGAATATGAGATCATATAAATAGAGATGAAGCAACGTAGATTTTGCTTCATCTCTTTTTTTGTGCGCCGATTTCCATCTGCAAAACTTCAGTAATTTGAAGAAAGATAGAGAAAGATTTGGCTTTCTCAGATAAAAATCGTATTTTTGTTGCGAAATTGCAGACAATGAGGCCTCTGAGCCTTTGTTGCAGTAATGAAAAACTTGAACCGTTCCTTATAAGGAGCATAAATGAAATTACAGAATAATGGAATCTATTATAAAGCATTATCAGGTAGCCCATGTCGGGTTCAGCCTTTCTTATCCTGATTCCTCTCAGGATATGATGGCTGTTTTACTGGAGGCTTATCAGGCGTTTGAATGCGATGAACAGGTCGCATCTGCTGCCCTGACCTCCTTCTCTCTTACCTTGAACGAAAGCGGGGAAGAACTGAGGAAACCGGCAGGTTTCAAGGAGGAATGCAGACAGGATGAGGAGGGACAGCTCATTATCAGTGGTAGTCTGAGAGAGAAGCAGAAGGCGTTTCTGATGGCAATGACTGATATGAAATCGATACTGGTTACAGGTCATGATTATCAGCATTCCAGTCTTCTGGTTCCTGCTGGCACCTTTAGCCAGAAGTCGGCTTTCGGATCCCTCAAGGCAACCGTTGACACCTCGCTGATGCTGCTCTATGCCATGCGTTCGTCAACCGGAGATACACTCCTGTTTCATTCTTCTACCATAGTAAAGGATGGAAAGGCTTATCTCTTCCTGGGCAAGAGCGGAACGGGCAAGAGTACGCATTCCGGACTGTGGCTCAAACATATCGAGGGCACCCGACTGCTCAATGATGATAACCCGGTGGTATATATATCGCACGAAGGAACGCCCATGGTGAGTGGCTCGCCTTGGAGCGGAAAGACACCTTGCTATAAGAACGAGGAATATCCGATAGGGGCAATTGTCCAATTGCGCCAGGCACCAGAGAATAAAATCAGAAAACAGACCGTCATAGAGTCTTATGTGTCTATCAAGACTTCTGTCTCCGGCAAGGCATGGGAGAAGGAAATTGCAGATGGCCAGCACCAAACGATAGAGAAGCTGATCGGGGCTACCCGGCTTTATCAGCTTGACTGTCTGCCTGATGCCGGTGCAGCTCTCCTTTGCAGTCAGACCATCAGTCAGTAAAACCAACCGTCAGGTAAAAAACAATCGTACAATAGAAAGATGAATACATCCGATTCAAAATATAAGGCAATAGCCGCGCTCGAGCAATTCATCCGTGAAGGTCGTCCTGTAAAGTTTCCGGTCAAAGGAACCAGCATGCTTCCCTTTATCGTAGGTGATAGAGATTGCGTAGAATTCTATCCGGTAGAAGGCGAGTTGAAGGTGGGCGATATTGTGATGGCGAGGGTAGAAGAAGGCTATCCGGTGGTGCATCGCATCATCGGGATAGAGCCTGTTGCAGAAGCAGCATCCCCCGCATCTTTTTCTGCAGATGATTGCCGTATCGTGCTGACGGGCGATGGAAATCTCGGTTTTAAGGAGTATTGCCTGCGCAAGGATGTCATTGCGAAGGCGCATGCTGTCATCTGTCCCGACGGCAGCCGTAAGAGTCTCATCTCGCAGAAAGCGCTCAGAAACTGGCACAGATGGCAGAGGTTGAGGCCTGTGCGTAGGGTCTTGCTTAAAATAATCAAACTCTATATCCGTTTATCATATAAAAACTAAAAAACAAGATATAATGAAGATCAAGAACGATTTCAAGCTCCGCGAAATTTGCGGTGAGTATGTGGTAACAGCCGAAGGTATGCAGGCTGTAGACTTTACCAAGTTGATCAGTCTCAATGAAACTGCTGCGTTTCTCTGGAAGACGGCTGAAAAACAGGGCGAATTTACGGTAGCTTCGTTGGCTCAGGCTCTGTGCGATGAGTATGATGTAGTCATGGCTCAGGCAGAAAAAGACTGCGAGGCGATTATTGCCCAGTGGCAGAAAGAGGGACTGGTATGAGGAAGTATGCACTTTGGTTTTTCCGCCAGATGTCTGCTGTCCGGGGACGTTTGCTGTTGCGCATCATCGCCGGTCTTCTGCAGGTAGCATTAGGTTTGTGGCTCGTCTGGCTGTGTCGCCGGTTCATCGATGTGGTGATCTGGCGTGGCAATGTGCTGCGCGAAACCATCGTGCTTTTTTCAGTCATCGCCCTGCTGATAGCCCTTCGCCAGCTGGTATTCTATCTTTCCGGCATCACCGAGGTTATCCTCCAGAATGATATGCGTAGCCGCCTCTTCCGGTTTGTGTTGGGCAGGAAACTCTATGCCGTTAAGCATCAGGCTGAGGCTGGTTCCGGAAAGCCTGCTTCTGATATGCTTTCCGGCGACATCAGCCAGCGTTTGGAGCGCGATCTCTCATCTGCCTCTTCGGTAGTTACGGATATCCTGCCCACAATCGTAGTCACCCTGGTGCAGCTCTTCGGTGCCTTCTTCCTGATGCGTTCCATCGATTCCATTCTGGCATGGAGTCTTCTGGTACTGACACCGGTGGTTGCAGTCTGTGCCAAGTATCTCGGCAGCCGACTCAAGAAGATGACGCTGGCGATACGCGAGGAGGAGAGCAGCATACAGATGATGATTCAGGAGACGGTAGAACATGAACTCACCATCAAGACCTTGCAGGCAGAGAGCACGGTTTCCGGTAGGGTAGGCAGCATGCAGCAGCGTTTGCATCATCTGGTCCGCCGTAGAATCCGTTTTACGTTGATATCCCGCTTGCTCCTGGCTTTCACCTTCAGTTACGGCTATTTCGGAGCCTTTGTCTATGGTGCCATCCAACTCAAGAACGGGTTGATAACCTTTGGTGTGATGACCGCCTTCCTGCAGTTGGTGGGTCAGATACAGAGTCCTATCATGTCGCTCTTGGGCATGATTCCCCAGCTGATTCATGCATCAGCGAGTGTAGACCGGTTGGTAGAGATAGAAAATACCGAGCAGGAGGAATCTCAGGTGCAGGCAGATGCTTCTATACCTTTGCAGCGTACTTGCGGCATCCGTCTTCAGGATGTGAGTTATTCATATCCCGATGAGCGAAAGAAAGTTGTTGTCAGTCATTTCTCTTATGATTTCCGTCCTGCCACATCTGTGGCGATAGTAGGAGAAACCGGTTGTGGCAAGACCACCATCCTGCGTCTCTTGTCGAGTATCATCCAGCCCGATAGCGGAAGGATAGTATTGTATGATGCCCTGGGCAAAGAGTCAGAAGGAACCGGCATGCGTTCGCATATCGTGTATATAGAGCAGGGTAATACGCTGATGAGCGGAACCATTCGCGATAATCTTCTTCTTGCCAATCCCGTGGCTACCGATGAGCAGCTTACCGAAGCCCTTCATGTAGCCTGTGCCGATTTCGTTTTCAGTTTGCCGGCAGGTATGGATACGAAGATAGGAGAGCATGCCACCCGTTTGAGTGGCGGTCAGGCACAGCGCATTGCCATAGCCCGCAGTCTTTTGCGCGAAGGTAACATTCTGTTGCTTGATGAAATCAGCTCATCGCTGGATGCCGAAACCGAGAAGCTTCTTTTCGACCGCCTCTTTGCTTCGTATGCCGATAAGACTATTATCTGTGTTACGCATAGGAAGGAGGTGGCAGACAGATGCCAGGAGCAGATACGGCTGTGATGATGTGTTTTTATGGCAGTCCGGTTAACAAGGCTTTAAACGAATGTCCTCTGTTTCGGAAACAGAACAGCATTATCCGTAGTAAGTATAGTAAGTATAAAAAGAAAGCTCAGGGCTATCTGACCTGAGCTTTTTTCATATCATGATTTCTGTATCATTTACTTCTGGCATTCCTTGCAAGGAGTCCAAGGCTTCAACTGCTTGAAGAAGTCGTTGCCCTTATCATCTACGAGGATGAATGCAGGGAAGTCCTCTACGGTAATCTTCCAGATAGCCTCCATACCGAGCTCTGGGTACTCTACGCACTCGATGCTCTTGATAGAACTCTTAGAGAGAACGGCAGCTACACCACCGATAGTACCGAGGTAGAAACCACCATGCTTCTTGCAAGCCTCTGTAACAACATCGCCACGGTTACCCTTGGCAATCATTACAAGGCTAGCGCCATGATCCTGGAACTCATCTACGTATGGGTCCATACGGTTGGCTGTGGTAGGTCCCATAGAGCCACATGGATAACCCTCTGGAGTCTTGGCTGGACCTGCATAGAGGATCGGGTGGTTCTTGAAGTACTCAGGCATCTCCTCGCCTGCATCCAGACGAGCCTTGAGCTTAGCGTGAGCGATGTCACGAGCCACGATGATGGTACCCTTCAAGTTAACACGGGTGCTTACAGGATACTTGGTCAACTCAGCACGAACTGCGTCGATACCCTTGTCGAGGTCAATCTCGATACCCTTGGTACCCTCACCTGGGTTGCGGAGCTCCTCAGGAATCAACTCTGTTGGGTTCTCATCCATCTTCTCCAACCAGATACCGTCCTTGTTGATCTTAGCCTTGATGTTACGGTCGGCAGAGCAGCTTACACCCATACCGATAGGGCAGCTTGCACCGTGGCGAGGCAGACGGATGACACGGATATCGTGAGCGAGATACTTACCACCGAACTGTGCACCCAAGCCAATCTTGTGAGCCTCTTCGAGAAGCTTATTCTCCAAGTCGATGTCACGGAAAGCACGGCCCGTCTCATCACCTGTTGTAGGCAACTCATCGTAGTACTTGATAGAAGCCAACTTCACGGTGAGGAGGTTCTTCTCTGCTGAAGTACCACCGATAACGAAGGCGATGTGGTAAGGAGGACATGCTGCTGTACCCAGACTCTTCATCTTCTCTACGAGGAATGGGAGCAATGTGCCCTCATTCTGGATAGTAGCCTTGGTCATAGGGTAGAAGTAAGTCTTGTTGGCAGAGCCACCACCCTTGGCAACCATCACGAAGCGGTACTCGTCGCCCTCTGTAGCCTCGATATCAATCTGAGCAGGAAGGTTGCAACGGGTGTTCACCTCATCATACATATTGAGAGGAGCGTTCTGAGAATAGCGGAGGTTGTCCTGTGTAAAGGTGTTGTAAACACCCAGACTCAGTGCCTCTTCGTCCTCGAAATCGGTCCATACGCGCTGACCCTTCTCGCCGTGGATGATAGCAGTACCTGTATCCTGGCAGAATGGGAGGATGCCCTTGACGGCAGTCTCTGCATTGCGGAGGAACTGGAGAGCTACGTACTTGTCGTTCTCTGAAGCCTCTGGGTCGCTGAGAATCTTAGCCACCTGGAGGTTGTGCTCACGACGGAGCTTGAACTCTACGTCGTGGAAACCCTGCTGTGCCAGCAAAGTAAGAGCTTCCTTAGAAACCTTGAGGATAGTCTTACCCTCGAACTCTGCTGTGCTTACGCCTTCCTTAGAGATAAGGCGATACTCTGTCTTGTCCTCTCCAATCTGAAACATTGGAGCATACTTAAAATCTGGAGTTTTTGCCATAATGTTTTTTGTTATTTTAAACTGTTGAAATATTCAAGTCTAATTAATTCTCGTATTCTATTTCCTGGTCGAGGCTGTCGACGAAGTTGCGGAAAACCTCTTCCTCCACATCGCCCATGGCAAATTCTTTCTCAGCATCCTTTCGGATTTCTGCTATCCATGAGCGGCGTGCCTTGATATAATCTTCGTGTATGCGGTTGGCATCTTCGAGTGTAATGTCACTGATGCCGTAGTAATCGCAGATCATCTGGTAGGTCCATGCCCACTGGTAGTCGCGATAGTTGGCATTGATTTCTTCAAACCGGTCGAGCAACTGTTCTATATTCTCGATAGTTCCTTCCTTCACATCCCTAACGATGCCTTCTTCTTCAGAAACCGGGAGTAGGAGTCCCGAAAGATCATCCCAATCGCCCACGCCGACATGGGTGGCTGGAGGGGTGATGGCTGGGTCGCGCTTCAATACTCGCTTCAATACGGCACCCATGTAGATGCGGAGGGCGATATCATAATATTTGATGCCCTTGTGGAGCGATGAAGCCGGTATGATATATTCGTGATAGAGATACTGCGAAACATTATCGCCCGTTACCTCGCGCAGGTTTTCAAGAATCTTCTTACCCTTCAGAATCTCGCCAACAGAATAAGGTGAAAGCCAGTCGAAGTTGACAATGCTCTTGCGGTTCTCCATAGCACGGAGATCACGCTTAGGCCATTTCTTGATGTCGCGGTACAGACCTACGGTAGTGATGTTTCTGCCCGGGATGAGGAACATCTTGTCGCCATCGGCAATGAGGTAGGCGAAAGGCAGGTTGCGGGTGTTAGGGTGGTGCATCAGCTTGCCGAAGCATACTGAGAAGGAACCCAGCGTGGCTGGCATCAGGAGATAAGCACCGCTGGCTGTCTTGGAACCGCGCTCCAGAATGCCCCAGTGCATAGGTCCCATCTTGTAGGCATGGTTGCTGAAGTTGGTGGCAGAACCGGCGTTATAGAAAGAGAACATGCCTCCGATAAGCAGACTGCTCTTATGATGAGAAGCGGTGAAAGGACCGCAGAAGGCTGCACAAGCCTCGCCATTGCTCATATAGGAGTTGGCGAAGAATACGGAGGCTGATGCGGTAAAGCCGTTAGACAGCTGGCAGGCTTCGCCTACGAAGCAATCCTGTATCTTTACGCTGTTGATGACACTGGCGCCTTCAGCGATGATGCTGTTTTCTGTAATAACGCCTGTGCCGATATATACGTTGCCATGAACAGAGCCCAATAGCGTACAGTCGCTCAGACGGGAAGCACCGTTCACTTCGCAGTAATCATTGATTACGCAGTTGGTAATCTCCTTGGTATTGATGATCTTCACATTATTGCCAATCTGGCCCCGCTCCGGCATCTTGTTGTCGATGTCGGTCTTGATGAGTTGGCGTATTTTCTCCTTCATTTCCTTGTCAGGAAAATGCTTCACCATGAAGGCTGCCAGCTGGCTGTTCAGATCGCTGAAGAGGATTACGTTGCCTTCGCCCACCTCGTTGAGTACGCTCACAAGATTTCCTTCGCCGTAAGTAGCTCCCTCGGTGGTTTCCATGGTCGAGATGTTTGAGATGTAGCAATCATCGCCAATGGTATAGTTGTTGATGAAATTGCCTACGTTTTCTATCAGACAGTCGTCGCCTATGGTTACATTGCGCAAGGTGGCATTGTTGATGCCCGAATGCTTTACGAAGCCCTGGCTCACCTCCACGTTCTTGTTGAAGGATCCGATGTTTATTTCGCCATAGAGCATCACGCGGTGCATGAAGTTGGGCTTGAAATCTTCTGATACATTGACTGAGGTCCAGTCTTCGGCCCAGCAGTCGTTATGTTTAAGCACCTCGATTTCCTCGGTGGTTAAAGGTCTGTAATCATTCATAACTTACTTGTTATTGATATTTATGTTCTTACTCATAATCCTGGTACAGGAAGTCGTTGTATGGATACTTCTGTACGTGCAACTCTCTTACTTTCTTGTAGAGTATCTCGCGGAATTCGTCGATGTTCTCCTTGTTCTTTGCCGAGATGAAGAGGCAGTCCTCATTGAGTTTTGCCATCCAGGTCTTCTTCAGGTCTTCCAGCGGGATGTTCTCTTTCTCCATCGGTGTGAGGTCGTCTTCCTCTTTTTCTACCCATGAGTAGTTGTCTATCTTGTTGAAGATAATCATCGATGGCTTATCGGCGCAATCCAGTTCCTTGAGCGTATTCTCTACTACCTGAATCTGCTCTTCGAAGTCGGGATGTGAGATGTCTACTACGTGCAGAAGGAGGTCGGCCTCGCGTGTCTCGTCAAGGGTACTCTTGAATGAGTCGACCAGGTCGGTTGGCAATTTGCGGATGAATCCTACGGTATCGGCAAGGAGGAACGGCAGGTTGTCTACCACCACCTTGCGTACGGTGGTGTCGAGGGTGGCAAAGAGTTTGTTCTCTGCAAACACCGCGCTCTTGCTGAGCAGATTCATGATGGTAGATTTACCTACGTTGGTATAGCCCACCAGTGCCACGCGCACCATTCTGCCTCTGTTTTTTCGCTGTGTAGTCTTCTGCTTGTCGATCTCTGCCAGTCGCTCTTTGAGGAGACTCATTCTGCCGAGGATGATACGGCGGTCCATCTCGAGCTGGGTCTCACCCGGTCCACGCAGACCAACAGATCCCTTACCGCCACCAGATCCTGAACCGCCACCCTGTCGTTCCAGGTGAGTCCAGAGTCTTTGCAGACGAGGGAGCATATAGCGGTATTGCGCCAACTCTACCTGGGTTTTAGCCGCAGCGGTTTGCGCACGCATGGCGAAGATATCGAGGATGAGTGAGGTGCGATCCAGAATCTTTACCTGCAGTTCCTGTTCGATGTTACGGATCTGTTTGGCAGAAAGCTCATCATCAAAGATGACCATACCTACTTCTCTATCTTCCTCTTCCTCCTCCTTGATGTATTGCTTGATTTCCTCCAGCTTACCCTTTCCCACGTAGGTGGTCTGGTTAGGCGACACCACCTTCTGCGTGAATCGCTTCACGGTGACGGCGCCTGCGGTATCTGCAAGAAATTCCAACTCGTCGAGATATTCCTTGGTCTTGGCTTCGTCCTGTGTCTTGGTAATAAGACCCACCAGCACAGCGGTTTCCGCCTTGACTTCTGATATTACAAATTCTTTCATTCTTTACGTACGTATTATTATAGGTGCAAAGATAATAAAAAAAATGCTCTTATTATATATATAAGGTGAAAATTATGTTTTTTTTATGAAAGCGGCTGCAAGGTTACGGGGCGGAAATCGGTATTTGCGAACGCAGGAATCGGCATGTCTGAATGCTGAAACATTCAAAAATTCAAAAGCCTCGACGTGATGTCGGGGCTTTTTGGCATTAAATCCCTTTAAATAAGCGAAAAGTGTCAAATTTTTAATGATTCTTCTCCTCTTTCTTCTGGATTTTGCTTATCTTTGCAGGCATTAAAATAAATCAAACCTAAAAAGAAAATAAATATGAAGCAAAAAATGAGTATCGCTGGTATTTTGTTGCTTGCAGCTTTGGGTATGCAGGCTAACAGCTATACAGTGAAGTCGCCAGACGGTAAATTGGTGGTGAATGTTGCTTGTGAGGGAGGCAAGGCTTCCTACACGGTAGATTACAATGGCAAGCAGATGCTGGGAACTTCGGCGCTCGGTCTGGTTGCCAATTATGGTGATTTCTCAAAGGAGCTCACTATGGGCATTCTGAAGGGTGGGGAAGTGAAGCCACTTGCCTACAAGATGACCCGCATCAAGAAGAGTGATATCCAGAAGGATGTGGTGGATGCTACCATCGGTTTCCTCAACAGCAAGAAGGATTCCATGACCCTTCATCTTCATGTAAGCAACAACGACATCGCCTACAAGTATGAGATGAGCCGTCCTAAGAAGGATAATCCTAAGTCGGTGATTATATATAATGAGGTGAGCGGATTCAATTTCCCGGAGAAGACCACCACCTTCCTCTGTCCTCAGATTACTCCGATGACCGGTTGGGAGCGCACCAAGCCATCTTACGAGGAGGAATATACTCCCGATGCTCCGATGAACGTGAAGTCACAGTTCGGTGTGGGCTATACCTTCCCATGTCTCTTCAAGGTGGGCAGCGACGGATGGGTATTGGTCAGCGAAACCGGTGTGTCGAGCGCTTATCCAGGTTGCCGTCTTTCTGATTACGAGCCGGGCAAGGGCTATACCATCGCCTTCCCTCAGAAGGGTGAGAACAATGGCAGCGGTTCCGAATATGCCGGTATACCTTTGCCGGGCGAAACACCATGGCGTACCATCACCGTTG
>OHEZ01000523.1_pt1 | contig 24102 bp, 18 predicted proteins | sample 1567391 | NCBI WGS metagenome assembly OHEZ01 (sample SAMEA3879518, study PRJEB24766) | human gut metagenome | biome: human-associated habitat; feature: feces | place: USA | collected 1985/1987
TTTTGAAATTCTGTACGTAACTTCATCTTGATTAACTCGTTTTTATGAGTCAACCGTTTTCAGTATAATACATTCAGAAAAGCGGACCTCGCCTGGTGTGACTTCCGCTACGCACACATCGAGGCCGGAACATTTGAGGATGCAAATGTAGAGTTCTGCGACTTCTACAGGGCTCTGTTCGATGGCATTGTCATATTCAACCATAGCACTTTCGGGGATTGCAGTTTTACGAAATGCTATTTCGGGGACTCTGCGGTAATACGCAAGGACAATCTCAAGGACGGGCGTCTGCTCCAGCAGGACAAGGAGGCCTACAGGAAATTCCTGTGTGACTGGCACAACTTGGGGACTGGAGACAGAAAGAATGACCTGAATCGTCAGTCTGACTGGAGTCCGGAAGGAGCGCTCAAGGGACGCTGGCTGGAAGCCGAGGAACTGTTCAAGAATTTCAATGCTCTCTGGTCGGGCAAGGGGTATATCGCGGACGGAAACTGGGCCTATGTCCGCGGACGCAGGATGGAACGCAGAAGGATGATTTCGGATTACGCCAACCCAAGGGTCAGCATCGGACGAAAGATTGTCAATACATGGAGTATTCTAGTCAATTATTTCTCTGACATATTCTTCGGTTTCGGAGAGTCAATGTTCAGGATGATAATGACTTATATTCTTACCGTCTTCATTTTCGCATGGGCGTTCACATCGAATGTCTCTCTTCTGGAATACAGTCAGGCTCTTGCAGTCAGCCTGAAGAACATGGCGGGCATGGATTCGGACATACTGCGTGATGTATCTCCGCTCGTGGATATGCTCAATGTCGTGCAGACCACGATCGGTATCATTCTGACCGGTATCTTCGGATTTATTCTCGGAAACAAGATACGTAACCAGTAGTTACTGTACTCAAGATTCGCAAGTGCGAAACACCGCTTTTGGAGCCCGCGAGGGCGAGGGTAAGTCCCTTCCCCGAGGGGAGGGATTTAGGGTGAGGGTAACGTGCACATAAAAAAGTGCGTGGGCCTTAATGCTTCTTGTGGGAGACAAATCTCCAATTTGAGCAAACCCTCATCAAGTTATCGACTTGCGAAACTAAGGTTACTGTATCTTCAGCAATTCAAGGGTGAATATCAGCGTACTGTGCGCTGGTATGTCATCCATTTTCATTGACCCGTACCCGTATTTGGCAGGGATGGTGACCTCATATTTGTCGCCGGCGTGCATTCTTGTAAGCGCCGCCTGCCAGCCGACAATGAGTTCACGGACACGAAAACAGGCCGGAAGCGGCTCCCCTTCGGTAGTATCGAAGACAGTTCCGTCTATGAGTTTGCCAGTATAGTTCACGAATACTATGCTGTTCAATGTCGGATATTTGTCTCCGGTTCCAACTTCAAGCTGACGCATTATGATTCCGCTTTCCAGCACCTTCACGCCTTCCTCCTGCGCCTTGGCCTCGAGGAACTTCTCGTTTGCAATCTTATATTGGACTGCCCTGTTCGGTTTCTTGCCCATATGTCTCTTTTGATTTATGTCAATGCAAAGTTAGAGAGATTTGATGACATGTCAATCATATCTTCAAATATCGTGGCCAATCACAATTATTATGCATTGATGTACAAACCTTGGTCCAATATACCGGGACGACGAAACGAACGAAATACCACCTTCACGTAGGTAAAGAAACGGCTGATATACGTAATTTTACTTATTGATTTATCAGATATTATTCCGTTCCTTTGCCCGAGTAATCCTAAAAACGCTTACTGAACTATAATTCTCGCACCGAAATAATCAAACCAAAACATCATATTATGAAAAAAATCTTTTTAATCATTCTGACATTCGTTTCAGCAATGTTCCTGAACTCCTGCTCAAAATCAGACGTTATGCTTTCCGGCGACTGGTGGACTCTGCTTCCGGATGAAGTGGGAAGCGGTTCAGAGGATCTTGTAATCCGGTTCAACAGTGCGAATTCGACAATCAATTTCGCTTTGAAGTCCAAACTCGACAAGGACGACAAGAATTATTACATGGTCGAATCCCTTGCCAGAAAATATACGGTAGAGAACACCGGAAACGGAGAAGGCATCATCCGTGTTACAGAGAAAGACGGCACCATGTGGCCGGAGCTCCATATCAGTTCCCTCACTCTCGTGACTCTCGGGCTGTCACATCGAGACACGGACGGCAAAGTCATAGACAACATGGCTTTCCTGCCGTTCCTTGAAGACACGGACAAGAAGATCATCAAGACGACAGAGTCTTCTTATGAACTGCGCATCCGCTATATCATTGACAGATTCCGTTCAATAGGCAGACTTGCCGCCTCCAATTAGGTCAAAAACAATATACGAAAACCGCCCTCGCGATTATGTTGCGAGGGCGGTTTTTCATATTACTTACAATTTCCAGACCTATGGAACTGAACTATTTCATAGTCACCTCAATTGGAGAGGAGTATGTAGCAGTCTCCTTGTCCGGATCATAAATGTAGCAGACAAAATATGTTTTAACCTCGTCTGCAGAATTTAACTTGTACATTATCTCCAATTCATTTGTCTCGCTGCCTCTTATGTACTCTTCAGGTGATTCAGAATCTTCTAACAGGGACATATGAAAATTTGTCAATCCATCTGTGGTCATATAATCCCCAATCCACCAATAATATTTCAGATTTGCAGTCTCAGATTCCATTTCAACCTTAAATGAGGACGGCACTCCAGATTTAACTATAACACTCTGCGGCTGAGTCTTGATTCTAGGGGCATTCTCACAAAAGCACATCGAAGTCACCCTGCTGTTTTCATCTCCAGGTGTCATCAGCCAACTAGGTCCGACAGGCAAAGTAAAAGTCGGGTGATAGACTTTGAAGATTCCATCATCGCCAGGATTATAGTAATAAACTAAAGCATTGAGTGCCGGACATCTGGAAACATCAACACTCTTCAGTTTATTGTGAGAAATATCCATAGTCTTCAACTTCGGGCACTCGTTCAAGTGGATTTCTTCAATTTCATTACGCTCTAGACTCAAGTTTTCAAGTTTAGGCATAGACCCCATATCGACAACCTTCAGAGCATTTTCATACAAACGCACGTTAACCAATTCATTCTTCTCACCCCATGTAATCTGAGATAATTGACTCTTCTTTGCAGAAAAAGAATGCAGTAGCGGGCAATTGCTCAAATCCAAGGTCGTCAACTTGGTTTCATCTGCCACGAGAGACTCGAGTTTCGTGCAGTTACTTACGTTCAGTTCGGTGAGGTTTACGCAACCCATTACTGAAAGTTCTTTCAGGGCAGGCATCAATTCCAGTCCTCTGACAGATTGGAGTCTGGATTTCCAGGCTGTAGGTATGAATGCTTCCGTAACGTCTTTCACATCCGCATAAGTAATCTTTTCGGGATCCTTGATTGCCCCGCAAAGACTTAGAGCATGCGCAAAATAAGGGTCAAAATAAGCAGTAACATCCTTGTCATCAGTAAGTACCATCTTCACGGTCACTTTACAGCTTGCCGAAAGACTTCCGTCAGGAGTTGATGCAGTAACCGTAGTCTCTCCACCCAGCATTCCTGTCAACAAACCTTTATTGTCAACTGTAACGACTGATTCGTCTTTTGAATTCCAGACAACGGAGGCCAGAATATCATCGCGGTCCGAAGCATTCTCCGGACTCGTCTTGACTTCGAGCTGCAATTGTTCCCCATCCGATATTTCCACGACAGCAGGAGTTATGCTGAGGCCTTTGGCTTCTGAAGGATGCTTGTCCTTCTTGCAATTCACCAATACGGGAATTGTCAATGCCAGCAGAAGGATTGATAATACTCGTTTCATAGTGTTCTTGTTTTAAAATTGTTATATAATATTTCAACCTTGTCAATGCCAATGACGGCACACGCCAAAGGTACTGAGTATCAGCAGCCAAGCAAATACGTAATTTTACGTAATTTCGCTGTTTTTCATACGTAATTACTACCAGAAAACGAAACACCACGATTTTCAGACATGCCGGGACAGTGATTCCGGCATACGGCATATCCGGTAGCATTGACAAAAAAACTGATGATTATTCTCTCATAAATTGATATATTTGCAACTTTTGTTGAGGGAACTTCAAATAGAAAATATTATGAAATATCGATTTCTTCTGGTGGGCATACTGGCATTGATCCCGACATTGATTCCGGCATTCGGCCAAACAGGCCTCTACTCTTATGACGGAGGTTATTTTCTGAGAAACGGTTCGCATTGGGAGGAGTATCGTCCTGATTACAAGACAGGTGTCTGGGCTTCTTACGAGCAGTATAATGAGGAGGCCAATTTCTTCAACATCAAGAATTCCGCCTGCAGTGTGAGTGTCCCGAAAACGGCTTCAGCCAATTTCTTCTATGCCAAACCAGGAGAAGACTGGACCCAGATATATACCACAAGCGAAATCTATGATTATCTACCTGATTTTGCAAAGGACATCTATTGCTATAAAGGCGGCTATTTCGTGAGGGACGGCATGGACTGGTACGAGTATCGTCCTGCTGAAAGGCATGAGGCCTGGAACGAGTATAAGCAGGTGAAGGCAGACGGAAATTTCATCTACCTCAAGTGCAATGACAATGACTTCATGATTGGTATTCCGTTGACAGCATCGCTCGGCAGCATATACATAAAGAGAGGCGACGGCGACTGGAGTCCAATTTACACATTGACAGGCATTTACGACTGCGGCAAGGGTTATGAATACTCCATCCCCTTCAGAAAGATGCGCACTGAAAAAGATTCTGACAGTCTGCTTGTGGATGCACGCATCAATATCAACAGTGACGGAACGTGTCAGGTAAGGTATTCGGACAAGAAATATCCTTTCGAGTTTTCTTCTTATGAGGAATATGAATCGACAGATTTCGATGCCGGAAGCATGTTCCTCATGTGGATCTTCGGTGCCTCCAGCGACAGGGAGGGATTCGTCCTGTATAAAGATGATGACAAGACGGATGAGGTCCTGTCTTACATTATCAATGCCGACGGAAAGATTGCATGCACGGTGAGGGGCATTCCGGGACTGCCGGCCACGGAGTTCTGGAGCTGCAAGGATTCCGACCCGGGAGACGATATTCACATAAGGGTGATACTCGAAGATTTATAAGTCCTAAAACCCCTCACATTCAATCGAATATGAGGGGATTATTCTGTCAATCTATCACAACCGCGGTTCCGGAGGCTGTCGCCATCAACATTCCGTTGTCCGCGCCCAGAGCCTCATAATCTATGTCAATGCCGACGACAGCATTGGCACCAAGTTCTCTCGCGCGGTCCGACATTTCTTTCAATGCATTTTCCCTGGCCTTGATCAATTCATTTTCGTATGAGCCCGAACGGCCGCCGATGACGTTCCGGATGCTTGCGGTGAAGTCCTTGATGAAATTGACGCCGGCAACGACTTCCCCGCAGACAATACCGCGGTATTCCCTGATGCTGTGACCTTCAACGGTCGGTGTTGTAGTAAGTATCATAATAATATCAATTAATTGTCATTCAATGATTTTTCACATTTCCCAGACCAATGTCCTCCCGTAAAGATAAATATTTTTTCATTATCGCAAAAAATGCGCGTGAGCTTTACTGTCCTATGTCTGATGATTGTTTCAATGGAAACAGTGTATCGACTTCATACTGCGTAATACCGATGACACGACGGAGCTGGCCATTGGAACATCTGTAGTCATAATGGAGAGCGCGTGCGAGATCCAGTTTCTGAGCTTTTGACAGTTCCCGTAAAGAAGTTTTCTGATAATGCTGTCTGATGATGGATACAAGCCTGGCAAAGAGCTCACCATCAGTCAGATAGTCCTGGTCATCAATTTCAGCCGCCACACCGCTATAACTTTCCAGATTACGGCATAGCATTGAAAAATAATGATGAGCATCCCTGAACATGGCTTTGGCAAACTTGATTGAACAATATGCAACAGGAAGAACAAAACTGTCGGCAACGGGCCAACTATCAGGTATATCCGGGATACGGCCACGAAACATATTTCTGCCCTGTTTAGTTGTAATATCATGAAAAGTAGTCGCAGTCACCGGCTCATGTCCAAAATAATAGGGCCCTGCACCCCATGGATAACTGTACGGAGTAACATTACAATCCGAGACAAAACCATTTCGGTTGACATAGACAATAGTATTTCGCATTGCTTCCAAATCTGACACTTCCTTCAATGTCGGTGAAAACCCATCAGGAAGGCCACCCGGAAAACTATCCTTCATACCGCGAGTCAAGCGTTTCTTCAGAAATGTGAATGCAGTCAGAAGCCTGTCAGAATGTCCCTCCGCCAAAATATGGATATGATTTCCCATAATCTCAAAGGTAAGGATTCTAATATCATGATATTCAAAGGCCATCTGGGCAATGACATTCATTGCAAACACATAGTCGTCCTCGGTTCTGAACATCAACGGCGTTTCCTTGCCAGATGTATATAGATGCCAATATGGCCCGTTTTCATCAAACGTGCGCCGGCAGTAATTTTCTTTTTCTCTGAATGTTGCCATAGTTATTTCCGTTTTGAGTTATGTTTTGGTTTTGCGTTTTGTTTCCGGTCAGTCTGTCCGATAGTTTGCTGGCAACTGGACCTGACCACTATTCGGTGTAAAATAACGCCATTTTTTACACCAATTTATCATTTTGAGCTAAACGGTGTAAAATCAGGCCGATATTTACACCGTTTTTTGCGGTAGCCAGAAACATTGTAAGGCCAATCAAAGATATGACGAATATAATATATTTGCAATAGCGGATATTGCTTTTTTCATATATTTGTCACAAATCAAAAAATAAATCGTATATTGGGCCAAGCAAGGCAAAAAACAGGATTCAATGAAAAAGGGACAGAGCGTGATTTCGCTAATATTCAAGAACGGAGGCGAAATATATACATTTGGTTCACTATCAGCAATTTATTCAATGTTCTCCCCCGAACAAATCGGTTTGTCATACGCGTCACTCAGAAATGCCGTCTCAAAATATATCAAAGACAAAGACGTAGATGAAAGAGGAAACAGTTCACAAATCATCTACGATACAGAAAGCAGCAAAATTACCATACGCAGAGCACCACTGCTCCTTGCCGACAAAACAACGGAACAGAAGGAGCCGTAGCACAGTTCGTGTTCAGCAGGAAAAATGGCTTTGAGTGGAAAAGTAAATGCACGAACCGTAATACAGTTCGTGCTCAGCGTGCAAAGAGGGAATGCAGCCAGGTTATCATTTCGGTGAGGACATCTTGGGAGAAGGTCTCTTCGATTTCTTTGTATTCCGATACTGCTCCAGTCCGGCAGTGCTGGAACAGATGGTTCAGACCAGTTTCTGCCTTGATGACATTGACAGAAGAATTCTCGGGAACAGATACAGAGGCGGACCGGGAAACGGAACGGGTTTCTGCGGTTGGAGCAGTGGCGGACCGGGAATGTGAGCCAGAACCGGAGCCAATGTCTGAACCGGAGTCCGCCGCAGGAACCGACTCGGAATAGCCGCCGGGCAGACCTTGGCGGAGAAGAGAGAGATTCCGGTCGCAAGACACCTGAATGTCCTTGGTGCCATTGAGGGCCATTACCGGGCACTTGACGGAGCCTAAGATGTCCGACACATTCATCCTCAAGAAATGTTTCATGTACGGCGTTTTCAGTGAAATGCTTAGCATAGACGCATTCTGCTTGAGAGCAGCAGAGAGATAATAACTTTCCGGAGATGGAAACGGCATATCATTGACAACAGCCTCGTAGGCGTCAGCCAGAAATCTGCAATAGTTGCTGATCTCGGATTCTGGCATCCCGGCCATCTGGAGCGCACGACGGTTCTGGTCCAGAAGAGTCTCGGAGCCGGAGGCAACCATACCTGCCAGACTTATCACGAAATCCGCCTTGCCCTCCGCAGCCAACATCAGGGCAATGGTTCCGCCTTCACTGTGCCCGAGCACACCGACATGGTCAAACTTCTCACGCAGAAGACCAATCCCGGCAAGAGCATCGTTCTTCAAGTCCTCCGCGGTACACGAAACGACATCGCCTGTGGACTCGCCGAATCCCCTGTCATCATATCTCAACGTCGCGATACCGGCCTTGGCAAACGCATCGGCAATAACTGCAAACGGCCTATGACCGAACATTTCCTCGTCCCGATTCTGCAGCCCGCTTCCTGTAACCATGAGGAGCACAGGAGTCTCCCGGGAACAGTTCTCCGGCATTGTCAATGTCCCTTTCAGAACAGCATCACCATTGGAAAACGAAACATCGGCATTGACATAGGCAAATGGCCCGACAGGGGTCTGGGGACGCCTCAGAACCGGGGCTCCTGGTGTCAACGGCAGCGGAAACGACATTCCGTTCTGCGTATATGTCCCAGTGATGAGTTTACCTGTCCAAAGTCCTTTGTATGAAGCATTTATGGACGGCACTTCCAACTCAACTAAACCAAAGGCGGAGCGTTTTACCGATACCGGAATCTGCTTCGCGCCCTGGTCTGGCACATCGAGAGTGGCTGTGCTGTCGCCCATGTGAAAAACCAACGAAAGCGTCGCGCCGGAAACGTCCAACCTGCCGCTCCAAGTCCCCGTCTGCGCCAATGACGCCGTCGCGATAAAGGTCAATGCCAATGCTACTAATATCTTTTTCATTTTTCTAGCGATTTCCCGCTAAAATAGGAATTTTTCGCATCAATGACAATGAAATAATATTACATTTGCCGCTGCAAACGAAAGACACATGAACAATAAGGTACTAATTATAACATTGATGGCAGTCCTGGGATTCGCGTCCTGCGGAAAAGAGAACGGCAGGGAACAGATTCCGGACAAGGAGCCGCCGGCCGGCATTGACTTTCCCGAGGATGACGGGGCGAAGCGGCTGCCGGCAGACGGTGCACTCGCGCTGCGCGATTTATTGACGGCAGCGGACCCTGCAAGGACATTGGCACCGGGCGAAACCAATATCACGGAGACGCAGCTTTCCGAGATCAGGCAATTCATTGACAATAACCTGAAGGCGGACAGCAAGATACAGACATACGACAATATTTTCAATTGGATCGTGAAGAATGTCAGGTACGGCAGCGGAAACGAGACCATATATCTCGACCCGTATGACGTGTTCGTCCACAGGGTCTGCGTCTGCCAGGGTTATGCAAATCTGTTCAAGATAATGTGCCAGAGCCAGGACATTCCGGCAATGTGCGTGAACGGCTGGCTCGTCGGGATTGGCGGCCATGCATGGAATTACGCATATGTGGACAAAGAATGGCACGTCAGCGACCCTACAAACGGCATTGACTACAAAATGGATGACACCGGGAAATATCGCGATGTGCTTCAGCCGGCGAGAGCGGATTTCAACCTGTTCGAAGACGAGAGGTTCGCTTATAATTTCGAGGAGGGCAGGCTCAATGTTGCAGAGGTGAAGGACTCCAAGCTTGATTATGTCATGGTTCCGTTCAGCGTCAACGGTTTCAGAATCACGTCTTTCTGCCCTGTCAAAAAGGTCAGCGGGTCTTTCACGAAATTGTATCTTGGAAGCAATGTGGAGAGTGTCGGGGAGAACACGGTCTATCTGAGCAGCAACTTCAGTTCCCTGCGCGAAATCAATGTTGACCCTGCGAACAAGTATCTGACTGCATACAAGAATGTGCTATACAATATAGGTAATGACGCGCCGTACTTCATTCCGTCGGCGATAACGAAACTGGAACTCAAGCCGGTGAAGGTCATCGAAAAGAATTTCATCTACAGGCTGGAGAACGTAGAGGAGATAGTTTTCGCGGAAGGAACGGAAAGAATCGAGGCCTATGCCATAGAGAAGTGCCGGAACCTCAGGAAAGTATATGTTCCGTCCAGCGTGACGTACATGGACAAGGAGGCCATATACGACTGCGGAGACAAAGTGGAAGTCATCAGGAAGTAGTCCCTCAGGCAGGGCCTGACTGTCATTGACACTGCCCTCAGACGGTGACTAGAAGCAATAATTCGTGCCGAGGGAAATCCAGAACGGGTCACCGATACCGGTGTTGAAATTGTGTGCCACCTCGGCAGAGAGGATGAAGTTCTGGTTCCAGGCCAATTTCAGGCCGGCGCCTGCGCTATAGATGAACTGGTGCGCCATATTACGGATATACTTCTCAGTTTCAGCCGGTTTATAGCCAGCCTCGAGAGCCAGGACACCGATTTCAGGCAAGGCACTCATCTCATGGACACGATAAGGCTGCACAATCATACCGCAGTCAAAGAACGGATTGGCAGCCAAGTAGAAATTCTGCTTCAGCAACTTGAAATTCACTATCTTGATACGAAGCTCGAAATTACCCCAGGCATAGCCGTCTCCTATCAGACGGTTGGCATGGGTACCGCGTAGAGTATTCGAACTGCCAAGTCCTTCTGACATCATCTGCTTGAGAACCAGGGCTGTAACATTCTGCTGGATATAGAACGGAGCCTTGCCTGCTACGGTTCCCTGATATGCAAGATGGTAAGCGAACACAGGGTCACCGACTTTGAGGCCGAAAGGGATACGGACATAATGACGGAAATGGGCGCTCAACTTGAGATAATTGAATCCGTCTCCAAAAACATCCGGGGAACCGTTTACATAAATCTCTGACCATATACCCTTATTCGGAGCTGTCTCGAAATCACGGCTGTCATAAACCAGTCCCGCCTTCAATTCCAGTCTGTTGCCTCCCTTTGCTTCCGAGTCCCTGATTACGCCATACTGCTTATAGTGATTGTACAAAGTGGACTTCGCGTCATAGCCATACTTCCTTTCATTGATATCCCCCATCCGGAAATTCCAGTAGCTTATGCCGCCGGCCCAGAGAAGATGAGGCGTTATATTGCCTTGAAAATCAGCAAGAACCCTTATAATGTCGCGGTTTATATAATAATAGGAAACGTTCTTCAACGGGTCCACTCCCATAGAGGAGAAAAGAGCCGCATCAGGGGCCGGAATGGTCCCGTCCAGAATCTGAGACGCATAGGACTTGTTCGAGGTCAATGCCTTATAAACGGGAGAAGCCGCACCGTTGAACCCCCAGAAATTATAAAGAGGATCGTCAATGTAAGTGAAGCTTAAAGTAGTCCGGACCTTGGGAATCAGCACTTTGCTGTCATATGCCAGATACAGTCTAGTCAGTCCCTTGGTGAAATGGGAAGCCTCATAACTTATCTTGTCTCTGTAATTTGGATATGTCGAGCCGTCCCCATAATAATAGAAGTCTCCGAATACGCCATACTGGAAACCCATGTCTGAAGAATATGTAAGACATGGCAGGACACCGAATTTCCATCCGGTCTTTTTCTCAGTCTGTCTGGCCTCTTTTGTCCCACGAGACGATTTGGAATAAGTTTCAGTTGATACACAGCACATTACAGCTGCAGCCAATGTAATCAATATGGTTTTTCTCATCTTTTGTCGAATTGTAAACGGCTGCAAAGATATATCAAATCCCCGAAAATGAAATCAGTTGTGGGATAGAAGGCGACAACCGGCCTGGACATCAATTAAAACATGTATGATTGAATCCTCCAAAAATAACATTTTAAAAGTAAAAAATACCAATAACGTCAATTAAAACCTTTTACAATAAAAAACGTTTAAATTTCTTATCCGAAACTATTGCTTTTTCAAAATAACCTACCTATATTGCGCCCAACACAAGTATAAAGCACTAATAGTCAACATTTTTAGAATTGCACTAAGATACAAGTATTATTCAATTTGAAAGCAAATCACCCAAGACACCTTACAATTATTAACCACATATCGTAAGATTTCACAAAAAAATTAAAGCTTATTGGTAAAAAACTTCTAACTTTCGCGCTATGCCTGTTTTTAGGCACGAGCGTAGCTTTAGCCCAGAACAGAATCATTACCGGTACTGTTACAGGAGCTGAAGACGGATTCCCTATTCCAGGAGCGGCCGTGTTTGTCGAAGGTACAAACATCGGAACAGTCACTGATACAGACGGAAAATACTCATTGAAAGTCCACAAGGGCACAGTTCTTAAGGTAACATTCTTCGGAATGAAAGATGCTATCGTACCTATAGGCACAGAAGACGTAATCAATGTCGTCCTGTCGATCGACGCAGTGGGACTGGACGAGGTTGTCGTGACTGCAACCGGTATGACTCGTCAGGAAAAGACTCTTGGTTACGCATCCACAACAGTCCGTTCAGACGAATTGACGAAGGGTCGCTCAGCAGACGTCCTCTCGGGACTGGCAGGAAAGGTCGCAGGTATGCAGATTTCCTCTGCCGGAGCCACCGGAACATCCCAGAAGGTCATCGTCAGAGGTTATTCATCACTCGCAAGCAATGCTCCGTTGTACGTTATCGATGGTGTGCCTATCTCAAACGGCGCAATGGGAAGCCATGGCCTGAACAACTCCATCGACTTCGGTAACCAGGCTGCCGACATCAACCCTGAGGATGTCGAGTCCATTACCGTCCTCAAGGGAGCTTCAGCTACCGCCCTCTACGGTTCACGTGCAGGTAACGGCGCGATTCTCATCACGACCAAACGCGGTTCGCAGAACGAGGAAGTGAAGGTCACCTACGACGGTTCATTCCAGGCCAGCACTGTTCTGAGAATTCCTCAGTTACAGGACAAATTCGGTGCAGGCTGGTTCTACTCACCTGACGGCAATCCTTTCGGAAACTACTCTATGACAGAGAACGGTTCATGGGGTAACCTCCTCGACGGAAGGCGCGTGGAATGGAGACCGGGAGCCCATCAGTACAACGGCGCGGACCCTTCATTCACCGACTTCTCTTTCAAGAAGAATTCGCTGAAGAACTTCTATGCGACCGGATTTGAGACAAACAATACCGTCAGTGTCAAGGGAGGAAGCAAGACCACAGGTTTCGTGGCTTCCTACGGCAACATCTACTCGAACGGTATTCTTCCGGGAAGCAACGACTACTACAAGAGACACAACTTCTCGTTCCGAGGCAACACCAAGATCAATGACGGTCTTGCATGGCTGAACTACAGCATCAACTACATCCGCAAGGACGTGAGAAACAATATGACCGGACAGGGAAGCGGAGGTTCGACCATCTATCAGAACATCATCCAGTATCCTGTGAACGTCGATTATGGCGAGCTGAAAGACTACAAGAGCATCTACAATAATGCGGACAACTACTACACTCCGTATGCCATGAACCCATGGTGGATTCTCGACCACAACTATTCGACCTATTCGGATGACCGAATTTTCGGCAACATTGAATTCGGCCTCCAGCTTACGAAGGGCCTGCAGTTCATCACCAGAGGTGGTCTCGATGTCACCAACTACATCCAGAAGACTTATACTGACATCTGGACCTTCAACCCTGGTTCCTATTCTGACGTCAACGGAGCGACACCGGAGAACGGTTCATATTCTGAGACTTCATACAGGACTTCACAGGTGGACGCGAACTTCCTGCTGAATGCCGACTATACATTCGGCAAGGACTGGTCTCTCCACGGTGTAGCGGGACTTAACGTAAACCAGAGAACCGGTTCCGGATTATATGGAAATTTGAGCGGAGTCGCCATCGAAGAATGGGCAAGTTTCATGAATACCAGCGGAGCCACCCCGACAGCAAGTTCAGCAATCACAAAGCGTCGCCTCATGGGAGTGTTCGCACAGGCCGACTTCGGTTGGAAAAACTCCGTATATCTCACATTGTCAGCCAGAAACGACTGGTCTTCGACACTTCCAATCGATAACAATTCGTTCTTCTACTACGGAGTGAACGGTTCGGTCATCCTCACGGAATTGATCCCTTCGATGAAGAACAGTGTCATCAGTTTCCTCAAGATTCGCGGAGGATACGGCCAGACAGGTAACGATGCACCTACATATTATACATCGGCATACTACTATCTCAGTTCTGCAGGCGGCGGATTCGGAAAACTCACATTCCCTCTGAACAGTTTCTCGGGACTCATAAAGAGCAGCAGAATTCCTTCGACAGACCTGAAGCCTGAGATTTCCACAGAAGCGGAAATCGGTATCGACGCAAGATTCTTCGACAACCGGCTGAGCTTTGACGTTGCTCTCTATAACAAGATAACCAAGAACCAGATCATCTCCGCGACACTTGCACCTGAGTCAGGACACACCTCAGCAGTACGCAACATCGGCAAAATACAGAACAAGGGTATCGAATTGTCCGTAGGAATCGTACCTGTAAGGACCAAGGATTGGGAATGGCATCTCGGCTACACTTTCTCAAAGAACAACAACAAGGTCAAGTCACTTTGGGATGACGTCAAGGAGTACCAGATCTACGGTCTCACAAAGGGACCTCAGCTGAAGGCGAAGGTCGGAGAGTCTCTCACCACATGGGTTGACTACAAAATCAATAAGGTGGAAGACAAGTCCAGCCCATATTACGGCATGACTATCGTGAACCAGAACACGGGTCTCCCTACATACGATGAATCGAATTACACCACTCTCGGAAAGGCTGAAGAAGACTACACTATGGGTCTGAACAACACAATCCGCTACAAGAGACTCTCACTCGGATTCAACTTCGACTTCCGTCATGGCGGTCTCATGTACTCAGCTACCAAGGCAACTCTTTACTTCACCGGTAACGCAGAAGAGACAATGTACAACCTGAGAGATCCTTGGATTTATCCGAATTCAGTGATTCAGGTAGGAAAAGACGGAGCAGGCAACCCTGTCTATGCGGAAAATGACAGACAGATAAACTCTTTCTATAATGTTCACGGACTGTATAACGACTCCAACAATTACTCTGTATATCGCGATTATCTTATCGACAAGACATACGTGAAACTCCGCGAACTGAACATTTCGTACACTCTTCCTGACAAGTGGTTCGAAAATGTCAGATGGCTGTCATCGATCAATGTTTCTCTGGTCGGCAGAAATCTCCTCATGTGGACTCCTAAGCAGGGACTCGTGGATCCGGACAACACCAACTACGGCAATGACCTGACATCCCAGTACGGAGAGTATTTCTCAGCACCGTCCACCAGGACATTCGGCGGTAGCGTAAAGATTGTATTCTAATTATTTAACTAGGATTGATTATGAAAAAGATATATACATATTTCGCCTCAGCGCTTGCACTTCTTTCGATGGGAAGCTGCAAGAGTTGGCTGGACATCAATACGGATCCGAACTACGTGGCGGATGCTAAGATAAAAAGCCTCCTTCCTACAACACAGCTCATGACAGCATACAAGTTAGGTTATGACATCAACTTGTACGGCTATTTCTGGGCACAGTATGTCAACCAGTGCAGCACCGCCAACCAGTACTACACCCACATGACCTACGATGTCACCAATTCATCTTTCACCAGCCCGTGGAGTTACTTCTATGGTTCGATCATGCCGACATTGAAGGAAATCATAACCAAGGGTGAGGCTGAAGAAGGCAACACAAACTATGTAATGGAGGCAAAGACAATGCTGGCCTACAATCTGTATCTTCTTACCAGCCTTTACGACAAAGTCGCCTACTCGGAAGGGTATCTGACTGAATCACAGAATCCTCATTTCGATTCAGGCGAGGATATGCAGAAACATATCATCGGCATTCTCGAAGAGGTTCGCGGACTTCATGCCAAGGCCAAGACAGACGAGTCAAACAATCTGTCGGCTTCTTCGGACATGGTGTTCGGAGGCAATATCGACGGATGGCTCCAGTTCGCAAACACCCTCTACCTCAAGATGATGTTGCGTGATTTCAACACCAACAAGTCCAAGATAGAGGCACTTCTATCCGAGGACAACCTCCTTAAACAGGACGCGGCATTCGACAATTTCCTCGATGCTGCCGACAAGTCCAACCCTCTTTACGAGAACGACCGTCGTCAACTCAACTCCAACATGAACATCAGAGCTTGTTCAGATATCGCCAATGTACTCGACGCATCAGACCCGAGATTCGCTTATTACTACGACAGCAATCCTGACGGAAAATTCAGAGGAGAGCAATATGGTCTGGCTAGTGACCCTACCAAGACCAGCCGTCTGGCCATAGGCGCGATAGATCCTGTATATTTCGGAACCGTAGATGAGGCTGAATTCCTCAAGGCAGAGGCTAATGCAAGACTTGGCAACACGGCAAAAGCAAAGACCGCCTATGAAACAGCAATCAAGGCTGCTTTTGCAAGAGCAAAATGCAAGGAGGCTGACGCCCAGACTCTGTTGGCCGGCCCATACGCCTTCAAATCAGGAAGCGCCGAGAGCATGGTAGAGCAGATTATTAATCACAAATGGGCATCCAACGTCCGCTGTATGCCTACAGAGTCCTGGTTCGACCTCAACAGGACAGGCTACCCTACAAGAGGAAAGACGATAACTGACTATCATGGTGTATTGGACAGCGGTTATCCGCAGCGTTTCCTCTATTCCAAGACTTCAGCCACATATAACGTCAACTCACCTGAGCCTGTAGCTCTGAACGTGAAGATGTGGTGGCATAAATAAGGACCGTATCAATTTAAAATGAATGAATTATGAATAAAATAATCAAAAGCCTCGCATTGATGTCGGCGGCCGTATTCTCGGTCATTTCATGTGAGACATACAAGGTCGATGACCCCGAAATGACTGCCATCTCGAAGATAGATGGAAAGTATGTCACATTCGCCTACGAGAATGGTTCCACACAGCCATCCACAGTGTTTGCTGTCCTTATCACGAACACGACTTTCAATGATTCAGACAAAGCTTGGGTCACCATTACCGACTTGAACCCTGCCGCCACGTCTCTCAACAGCACGTTATATCTGGATGCTGTCCGCTTCAAAGTCGATGTCAATCTGAACGAACAGACGTTCACATGCTCAGGTATCACTGCTACCGAGCCGAGAACCGCATGGAATCCATATCTCGAAGGTGCAGGATCCGGCCAGGGAGGCTACTATACTGCAGCAACCAAACTGGGTTACAAGGACTACACAATTTCCTTCAGCGGGAGAATCGTTACCGGCGGAACTACAGGCACGAACAATAACAACAAGATCGACACAATAGAAATCGATTCTTATTCAAGGGCTTACCCGGACGGTACAGTCAAGAAGTATGTTGTAAAGGGCATGAAATACACCGGCTGGGATGACGAGATGAAGGAATACAATGACTTCGTAAACGAAGGAAAATTCAAATAGCACTTAATTTCGCTTCATAGGAAAGGCTCCAGAGTCGCAGTTCGGCGACCTGGGGCCGTATTTTTTATCAATGACAGTTCATGAAATCCATATTTTTTATGTATGTTTGCGGAATATACTAAGAACACAGTATGACACTGCTTATAATTTATATGCTTGGAACGCTGGGAGTTTCGTTCCTTTGCTCTCTTCTGGAATCGGTATTGATGTCAACTCCGCTCTCATTCATAACGATGAAGAAAGAGCAGGGATACAAGCCTGCAGAAAAGTTTTTCAAGTTCAAATCCGATCCGGACAGGCCACTGGCTGCAATTCTGTCATTGAACACAATCGCGAACACTCTGGGCGCAGCGGCTGTGGGCCGCCAGGCGACGATTTTGTTCGGAAGCACCTGGTTCGGTATCATTTCGGCATTGACAACATTGCTGGTGCTGGTGTTTTCGGAGATTGTCCCGAAGACTATCGGAACGACATACTGGAAGAATCTGATGGGTTTCGTTACATCGGTAATCTCTTTCCTTACCATACTGATGTGGCCGCTTGTCATCATTGTCCAGCTGATTACCAATATGTTGAGCAAGGATGAGGACGAGGCGACCGTGAGCAGGGACGAGGTTACGGCGATGGCGAACATCGGCCTGGAGGAGGGTGTGATAGACTCTGACGAGAACAAGGTCATCCAGAATATCATGAAGCTGGACAAGGTACAGGCCTGCGATGTGATGACTCCGAGAATTGTTGCGATGACAGCCCAGGAGAACATGACATTGAAAAATTTCTACAAGAACGAGACTTACCTGCATTTCTCCAGAATTCCTGTCTATGGGGATTCGCCGGAATACATCACCGGCTATATTCTCTTGAGCGATGCTCTGGAGGGTCTCGCGGATGACGAGTTCGACAAGAGACTGGTGGAACTGAAACGCCCTATATCCTATTTCAAGGAGGAGGATTCATGCGGACATATCTGGGAGGAATTGCTCAAGAAGCATGAGCAGATGGCTCTCATCATCGACGAATACGGCTGTTTCCAGGGTATCATAACCCTTGAGGACATAATCGAGACTATCCTCGGTCTGGAAATCATCGACGAGAACGACCAGGCAATCGACATGCAGCAGTTTGCACGTGAGCGTTGGGAGCGCAGACAGAAGCGATTCCGTCCTATCGTTCTTCCTAAGGAGGAAGAGGACGGCAGTCACGAGGCCGACAAATAAGCGTTACAAGCTGGTCGGTCTGAGCGACAGAGATATACATTGAGCGCCAATATTCATGGATTCTGAATATTGGCGCTCAGTGTTTTGGTCAGGCTTTGCCCGAAATCAACAGACGGATTCGGTTATTCCCGTATGCAGCGGACCGGATGAGCTGCGGATCTGTTTCCGGACTCATCCACTGTATTGATACTGTTGGCACTGGTTTGAGTTGATGAAGATGGTGAAGCGACATAAGGACTGATGCTCATTCTTGCACCTTTTCCGAGATTTTGTGACGGAGCACTCGCCCAATATGAAGCATCGTGATTCAGTGAACTGTAAGCACTTGCACCACTTCCAACCCATAACGAACCGGTCTTGCATCCTCTGGAGCCTGTCATAGGGAAATAGATTCCGACGCCATCGCTGGAATTCTTCTTGAAGTAGTAGCCGTTCTCGTATTTGACGAAATTAATGTAGTCTATATTTTTTGTATCTCCGGATGACGAGCCACAGAATCCAGTCCATGCAAATTTGCTGGAAACTCTATAACCGGACGGGCACGGGTCGTAGATGGTTTTGCCGTTTGTCCATCCTTTTCCTGCAGCCGGTTTGGATTTATTAAACACATAAGTGGTATTATTATCTCCCCACAGCAGGTTATACTTATTGGTCTTGTCACTGGCAAGCCAATCTCCTGCCTGACCCTTATAGTCATCTATGATGCACTCCGGATGCTGGATAGAGGTAAGGATTGTCGCATCTGCTGCCGAACCAGGCTTGTGGACAGGATAAGTCGTCTCTATCTCGGCGGCCTGACCATCCACAAAATAAATAGTACTGTTAGGAATCGGATCCTTACGTCCCCACTGATAAAGTGTCGTGAAATAAGACGTCTTGGACAATGCTCCGAGTGTACGGTCCATGACAGTGTACCTGACTTTTAACGTGGATTTCTCACTGATGGTAGCCTGACTGGAGACCTCCTCATCCTCCGGCATCGTATCCCCGACACCCCAGATATGCCAGCTCCAGAGCACAGTTCCCGCGCCATCGAAGACAGCAATCATCGCATTGCCGACATTCTTCTCAGCCGTAAAAAGCACCTTTCCCTTCACAAGGCTGACACCTGAAATGAAGCCTTCGGTATCCTCCCACATCAGTTTCGCAGATTTCGGGTCAATGCTGGCGCTCGTGGTATGGAAACCGGCATCTGCAATTATCCCGGCATCGCCGTTGCCAATGACAGTCGCATCAAACGAATACGTCTTGGCAGCATTGATCATATAACAGTTGGACGGCTGGCCGGCAACGGGCTCCGCGTCAGCAGGGGTCTTGTCTTCGACTGCCGCACCGTTATTGACAAATACGGAGGCATTGAGAGGAAGGGTATAATATTTTCCTCCCTCGAAATCGCACAGCATCTGAGCCGACAGCTTGACGGAAAGGAAGTCATTGACAATCATCGTGCAGGTGAGCGTCTTGCCTTTCTGGGCGCCCGGCGCGACAACCGCGTAGGCGACCACCGTTCCGGAGAGAGCAGGCTTGTCAATGAAATTGATTGTCACTCCCAGGGTCTGCCCGGCGTCTCCGCTGAAATTGAGGGCATTGCTTCCTTCAAGTTTCGTGAGGTCGCAGGTGAAATCACCGCTCATGCGGACATCCGAACTGAGAGTAATGGATTTCAATGACTCTAATGCAGTCTCAACAGCTTTTTCTGCCAGAAGTGCCGCGATGTCATTGAGATTGATCTCAAGTCTCAGCAGCGATGCCAGCTGTTTCATATTGAACTGGTACTTCCCGTCGTCCAAATCCGCGAACGAATTTGCAGCCTTGAAATCGTATTGTGCGACAGAGGCTACCCCGGAATAATTCTGAACTGAAGGAATGCTGACAGGAATCGCAGTCTTGTCATTGGCATTGGCATTATAAGGATAGTAGGCATATTCCGGCTTCTCCCCTATGGAGCAAGTTCCTTTGAACCCGGTCTCGCGGATAGGGTATGTATTTGTACTTGTGAAGCATGCATTGCTGGTGGTGCCGTTTCCGAATACTCCTATCTGGTCTCCTACGCTCCAGTCCATTGCAATTGCGCCATTATCAAGGACTTCGCCGACCATTGAGCGTGTCTTGAGTCCTGTGAAATCATCCTGCGTTCCGATGACGGTTATCTCCTTGGCAGTGCCTGTCTGAGGGACATCCTCTCTCTGTGAACAGCCAAGCACACTGGCGAGAACCTGAACACAAAGGAACAGTCCGTATACATGTTTTTTCATTTTGAATCAGTTTATTTGATGATACTTCCTCCGTTCTCGTACGTGTTCGAGCTGTTGTCTGCTCCGGTACCGGATGCCTTAGGAGCAGCATCGCGGACACAACGAAGCTTGAATACGGCGTTGGTGCCGATAGGCTTTCTCGTCTCCGTACTCGTGTCGTATGTCATATTCGTAGTAATCTGATTATATATATTCACATAGAATACCATAACATCAGATGAGTTCGGACGCGCATACTTACTTCTTGAGGCAGTCAGCAAATCAGTATGGCCCGCAGGATCCGCATAAAAGTGATTGATTACAGCAAGTTCCTTTTCGTTCGGAATTCGCCATGAGCCAAGGTCATTTCCATTATCCTCAGTATAGTAATTCTGGCACCATTCACCGGTACTGACCTCTGAGAATGTGAATTTTGACTTGGTTTCCGTAGCAGAAACCTTTGCCGTCAGGAAGTCCTTTGCAATCTGAAGGGCCTCAGGCAATTTGTCTTCAAGATCACCTCTGTAGTGTGCGGCATACTCGGTATGGGCAGTATTCGACTGACGCACGCTCTTTTCGTCCAAGCCTGTAATATAGACGATTCTGTTCTCCGAATCGATGGATGTCAGTTTGGTGGTCTCTGCCGAATAATCTTTCAATGAACGTACGCATCTGACTTTTGCTTCATTATAATCCGCGCCATAGGCGGAACCTTCATCAGCCCACCATGTCGCATGCTCCGAAGTACTGTTCCAGTAATTGTTCAAGCTTCCCACATTACTCTTCATCTCGATTCTGGCCTCGCTCGGCATAGAGTTCATTCCGAACCAATAATTGGTGCACTGGTCAACTGCCGGCAAGTACCACTTGATTTCATCGCCGTCGATTGTTCCGTCCCCGTTCTCGTCCCTGTTTCTCGACAGACATTGATATATGCCATAAGTTGCCTTAAGCGCAGTTCTGTCAAATGTTATCTTGTTTCCTGTCGACATTACATAGCCGACAGAGGAGTTTGCGTTCATGTGAGTTGACCATGACGCCCCAACAGCATTCCTGAAGTTCTGATATCCGTAATGCGAATCATTATAGGAGTCGACTTTTCCACCTGCACTTTTATAGTTACCGGCAGTGGTTTCATCTACCTGCTCCACACCGAAAGGATTGGCGGCTTTCAAGTCAAAGAACGACTTGATGGAGCGCTGGCGGATGGAGAACACCACATTGTCCGTATATGAACTGTGCTTGTCGGCACTTACCTTGATCTCGCCGAAGGCAATAGTCATGGTACGGTCATCAGCATTGACAAATTTCTTGAGTTCGGCTGTCCTGTCCGCTGCGGCTTTCATCTTGCTGTCGTAGTAGTACTCATTCACGTAAGCGGTCGTATAGATGTAGCCATTTTTCACTATGTAGTGGTCGCCGTCCGTGGTCAATGTCTTTCCCTTCAGTTCTTCCAGCAGGGAGATTATGTCTGTAGTCTCACTTTCCTTGTAAGCCTTCATCACGGTCGGGCTCGCCGGCTTGCCGAATCTTATCCAATCGAAGTCGGCATTGACCTTTTCCGAATGATTGGCATTGGTAATCAGCACGTTCTTGCTGTATGGGGTGCCGAGCCTGACGGAATAGCCGTCGATTTTATTGCCTGTCGGGGCCTTGATCTTGAGAAGCACGTTCTCATAGTGCGCGTCAAGCCTTATGTCGAAAACTTCATTGTTATAGTGAATCAGGTTGCCTTCGGCTCCCGGCTGGCCTTCCTCGCCTGTCTCCACCTCAGTTTTGATTTTGTTCACGCCATTGACAGTAATCGCGTAGGTGTAGTGGTAGTTGCGTCTTACCGAGAAGTTGTCGAAGGCGTTGCCGTTGTTTTTCGAGAAGTCTCCAAGGTGGATGGTATAGGTCACGTCGCCGGAGTACTTGGAGTCCTTGTACTGTCCCTTCACGACGACATAGGTTCCATGGTCAGGTGCATATTTGAAAGAACGGTCAGTCGCGCTTACCTTTCTTTCGCGCTCCGCGTATGTCCAGGTAACAGGTACGGCTTTCGCTTTCTGGATGTTTTCCGGCATGTAGAACTCCAGTTTGTTGTCAATGACAGCGAGGGACACACCATCCTCGTGTGATACGAAAATGCCGTTGCCTGCATAGCCATTGTTATTTGTCACTCCCCCTTTTGCCGTCCAAGTAGAGGCTTCCCTTTCCATAAGAGTGAAGGATCTGGAATACTCGTGGATGCTGTATGTCTCAGGTGTGAAGGTAACGTTTCCGGTTTCAGTGTTCGTTCCGTTACTGAACTCGAATGTGATCTTGGCCACAATTCTGCGGAGGTGAATCATGCCGCCTATCGTGCAGGATTCTGTCTCCTTGTTGCTATATTCGAGGGTGAGCGAGCCGTCATCGCCGAAATTGCCGCTTTCGCAGTAGTTTCCGGTCATCATGACCGCATTCTCCACGATGTCGAGTTCCCTGTTCACCTTGTCAATGTTGAGTTTCAGGAATTGGTCCCGCGTGAGCTTTTCGATTTCGCCCATTTCAATGTTACAGAACTTGGTATCGTAGTTCGCGATGGCATAGAGATACCAGTAGCCGGTGGTTATGCCCTTTCCTTCGACATTGAGGTCAACTTTATACTTGTAGTTTGTGCTTGTCTGAGTAATCGGGGCTCCCATCCCGGCCTTGTCAACGTAGATGACAATCGGTTTTGCATTGACATTGGCCTTGCTGTAGAACAGCAGCGCCATATTCTGGACGTTTGTCTCGACTTCCGCGCTGGCGCGGGTCGTCACCGAGACCGCATCGTCACTCGGGGAGGTCAATGCAAGTCTGATCGACTTGACCGGGAGTCCTTCAATCACTTTCCCGGTGTCGTTTCGCTCTTTTTCACAGGCTGAGAATCCGATCAGCGCCGCAAGCGTCAGCATTACGCAAATAATGGTCTTTTTCATCTCTAATAATACTTCATTTCCAATGGCATCCCATACCAAGTTTCTATTGAGGGGCCAAATTAAGGCCACAAAAAACGCCTCGAGTTAGCAATTTTCCCGAAAATATCAAAATTTCCATCCTTAAGGGCAGGCTTTCCGCGGTTATTGCGAGTGTTGCAGCATTGACATCGATATGAAATTTCTTCGGATGAGATAGGATAATACGGGATTTTTTTTAATATCGCACTTTCATTGACATTGACCTTAAAAATGAAGAATATGGGTAAGAAATTGTTTGTCACGGCATTGATGATGCTCATCGGCATCGCGGCGAAGGCTCAGGTAGTCATCCTCAATGACAGTATGTTCGAGGGGCGCATGAGCGAAATCAAGGCCACAGTCATCGATTCATTGACCAACGAACCTGTTCCGTTCGCTTCGGTGTATGTAATTCCGGCAAAGGATACCACCATCACAAACTTCACGCTGACTGACGCCAAGGGACAGGTATCGCAACCTATTCAGGTGAAGATTGCACCGGACAA
>OHEZ01000525.1_pt1 | contig 24067 bp, 20 predicted proteins | sample 1567391 | NCBI WGS metagenome assembly OHEZ01 (sample SAMEA3879518, study PRJEB24766) | human gut metagenome | biome: human-associated habitat; feature: feces | place: USA | collected 1985/1987
CTCTAAAAGAGGGGAGAATATGAATATCTCACATGATGTCTTCCTCCGACTTTGCTTTATTCTTATATATACGCCCCAACAATAAAGTAAAGTTGAACTCAATAATGGTATTCTGGATTGAAGGCATAATCTTTCCCTTCTTTTATAACCATTTGTTTGTCACTGAGCAATGTTGCGACCTTTACCGCCTTGTTGTGACCGAGCTTTACATTCTGCAATCCGTACCCCTCTTTCAAGCGTTTCAGATACTCATCGTAACTGCCGATGTTTCCATTAGCAAAAGCGGCATCCAATGCTGCGCGATGTACACTCTCTGAAATTTCCTTGTATGGATCAAATGGTTCTTTGGTCGGTCGTCCGATCTTCTTTTCTTTGTGCAGATAATGTTCTACCAGTTCGGGCAGAGCTTCTTCGTTTATACGGAAAGCGAAAGGTTCAAACTCACGGTCGCGGATATGCACGGCTTCAATTACGCTTATGGTCTTGTCCTCTTTATCCACCTCGATCTGCATAATGGTTTCCGCTTTATTGTTGAGTTCAGTGCCGATGTGTCCACGTGCGTTTTCATCATTCTTGTTCTGATGGAGGATGGTATGGATATGAATCTGCCTGTCGTCCGTCCACTGCATCAGCTTGGATATGATGCGTGTTGATTCACTGGGGCTGTTGATGTCATACATCAAGTCACGGATTCCGTCAATGATGAGCAACCCCACATCGGGCATATTCTCTAACATATAGCCAATTATCTGCTTACGTTTGTCGGGGGTCTGCTCCCTTAGCACGATGAAAACAAAATCGTCCCTGTCCTTGTCGGTAGGCAGTCCGGCAAGTCGCAAAATACGCTCCATGACCTTATGGCAATGGTATTTGCTCTGCTCGGTATCTACATAGAGGATTTTCCGCTTGTTCGGTGGCAGATATGCCGAATACTTCAAAACCTCGTCATTCTTCAATGCTGCCGCAACAATGGCGGAAATGTTGAATGTCTTTTTGCTCTTGGCTTTGCCTGTGGATGCACTGAAATTGCCCAACGTGCCGATAGTAGAACCGTTCACCCAAAGAATTTCGGGCGGTACTTCATAAGTGTCCGTCACCTTTAGACGAATGGTTTTCCAAAGGGCTGCAAAATCTTCTTTCGTCATGGCTGTACCTTGTCCGATTTCCTCTTTCGTCTTGTTTTCCATAGCCATTATTTCTTTAGAGGACGGTTAAGGATATACTTCTGCGCTTCCTGCTCTATCTGCGCCTGCGTCTTCACCGGGTTCTGACGCAACCACGCTTCTAATTCCGCTTTCTCAAAATAAAGCATTTTGCCCTGCGGCTTGTAATGGGGTATCAAGTTACCCGAAGTCAGCTTGTACAGGTAACTTTTTGAAAGGTTCAAGAACTTGCTCGCTTCATCAAAACTAAGCACATTCTTTGAAAGGAACACTAAATTTTCGAGTTCTGCAACTCGCTTCTCAATACTTGTTTCCATATAACAAAAGTATTTGCGTTAGACAATATGGAGTGCATGCCCTCCAGTTTCTTGTAATCGATTACGGGGGCAAAAGTATTGAGGAATAGCTTGATAGTGGATTAAGCTATGTTTGAGGTATTAACCTATTCTTAAAGTTTTTTCAGTTGTTTGATATAATTGCTGATGGTTACATAATCTTTTTCATGTTCCACCCCTTTTACATAATTGGCGGCTGTGGCTAAATCACCTTGATTCAGATATTTATCTTTCTTTATATTCTTCGTAACAAACAACTTATTCTTTGCTATAACAGATTGCCAGTTAGGTGTTATCAAACCACGATTGCTTAATTCCGAAAAAAGAAAAGCTACCTGCCTGTTGTTATTAGACCTAAATATAACTTTTGGCTTACAGGAAAGTATTGCTTTCAAATCTTCAAAAGTCATAGGAGCATTGAAAATTTCCACTTCATTGATACAATCCACCAACAATGCTATTTGTCTGTCGTTTAAAATAGACTTAAACGGATTTTCTGTTTCAGCAATATGGGAGATAATTTTAGGCTCTTGGCATTTATCTTGAATTGGTTGCGGCTCTTTCTGTTGTGGCTGCATTTCCGCTTGCACCTTACTTTCTTTCTTTTTTCGCAAGTACGCAGAATATTTTTCCAATACAACAGTTTTAACTATTACAGAAAAATAAGGCAGTTCTTCATCATAAACCGTATTATCTTGCTCATACCGGGAATAATCAAATGAAAGAGGAGAGAATAAAAGGTACTTTCTTTTTTCATCGGGCTTCAAGGCTTCATAAAAACCGCTTTCCCAAAAGAAATCAGATACAGAGTAGAAATTTTGGATGTCATTCAATGCAGAATAACGGATATATAGTTGCGACAGTTCATCAACGGCATGTATATACTCTTGGCGTTCCAGTTCGTCAGCCTGTTCTCGATTCAAGTACCGAGACTTAACAGTAATACTGTCTATCAGAATTTGGCAGGCATGACTTATGCAACGATTAAACATGCCTTGTATATAGTCGAATTTTGCTTTCAGTTCTTCTTCTGTCATAATACACTCTGTTTCAGTTAGTAGAGACAAAGATATATTTTTTCAGTGAAAGAAAGGCAAAAAAAGAAAGAAAGTACGGTTGTCTTATGGTAAGTCCGTACTTTCTTTTTATACTTAATCTGTTAAGTTTGGTATCAAACTTACCGCTTCTTCTTTCTTTTTATCTACAATCTTGGCATAAATTTGAGTGGTGGCAATGTTCTTATGCCCCAACAACTTGCTAACTGTGTATAAATCTGCACCTAATGTCAGCATCATGGTAGCGTGGGTGTGCCTTGCGACATGAAATGAGATATGCTTAGTTACTCCTGCTGCTTTCGCCCATTTTTGAAGTATATTATTTATAGTACCCTCATGCGTCAAGGGGAAAATTAAATCATCGTCTTTTGCTTCTCCTCGCTGTGGCAACCACTTTAACGCTTCATCAGATATAGGCAAGTAAAGCGGCTCTTTGGTTTTCTGCATCTTTATTTCAATTCTAATCCTTTCACCGCTTTTCTGTAAATCACTCCATTTCAACTTTCTTATATCGCTTACCCGTAATCCACACAGACAACTGAAAAGAAAGGCTTGCTTCATTATCTCATACTTACATTCTGTGCTTATAAGCTGTTTCAGTTCTTCTATCGTCAGATACTCTCTACGGCTCGCTTCCGCTTTTACTTTATCAGCAAAGTTAAATTCTTTAGTAGGATTAATGGTTATAACCCCCTCTTTAAATGCTTTATTCAGAGCGGTGCGCAATACTCCATAGTAAGCGACTACCGAATTATTACTTAACAGTCCTCCTGCTTTTACCAATCCATATTTGCTTGCTTTCTTGGCTTGTTTCAGAAAATCCACAAAGTTGCTAAGGAAATCTTTGTCTATATCACGGAAAGCGATATAGTCCCCTCTGAATAGTTTCAGCTCACGAATAGTGTTACCAATAGTCTTTTCATAATTCAAGCTACCACGCTCTTTAGATTGGTTTCTCATGTTATCCAAATAGTCAATTACATTCGCTTTTGACTTATTGGTGTTTTGAAATCCGTGCGCATCATTTTGTAGCTCTACTATCCGTTTGCTCTGAATCGCTTTGGCAAGAGCCAACGTAGCTTCATTCTTTGCTTTATCTTCCCTTGTCTTTTCAGGAATAAGATAAAGTTTCAAAAACTCATACTGACGCTTACCGCCAACATAGTTTTCTTTCCGAATAACATCACCTGTGTAATAGTCCAAATAGATAGACTGGTTACCATTGGCAAGTTGCTTAAACCGGATTCTTACAGGCTCCTTCAATTTAGCCTCTTGTTTCTTCTTCGCCATACTTATGTTTTTATTTTGTTACCGATGGCAAATATAGATATTTTTTTTGTTACTCAATGCTATTCGAGTAACAAACTGGTAACAAAATAAACGCATTTATTGGAATAAGCAGGAAAATAGGAAAAACAAAGGAAAAGACGAATATAAACAACAAATAACTAAATATCAATATCTTATATTCATTATTTTATCTCTTTCTTTCTCTTTTTCCACAACTGCCAGCTGTTAATAATGTTTTGCCACAGCACATACGATCCCGGACCGACGGAAGATAACGGATTAAGATAAGTATATGCCATCCAGATGGCAAGCACCGTATTCTTTTGCCCCAGCGCCTGCCCTCCGCTAATGCGCTCACCATAATGACCGCCGATTCTCTTTCCCAAATAGAATTGTATACAGCAGGTTATCAGTCCCGCCAGGGCTATCAGCAGTTCAACAAATACCGGTGCATCACTATTGACCAATGAACGTACCGTCTGCCCTGAGACAATGGCAAGAGCTACCGCCCACAAATAGAAGGCTGCATCATGGAAACCCAACAGAAAATGATGCACCTTCGGCACAAACGCACGCAGAAACCATGCCAGCAAGAAAGGACAAAGCAGCAATGGAAAGACTTTACTCAGAATTTTCAGGAATGCAACAAAAAAAGTAATGTCAGCATGAGGCTCCACCAACGGGAAAACCAAAGGAACAGCCACAGCCGCCAGAAGATTGGACAACAACGTATAGGTCGTCAGGCTGGATGCGCTTCCACCCAGTTTACCGGTAATGACAGCCGCAGCGGTTGCAGTGGGACAAATGAGACAGACCATTGCACCTTCAAACACTTCCCGGTAGACCTCCTCCATAGGGCAACACACCAACAATACCGCAACAATCAAGCAAGAAACCGTCTGGAACAGCAGTAACCATCCATGCCACGATTTGGGTTTCAGTTCATGCACCTCCACCTTACAGAAAGTGAGCAGAAGTTGGGAAAAAATCAAAAGCGGAGTCAGGAAAGCCACTAACCCATTCACATAAGGTTTGGCAGGCGCCACAAAAGGAATGTCTGCAAAAAAGAAATATCCCAAAGTACCGGCAAGCATTGCCAAAGGCAACGTCCAGTTCTTTATAAAACGAACCAGCATACTTGATTTGCTATTTTAATTATCTGCCGCAAAGTTACGCATATTATCAATACATTGAGCCACTAATTACTCAAACACAGACATTAATTACACTAAAAATGAGAAGAAGAACAATAAAACTGAACATAATCCATTAGTTTTCTATAAATTTCCACTACATTTGCCAAGCGAAAAGGAAGCATTGTCTTTGCTACAATTATATGAAACTATACAGACGATACATATTATATATAAGTATATGCTTAGGGCTGCTTATCTCCCCCTTTTGCAGTGGCAGCGCTGAAGCGAAAGACTTTGTTGTCGTTATAGACCCCGGACACGGTGGACACGACCCGGGTGCAGTGGGAAAAATTTCCAAAGAGAAGAATATCAACCTGAATGTAGCACTCAAACTTGGCAAACAAATCAAGAAGAACTGCCCTGATGTAAAAGTTATCTATACGCGGGACCGGGACATATTCATCCCCCTGGACCGGCGCGCTGAAATTGCCAATAACGCCAAAGCTGATTTGTTCATCTCCATACATACCAATGCCCTGGCCAAAAACCGGACGGCCAAAGGAGCCTCCACCTGGACACTGGGTCTGGCAAAATCGGATGCCAATCTGGAAGTAGCCAAGCGCGAAAATGCCGTTATCCTCTACGAAAGCGACTACAAGACGCGGTATGCCGGCTTCAATCCCAACTCGGCAGAGTCCTACATCATCTTCGAATTCATGCAAGACAAATACATGTCACAGAGTGTGCACCTCGCCTCCCTCGTACAAAAGCATTTCCGCCAAACCTGCAAACGTACAGATCGGGGCGTGCACCAGGCAGGTTTTCTGGTATTGAAGGCCAGTGCCATGCCAAGCATACTGGTGGAACTCGGATTCATCTCCACACCGGAAGAGGAACGGTACCTGAACACTGAAGCAGGAACCACCTCACTTGCCAACGGTATCTTCCGCGCTTTCCTCACCTATAAGCGCGAGCAGGAAATCCGGTTGAACGGAAGCAGCAATACCATTCTTCCGGAGGATGTACCCGAGCCCGTTCAAGAAGAAGGCAACGCAGCTACAGCGACACCGGAAAAGAAAAATGCACCTCAAGCGGAGAGTAACCAAGCTGCCCAACGCCCGCAAAGGTCAGAAAATGCAGCCGTTTCCCAAACAGAACAGAGCGGCATCGTGTTTAAGATACAGATACTCACTTCTTCACGTCCTCTGGCCAAGAATGACAAAAGACTGAAAGGACTGAAAGACGTGGATTATTATAAAGAAGGCGGAATCTACAAATATACGTACGGCGCATCACCCGATTACAACAAGGTGCTGCGCAGCAAACGTAGCATTACGGACAAATTCAAGGACGCATTCATCATTGCGTTCAAGAATGGAGAAAAGATAAACGTCAACACAGCCATCAGCGAATTTAAAAAGAACAGAAATAAATAACAAAAGATACATCATGAAGTATATTACAAAAGAAGTTAGAATAGGAATAGCAGGCATAGCTGCACTTTGCATATTGGTATACGGCATCAACTACCTGAAAGGGATAAATATGTTCAAGCCCTCCAGCTATTTCTACGTGAAATTCCAGAATGTCAATGGGCTGACAAAATCCAGCCCGGTCTTTGCCGACGGCTTCCGCGTGGGTATTGTCCGCGACTTGTACTACGACTATACCCAACCGGGCAAAGTCGTTGCCGAAATAGATGTTGACCCAGAGCTGCGCATTCCCAAAGGAAGTACGGCAGAACTGGCAGCCGAAATGCTTGGCGGCGTAAAGATGAACCTGCTGCTTGCCAATAACCCACGGGAGAAATACCAGATTGGAGACACAATCCCCGGCGTGCTGAACAACGGAATGATGGAAAAAGTTGCCACCATGATGCCGCAAGTAGAGAAGATGCTGCCCAAGCTGGATTCCATCCTCGCATCCTTAAATGTCATACTAGCCGACCCCGCCATCCCTGCAACCTTGCATAACGTACAAGATTTAACAGCAAGTATGGCCGTCACAAGCCGCCAGTTGCAAACTCTAATGAAGGATGATATTCCACAACTGACCGGCAAGCTCAATACCATTGGAGACAACTTTGCACTCATTTCCAACAACTTAAAGGAGATAGATTATGCTGCCGCCATGCAAAAGGTAGACGCAACTTTGAACAATGTAAAAATGATTACAGACAAATTGAACCAGAAAGACAATACCGTCGGACTTTTGCTAAACGACCCTTCTCTATATAATAATCTGAACGCCACCACTGCCAACGCAGCAAGTTTATTGGAAGACTTGAAATCGCATCCGAAACGATACGTCCATTTCTCCCTATTCGGCAAGAAAGATAAGTAAAAGATGGACGTTATATAGATTTTGTCTAAATAATAAGTCTATAAAGGAATTAAAAGGAAAGCCCTCATTTGCTCTATACAAGGAGCGAAAAAGGGCTTTTTCCTGCTCTGGGCACAGAAAGAAAACAAGAGACGCAAAGCTACATAAACCACTATATGACAAAGTATTAGATAAATGCAACACACCTTATATAAGGAGTATACTCATAGTAACCGATAAGTAGCTGAAAGTAAAGAGCTTATTACTTTCCCTAAAAACGCAAGAAAAAAAGGATTTGTTTTTCTCGAATAAGATTGCCAATTTTGCAATCGTAGAAGTTATGCTTAATTAATAAATGTATTTATAGCCGTTATGAGTGAAATAGATCATGTCGGGCTGTGGAACCGCTGTCTTGAAATCATCAGAGACAATGTTCCGGAGCAGACATACAAAACATGGTTTCTTCCCATCATACCTTTAAAATATGAAGACAAAACGCTGGTCGTACAAGTGCCCAGCCAGTTCTTCTATGAGTTTTTGGAGGACAAATTTGTTGATTTGTTGCGCAAGACTCTCTATAAGGTCATTGGTGAGGGAACTAAATTGATGTATAACGTAATGGTGGACAAGAGCTCGCGGAAAACCGTCGACCTGGAGTCTACACAGCGTACCATCATACCGCAAAAACAAGTGATGGACAAAAGGATTCCGCAGATTCCCGTCCCCGAACTTGACCCGCACCTTAATCCAGAATACAACTTTGAAACCTTCATCGAAGGTTACAGCAACAAGCTGTCGCGCAGCGTTGCAGAAGCTGTCGCTCTCAATCCGGCTAAAACAATCTTCAATCCGCTGTTCCTATACGGAGCATCAGGTGTAGGCAAAACCCATCTTGCCAATGCTATCGGAACCAAAATCAAGGAACTATACCCGGAGAAAAGGGTATTGTATGTATCTGCACACCTATTCCAAGTGCAATACACCGATTCCGTACGTAACAATACGACTAACGACTTCATCAACTTCTACCAGACCATTGATATTCTAATCATTGATGATATTCAGGAATTTGCCGGCGTGACCAAAACGCAGAATACATTCTTCCATATCTTCAACCATCTGCATCAGAATGGCAAGCAGCTCATCCTCACTTCCGACCGTGCACCGGTATTGCTGCAGGGCATGGAAGAGCGTCTGATTACACGTTTTAAATGGGGAATGGTGGCTGAGCTGGAGAAACCTACCGTAGAACTCCGCAAGAACATTCTGCGCAACAAGATACACCGTGACGGCCTGCAGTTCCCCCAGGAAGTGATTGACTATATTGCAGAGAACGTGGGCGACAGTGTACGTGACCTGGAGGGCATCGTCATTTCCATTATGGCGCATTCCACCATATACAATAAAGAAATAGACCTGGAACTGACGCAACGTATCGTCCGCAAGGTAGTGAACAGCGAAAGCAAGGCAGTGACTGTCGATGAAATCATCAACACCGTATGCAAGCACTTCGGATTGGAAACTGCCACCATCCACACAAAATCCAGAAAGCGGGAAGTGGTGCAAGCACGACAAATAGCCATGTATTTAGCCAAAAACCATACAGACTTCTCTACTGCAAAAATCGGTGCGCTAATTGGACATAAAGACCATGCCACCGTATTGCATGCATGTAAAACCATCAAAGAACTGAAAGAGGTGGACAAATCATTCCGTGCGGAAATCGACGAGATTCAAGCCGCACTGAAAAAAGGATAAGAATAAGGATAAGGGATTAAATGCAGCTAAGTATGCATTAGCTTAACCCCTTATCCCTAATCCTTAATTTTCAAAATCCCTGCTTTTTCATTATCTTCCAAAGATTCTCCGACATTGCCTCACTGTCTTTCTTCGTATAACGCACATCTGTAAAGACCTGCGCCAGCGTTTCCTTATTGTTCTCCAAGATGAACTGCTTGTTCTCAGGAAGCGATTCTTTATAGGCATACAACCGGTCAATGTCCTGAGGAGTATAATCATGATAAACCTCTTCGTGTACAATGGCCTCCAGCGGCAAACGGTCCACTTGTTCCGGCTGTTCGGCAGGCCATCCCACTGTGACTGTCGTGATGGGAAACACCAATTCCGGCAACTCCAACGCTTCGACAATCATCTGAGGGTTGTAAGTGGTAGTTCCCAGATAGCAAATGCCCAACCCCTTCTCCTCGGCAGCCACACAAAAAGTCTGTGCCACCAGCAAGGTATCGACAGCCCCCGTCACAAACCACTCAAAGTTGTTGTATCCCGGCTCAGCCTTACGTTGCTCACACCACTTGCTGAAGCGGCGCAAATCTATGCAGAAAGTAAGCACTACCGGCGCCGTCCGAACCATCGGCTGATTGAAATGTGCAGGCGCCAGTTTGGCTTTACGCTCTGCATCACGCGTCACAATCACACTATAAACCTGCATGTTCCCGACTGTAGAAGCCCGGAAAGAGGTTTCAAGCAAATCATTTAACAAATCAGCAGAAATATCCTTCTGCTGGTATTTTCGGATTGTTCTCCTTTGTTTCAAGCTTTCCATTCTTTCTTTTTTTGCAAAGATAATGTAATCCACGAACAATTCATTCAAGAGTTCACACTTTTTTTATCATCATATATCCGGAATAAAATACATCTTTTCAACAAGAAATGAACAATTATTATCTCTACGAGCAGATAAAAGTAACCTTATGTTCGACTAAACCGAGAACCTTTCAGCCCAACAAGTTGTTAATAAATTCCATTTTGGAAAACTTATTCGTTTACTCAAATCATTAAAACATTATAAACCAATAAATTAATAGCAATCAATAGAAAACTATACATCGGTTGATAAAAACATTCATTTTAATTTTGCCAAGTTGAAAAACATTCATAGCTTTGCAAATGCATTTGTTAACGATAAGTACAACTTCTACAACTTTACTTATTTGTAACTAATCCTAAGAGATACAACATTGTGGAAAAGAAAAATTATTCTTATGACGAAGCCTACGGAGAATCTTTAAAATACTTCCAAGGCGACGAGTTGGCTGCCAGAGTTTGGGTAAACAAATATGCAGTCAAAGATTCTTTCGGAAATATTTACGAAAAGTCTCCGGAAGACATGCATTGGCGAATAGCCAATGAGGTAGCCCGCATTGAGGCCAAGTACCCCAATCCATTAAGTTCAGAGGAACTTTTCGGCTTACTCGACCACTTCAAGTACATTGTTCCGCAAGGAAGCCCGATGACCGGAATCGGGAACAACTATCAGGTAGCCTCTCTGTCCAACTGCTTTGTTATCGGTGTGGACGGCGAAGCGGATTCTTATGGTGCCATCTTCAAGATAGACGAAGAACAAGTACAGCTGATGAAACGCCGTGGCGGCGTGGGACACGACTTATCCCATATCCGTCCGAAAGGTTCACCGGTAAAGAACTCGGCACTGACCTCCACTGGCTTGGTCCCCTTCATGGAACGCTATTCAAACTCTACACGCGAAGTAGCTCAAGATGGACGCCGCGGCGCACTGATGCTCAGCGTATCCATCAAACACCCCGACTCGGAAGCCTTCATCGATGCCAAGATGACTGAGGGCAAAGTGACCGGAGCCAACGTTTCCGTAAAACTGACCGACGACTTCATGCAGGCCGCCATCGAAGGCAAACCATATACACAGCAATATCCGATTGACGCCACAGAGCCGGTATTTCAAAAAGACATTGACGCATCCGCATTATGGAAAAAGATTGTGCACAATGCATGGAAATCGGCAGAACCCGGTGTATTGTTCTGGGATACCATATTAAAGGAATCCGTGCCCGACTGCTATGCAGACCTGGGCTACCGTACCGTATCCACCAATCCATGCGGCGAAATTCCACTATGCCCGTACGACTCCTGCCGTCTGCTCGCCATCAACCTTTACTCATACGTGGTCAATCCATTCAAGCCGGACGCCTACTTTGACTTTGAGCTATTCAAGAAGCATGTAGCTTTGGCCCAACGCATCATGGACGACATCATCGACCTTGAACTGGAGAAGATAGAGCGCATCATGAGCAAGATAGATGCCGATCCCGAAAGTGAAGACGTGAAACATACAGAACGCGTTTTGTGGCAGAAGATTTACAAGAAAAGCGCCCAAGGCCGCCGTACCGGTGTAGGTATCACGGCAGAAGGCGACATGCTTGCCGCCCTGGGATTGCGTTATGGCACTGAAGAGGCAACCGAATTCTCGGAGCAAGTACACAAGACGGTGGCACTCAACGCCTATCGCTCCTCCATAGAAATGGCCAAAGAACGCGGCGCATTCGAGGTGTACGATACAGAACGCGAAAAGAACAACCCGTTCATCAACCGCCTGCGTGAAGCTGACCCGGAAATGTACGAGGAGATGAAGAAGTACGGACGCCGCAACATTGCCTGTCTGACCATCGCCCCGACCGGCACCACCAGCCTGATGACTCAAACCACCTCCGGTATCGAGCCCGTATTCCTGCCCGTGTACAAGCGCCGCCGCAAAGTGAATCCCAACGATACGAACGTCCATGTGGACTTCATCGACGAAACCGGAGATGCCTTTGAAGAATATATCGTGTTCCACCCCAAGTTCGTGACTTGGATGGAAGCACAAGGATACAACCCCGCCAAACGCTACACGCAGGAAGAAGTGGATGCCCTGGTAGAGAAATCACCTTATTATAAAGCAACCTCCAACGACGTGGACTGGCTGATGAAAGTCAAGATGCAGGGACGTATCCAAAAATGGGTGGATCACTCTATCAGCGTAACCATCAACCTGCCGAACGACGTAGACGAAGACCTCGTGAACCGTCTGTATGTAGAAGCATGGAAATCCGGCTGCAAGGGCTGTACGGTTTACCGCGACGGTTCGCGTTCCGGCGTGCTCATCTCTACCAAGAGTGACAAGAAGTCCGAACTTCCCCCGTGCAAACCGCCTACGGTCGTTGAAACACGTCCTAGAATATTGGATGCAGACGTTGTCCGCTTCCAGAACAACAAGGAGAAATGGGTGGCATTCGTCGGCTTGCTGGACAATCATCCCTACGAAATATTCACCGGTGTGCTGGATGATGATGAAGGCATCATCCTGCCGAAGAATGTGGTGTCGGGCCACATCATCAAGAATGTGGATGAGCACGGAAACAAGCGTTACGACTTCCAGTTCGAGAACAAGCGCGGATACAAAGTCACCATCGAGGGGCTGTCCGAGAAGTTCAACAAAGAGTATTGGAACTATGCCAAGCTGATTTCCGGTGTATTGCGCTACCGCATGCCTATCGAGCAGGTCATCAAGCTGGTAGGTTCACTGCAACTGGACAGCGAAAACATCAACACCTGGAAGAACGGTGTGGAACGCGCCCTGAAGAAATACATCCAGGACGGCACGGAAGCCAAAGGCAAGAAATGCCCCAACTGCGGTAACGAAACACTGGTTTACCAAGAAGGTTGCCTCATCTGCAAGACGTGCGGAGCTTCCCGCTGTGGATAATCCCACGGCAAGCACAAACGTTTGCATAGGAATTTAAATGACTTAGATAACGGTAGCTGCATGATTATGAGGAATAATTTCTATACTTGCATAATCATTGCAGCTATTGCTACTTCTAAATCTAATATAATATGACACTAATATTCAATATCGAGTATCGCACCAGCTGGGGTGAAGAAGTCAGAGTCCTGGGTTCCATCCCGGAACTTGGCAACAACCAGCCCGACAAAGCCACCCCCCTGCACACTGTAGACGGCATTCACTGGACCGCGGAAGTGGATATCCAGATTCCCGGTAATGGAAGCGTCGAATACAGTTACCACATCTATCGAGATGGCAGAACCATACGGACAGAGTGGAACAGCCTGCCACGCATCCTGCACGTTGCAGACAATCCGAAGAAAGTTTACCGCATAGAAGATTGTTGGAAGAATCTGCCCGAGCAGCAGTATTTTTATACATCCGCTTTCACAGAATCCCTGCTGGCGCATCGCGAACGCAGTGCCGCCCCGAAAAGCTACAAAAAGGGGTTGCTGATAAAGGCGTACGCCCCCTGCATAGACAGCGACCATTGCCTGGCACTCTGCGGAAACCAGAAGGCGCTGGGTGACTGGAACCCGGACAAAGCTGCCCTTATGAGCGACATCGACTTCCCCGAATGGCAGGTAGAAGTGGATGCCGGTAAAATCAGCTTCCCGCTGGAGTATAAATTCGTCCTTTACAACAAGAAAGAGCGCCGTGCCGTGGCCTGGGAGAACAATCCCAACCGTTATATGGCCGACCCGCAGATAGCCGCCAACGAAACGCTGGCTGTCGGCGACCGTTATGTATACTTCAATCTTCCTGCATGGAAAGGTTCCGGAGTAGCCGTACCCGTATTCTCCCTGCGCTCCGAGAAAAGTTTCGGTGTAGGCGATTTCGGCGACTTGAAGCGCATGATTGACTGGGCAGTTGCCACCAATCAGAAGGCGGTGCAGATTCTGCCCATCAACGACACTACCATGACGCATACCTGGACAGACTCCTACCCTTACAGTAGCATTTCCATCTATGCCTTCCATCCCATGTACGCCGACTTGAAGCAGTTGGGCGGCTTGAAGGACAAGAAGGTGATGGCCGAATTCAACAAACGCCAGAAGGAACTGAATGCCCTGCCCACCGTGGACTACGAAGCTGTGAACAAGACAAAGTGGGAATACTTCCACCTCATCTTCAAGCAGGAAGGGGAAAAGGTGCTGGCATCGGATGCTTTCCGTAATTTCTACGAAGCCAATAAGGAATGGTTGCAGCCATATGCCGTCTTCAGCTACCTGCGTGATGCCTACAAGACCCCGAATTTCCACGAGTGGCCCAAGTATGCCACCTACGATGCCAAAGAGATAGAGACATTGTGCCGGCCGGACTCTGCCGACTATCCGCATATTGCCATCTACTACTACATCCAGTTCAATCTGCACCTGCAACTGCTTGCCGCCACCGAGCATGCGCGCGCCAACGGCGTAGTGCTGAAAGGCGACATCCCCATCGGCATCAGCCGCAACAGTGTGGAAGCCTGGAAAGAGTCCCACTACTTCAACCTGAACGGACAAGCCGGTGCACCGCCCGACGACTTCTCCGTGAACGGACAGAACTGGGGCCTCCCCACCTACAACTGGGATGTCATGGAAAAAGACGGTTATGCCTGGTGGATGAAACGTTTCCACAAAATGGCAGAATACTTCGATGCCTACCGCATAGACCACATCCTCGGCTTCTTCCGCATTTGGGAGATACCGATGCACGCCGTACACGGGCTGTTGGGACAATTCGTCCCCGCCCTGCCCATGACGCGCGAGGAGATAGAAAGCTACGGGCTGGCATTCCGCGAAGACTTCTTCCTGAAGCCCTATATCCATGAGTACTTCCTCGGACAAATCTTCGGCCCGCATACAGACTATGTGAAACAGACCTTCATAGAGCCGACAGACACGTGGGAGGTTTACCGCATGCGTCCCGAGTTCGACACCCAGCGCAAGGTGGAAGCCTACTTTGCCGGAAAAACGGACGATGACAGCATCTGGATTCGTGACGGGCTTTACGCCCTTATCAGCGATGTGCTGTTCGTGCCCGACCGCAACAATCCGCACGAATACCATCCGCGCATCGGCGTGCAGCACGACTACATCTACCGCGCACTGAACGATTGGGAAAAGGCTGCCTTCAACCGGCTGTATGACCAGTACTACTATCACCGCCACAACGACTTCTGGGGACAACAAGCCATGAAGAAACTGCCGCAACTGACACAGTCCACGCGCATGCTGGTATGCGGTGAGGACTTAGGCATGATTCCCGATTGCGTGGCATGGGTGATGAACGACCTGCGTATCCTTTCCCTGGAGATACAACGTATGCCGAAAGACCCGAAACAAGAATTCGGCCACACAGACTGGTATCCATACCGTTCGGTCTGCACCATCTCCACGCACGACATGTCTACCCTGCGCGGCTGGTGGGAAGAAGACTTCCAACAGACGCAGCGTTACTACAACACCATGCTCGGGCACTACGGTGCCGCACCGGCAACGGCCACGCCGGAGCTCTGCGAAGAAGTGGTTCGCAATCACCTCCATAGCAACTCCATCCTCTGCATCCTCTCCCTGCAAGACTGGATGTCCATGGACGGCAAATGGCGCAACCCGAACGTGCAGGAAGAACGCATCAATATTCCTGCCAACCCGCGGCACTACTGGCGCTGGCGCATGCACCTGACACTGGAACAACTGATGAAGGCAGAAAGCCTGAACGAGAAAATAAGGAGCATGATAGAAAGCACCGGAAGATAAGAAAGGATTCTTAACAAAGGGTTATTTTAGGCACGGATTACATGGACAATCACGGATAATATTGAAAGTAACCGTGATAACCCGTATAATTCCGTGCCTAAAATAATTCGATAAGTTCATTCCGACCCTCACATAATTGTATTCTATAAAAAACAATTTCGCGCTATTTTTATATTTTACAGAATACAATCCGCAACCTGAATCGTAATAACCGGATACTGATTTGCCCGTACCACAAAATATCAGTAAGTTTGCAGAAAACAATCTACAAGTAATGACCAGTTATATTTTCCTTGACACGCTTCGCTTCTTCGCCCATCACGGCGTGGGCGAACAAGAAACCGTGGTAGGCAATGAGTTTACCGTCAGCCTGCGCCTGCAAGTTGATATCCGGCGTGCGGCAGAAACGGACGACGTAGCCGACACCGTGAGCTATGCCGATGTACATACAGCTGTGAAGGCAGAGATGGACATTCCTTCCAAACTATTGGAACATGTATGCGGGCGAATTATAAACCGATTGTTCCACGACTTCCCACAGATAGAGGAAATAACCCTCAAGCTGGCAAAGCGCAATCCACCGATGGGCGCGGATATAGAGGCTGCAGGAGTGGAAATATGCCAACGCCGCGGAGAATGACAGATTGCCGAATCACCCCATTCACTATTGATACACAGACACTTCCCACTGCAAAGACACTGCATGCTTTTTGCAGTGGCGCTGCAAACGGTTTGCAGTAACACTGCACATATATTTGCAGTAGTACTGCAATAGCTTTGCAGTGACGCTGCAACAGATATGCAGTAGCACTGCAAAATGTATACAGAAGTTCTGCAGTGAGCATGCAGCAACTTTTCTGCCGTAGAATACAACCATTGATACCAATATTCCGTACCTTTGCCCCATCATCAACAAAAAGTCAATGAGAAACGCTATACAACGACTGGCATTACTCCCCATCGTCGCTCTCTTCCTGCTACCGGCCGCTTGCTATCAAATACAGCTCCGAGTTTCATTGGAGAAATGCCCTCTACCTGCCCACCCCTTACGACTTTACAAACCCATACAACTATGCAGACTTCAGAAGGAATGAACTATTGAAAATAAACCTCACAGAGTTCCGCTTCCCCTACCAATACCTCAACGACATAGAATGGGCAGATTCACCAACACCATTATTGTGCAACTCTATGACTTCAAACGGCAAGGGTGGGCTATCGCACCAGTGTGGGCTGTCCATGAACGAAGGGTAGCGATAGATTAAGAATGCCCAGTAGAACCGAGTTTCATCCTTATTTTTTCCGTTTCCGCTTCTTTGCCGATTCCACCGCTTCGGCCACCACCGGCTTATTTGCAAACCGCTTGGTGTAGTTGCTGTAATCGGGAACAGTGCGTTCATACGTCGGGTCGACAAACAACGGGCTGGAAATGATATGGTCTGCCGTACTGCGGTTGCAGCAGAACACGATGTTCTCCACACCGGCAAGGCGGGTCAACGCCTTCACATCCGTATCGTGCGGCTGAAGGGTCATCGGGTCGGTGAAAAAGAAAAGATAGTCAATCTCTCCGTCCACAATGCGCGAGCCCATCTGCTGGTCACCGCCCAAAGGACCGGATTTAAGGATAGTGAAATCCCACTCCACATCAGGATGTTTCTCCCGGAGGGCTTCGAGGATAAGGGTACCCGTGGTGCCCGTACAATAGAATTTATGCCCCATCAGCAATTCCGAGTTCCACAGTACCCACTCGATGAGGTCTTTCTTCATGGCGTCGTGTGCCACCAATCCGATTTTTCTAACTAGTTTTTCCATAATTCAAAACCTTTAATAGATTGAACAATTATAAAAGGCAACAGTTCCTACAATTGGGAAAAGAATTTCTTTCCATGCAGATAAAACTGCGCCAATATACTGTTTTTTGTCCGTTCCGGTATTACGGCAAGCGTAGTTTTTTTCAGATTCTCTTTGCGGGACGCTGCTAATGAAGTGCGGAGGGAGTGGTAGGCACGGCGCGCACGGAATACGGCCAAAGCATTGGGTAACTGGCCTTTCAGCATGAAACTGAACGCAGCCACATAATCGAGCACCGCACGTACACGCATCACGGACGCCAAGTCCTCCTGCGGCAGATTCTTATAAAGCATGACAAGGTTATTACGAAAATTGAGGAAGGTCTTGCGCGGATTCTCCTTCTTCAAAGTGGCCCCTCCCACATGAAATACCACACTCTGCGGTATACATGCCAACTGTCTGCCACGGGCACGAAGCCGCCAACATAAATCTATCTCCTCCATGTGGGCAAAAAAACGTCCGTCCAGCCCACCCGCTTCCCGGTAGTCTGCCAGACGGATGAACAGAGCCGCCCCCGTAGCCCAGAAAATGGGTATCACCGTGTCGTATTGCCCCTTGTCCTCTTCTACCACGCCCATAATACGGCCGCGGCAGAAGGGATAGCCATAGCGGTCGATGAAACCTCCCGCAGCTCCGGCATATTCAAACTGCCCCTTGTTACGCCAACTGCGTATCTTCGGCTGGCAAGCGGCCGTCTCCGGATAGGCATCCATATACTCTGCCAACGGGACAAGCCAGTGCTCGGTGACCTCTACATCGGAGTTGAGCAGCACTACATATTCTGCCTCCACCTGCTTCAATGCCAGATTGTATCCGTCGGCAAAACCGTGGTTCTCTTCCAACAGAATCAAGTGCACAGAAGGAAACTCGCGACGGAGCATTGCCACGGAAGCATCCGTAGAGCCATTGTCCGCCACATACACCACAGCACCATCCACCTCCGAAAAACGCACAACAGAGGGAAGGAAGGAACGGAGCATATCACATCCGTTCCAATTCAATATGACAACAGCAATCTTATCCATGTTGCACAGATTCTTTTCGTTTATTTTTCCAGCGTTTATGAGACCAGAACCAATAAGCCGGTTCGCGCCGGATGGTCTGCTCCAGACGACGGGCGAAGCACTCGGTTATCTCGCCATCCGCCGTCTGCTTGGGAGTTTCGGTAACCAAATCGAAGAGCACTTTGCAATATCCCCTGGATGTCCGTTCCAATTCACAATAAAAGACGGGGAAGTCCATCAGCTTGGCAATGCGCTCGGCGCCATCCATGAACACGGTGTCCTGATTCAAGAAAGTGGTCCAATAATGGGCCTCGCTGCGGTTGGGCGACTGGTCTGTAATCAGGCCGATGGCTATCCGCCTGCCTTCACGGCGAAGCTTTATCACTTCGCGTGCCGTGGAATGTTTCGCCACATTGTATCCTCCGAACCGGGCGCGGATATGCTTAAACATCTCGTCCAGATACTTATTGCTTAGCGGTTTGTACACCTGCACCGGGATGTCGCCCGGATGCATGATGGCCCCCATGCCTATAATCCACTCAAAATTGGCATAATGGGGAATCAACAGTACAATGCCTCCATGCTTCTCTATCATGGCAAGGTATTCTTCCTTATTATCATACTTCATCCGGCGGCAGAGCTCCTCGAAAGACATGCGCAGCATCTTCACCTCTTCCAGCATATAGTCGCAGATATAATGGTAGAACTTGCGCTCTATCTCCATCAATTCGGTTTCCGACTTCTCCGGAAAGGAATTGCGAAGGTTGCGGCGAACGACTTTCTTCCGATAATGCACGACGTGGCGCATCAGGAAGTACAGCCCGTCGGACAATGCATAAAGCGCCCGGAAAGGCAGAAGTGCCACAAGCCACATGCCCGCATAAGTCAACCAATAGACAATTTTTGATTTCACTTCGTCAGTTATGAGTTATAAGTTATGAGTTATTTGTTGCAAAGGCGGCATTCCTCATTCCATTACTCCCAAGAGTGCGGTGCCGTCGGCATTGAAATCGCCCAGGCGCACAGACACGAGCTGGTTGTCCAAGGCAGCATCATGAGGGACTTCCACACGGATATAATTGGGAGTGAAGCCGTGCATCGGCAGTCCGGGTTTGGGACGTTCCAGCAACACCGGCATCGTCTGCCCGATATGGCGCGCATAAAAAGCACGGGTCTTTTCGTCCGAAAGCTCCAGCAATTGCTGGCTCCTGCGGTGCTTTTCTTCGGGTGCCACCACGTGGTCTATCTTCAAGGCCTGCGTGCCGGGACGCTCCGAATAGCTGAAGACATGGAGCTGCGTCACGTCCAGGCTCTTGATAAACTCATAAGCCTGCCCGAAATACTCCTCCGTCTCTCCACGGGTACCCACAATCACGTCTACCCCTATAAAGGAATCGGGCATCACTTCCTTTATCTTCTTTATCTTCGAGGCAAACAAGGCGGTATCGTAACGGCGTCGCATCAGCTTCAGCACCTCGTCACTGCCCGACTGCAGCGGTATATGGAAATGAGGCATGAAACGCCGGGAACGGGACACGTATTCTATGATTTCATCTGTCAGCAGATTCGGCTCGATGGAGGATATGCGGTAACGCTCAATGCCTTCCACCTCGTCCAGCGCCTTCACCAAGTCGAAGAAAGTCTCACCGGTAGACTTGCCGAAGTCTCCGATATTGACGCCGGTCAATACAATTTCCTTTCCACCTTCGGCAGCCGCCTGGCTGGCCTGCTCCACCATAGAAGCAATGCTGCCGTTACGGCTACGTCCGCGGGCAAAGGGAATGGTGCAATAGGAACAATAATAATCGCAGCCGTCCTGCACTTTCAGGAAGAAACGGGTCCGGTCGCCACGCGAACAAGACGGAGCAAACGAACGTATATCCTTCAAAGCGGAAGTGTAGGCCTCGCCGGTCTCGTGCTTCTGTAGATTGCCCAGGTAGTGGAGCAGGTCCTTCTTCTGCTCGGCTCCCAGCACGACGTCCACACCTTCTATCTTTGCCACCGTCTCCGGTTTCAGCTGGGCATAGCAACCGGTCACCACGACAAATGCACCCGGATGTTGCTTCACCAGTTTGTGGATGGCCTGGCGGCACTTCTTGTCTGCCACTTCCGTCACCGAGCAGGTATTCACTACACAAATATCCGCTTTCTCACCCTTGCGCGCCGTACGTACGCCCGCTTCCCGCAAAATTTTACCGATAGTAGAGGTCTCCGAGAAGTTCAGTTTGCACCCCAACGTATAGTAAACCGCCGTCTTATCTTGAAATATATTGGTATCTATCATGAGCTTATAAACACATTTATGCTGCAAATATATACATTATTAATCTATTTTTCCTACTTTTGCACACTCAACTAAAATTTGTGCAATGATACAAGAGAACTTTATCAAACTATACGAGCATAGTTTCCGCGAGAATTGGGACCTCCCCTGCTATACCAACTATGGAGAAAATGAGAGCTATACTTATGGCGAAGTGGCACAAGAAATAGCCAGACTGCACCTTATTTTCAAGTACTGCCAACTGCGCCGCGGCGACAAGATAGCCGTCATCGGCAAGAACAATGCCCGCTGGTGCATCGCCTATATGGCCACCATCACCTACGGCGGTATCGTAGTCCCCATTCTGCAAGACTTCAACCCCAATGATGTCCATCATATCGTAAACCACTCCGAATCGACGTTCCTCTTCACCAGCGATGCCATTTGGGAACATCTGGAAGAAGAACGGCTTACCGGAATTCGCGGTGTGTTCTCGCTGAGCGACTTCCGCTGTCTGTATCAGCGGGACGGCGAAACCATCCAGCGTTTCCTCAAGCATCTGGGCGATGAAATGGAAGCGACCTACCCGAACGGGTTCCGCAAGGAAGACATCGTTTACACGGACCTTTCCAACGACAAGGTCATGCTGCTGAATTATACCTCGGGCACCACCGGATTCAGTAAGGGCGTCATGCTGACGGGAAACAACCTGGCCGGCAACGTCACCTTCGGCATACGTACCGAGCTGCTGAAGAAAGGGGACAAAGTGCTCTCTTTCCTGCCTTTGGCACATGCATACGGCTGCGCATTCGATTTCCTTACCGCCACGGCCGTCGGCACACACGTCACACTGTTGGGAAAAGTACCTTCCCCAAAGATTCTGATGAAAGCTTTCGAGGAAGTGAAACCCAACCTGATTATCACCGTACCCCTTGTCATTGAAAAGATATACAAGAATGTCATACAGCCCATCATCAACAAAAAGACCATGAAATGGGCACTCAGCATTCCCTTGCTCGACGGACAGATATACGGGCAAATCCGCAAGAAACTGATTGACGCACTGGGCGGACGTTTCAAGGAAGTCATCATAGGAGGCGCGGCCATGAACCCGGAAGTGGAAGAATTCTTCCACCGCATCAAGTTCCCCTTCACCATCGGCTACGGCATGACTGAATGTGCCCCTCTCATCAGCTATGCTCCCTGGAATGAATTCGTCCCGACTTCCTCCGGACGGGTACTCGACATCATGGAAGCCCGTATCTACAAGGAAAACCCGGACGACAAACTCGGCGAAATACAAGTACGTGGTGAGAACGTGATGACGGGTTATTACAAAAACCCCGAAGCCACCAAAGAAGTCTTCACCGAAGACGGATGGCTTCGCACCGGCGACTTGGGTACACTGGACGACGACAACAACCTATACATACGCGGACGCAGCAAGACCATGATTCTCAGTTCCAGTGGACAGAATATCTTCCCCGAAGAGATAGAAGCACGGCTCAACAACATGCCTTTCGTCCTGGAAAGTCTTGTCATCGAACGGAATAAAAGACTGGTGGCACTGGTTTATGCCGACTATGAAGCCTTGGATTCTTTAGGGTTGAACCAGCCGGACAACCTCAAAACCATTATGGATGAGAATCTCAAAAATCTGAATAACAGCGTGGCAGCCTACGAAAAAGTAAGCCAAATCCAACTTTATCCGACAGAATTTGAGAAAACGCCCAAAAGAAGTATCAAGAGATACTTATACAACAGCATTGCCGAAGATTAATATGTTGTAAAACATATAGATAGGGATAAAAACAGCCGAAGCTCCAAAAAAAATATAAAAAAAGTTGGGGTTTCGAGAACAACATATTCAAAAAGTACATACCTTTGCAACGTTTTAATAAAGCAATTGATTGTATTACGTTTTAAAAGTAAAGAAAATGAAAAAATTAGTTTTGATGGCTGCAGCTATCGTAGCAGTATCTTTCGCATCTTGTGGCAACAAAGCAGCTAACGCTGAACAAGCAACTGCAGATTCTATCCGTATCGCTGACTCAATCGCAGCTGTAGAAGCAGCAGCAGCTGAAGCCGCAGCAGCAGCAGCTGATACTGTAGCAGTAGATAGCGCAGCTGTTGTAGCTGAATAATTTCAGTACAACACTCGAGAGAATTGAAAGTCTGACGTGCATACAAGCACACCAGACTTTTTTTATGTCTTATCCTCTCCTTCTGTTCCCTTCCAATTGTTAAGTCTTGGTCTTATTTCACAAAAAAGGGTATTATATGGCAGATAAATGATAAAGTATAGTGCATATACCAAATAAAAGCCGTTACTTTGCATCAACAAAACAATAAGAGGTTTATTACGATTTACGTTTCACTATGTTTCTCCTCGATTAGCCACATTGAGAATTTTCATTTCTGACTACAACTTCCTAAGACTCCTTTATTGAATTATTAATTTTTTTATTTTTGTATTTTATGAATATGTACATTGGAAACCTTAGCTACAACGTTAGGGAATCAGATTTGAGACAAGTAATGGAAGAGTATGGAACAGTAGAATCAGTAAAACTGATTATGGACCGTAATACAAACAGATCAAAAGGTTTTGCCTTCGTAGAGATGCCCGAAGCTGCTGAAGCCCAACAAGCAATCAACAAACTGAATGGAGCAGAATATGTAGGCCGCCAAATGGTAGTGAAAGAAGCATTGCCAAGAAACTAAAAGAATTATTGGCTGACAATAAGGCAAAGAGCATACCCCTGAGTGGATATGCTCTTTTTTTTTGCATTAGTAACCTCGTAAAGAGACACAAGAGTATTCTTGCCAAACCTCTATACCGCGCGCGTAAACCTCTACTTCAGATTCGTAAACCTCTATGTCAGCATGCGTAAACCGCAGCTTTACGTATCCCTCAATAAGCTCACACACATACGCTCCGAACATAGAAAAGCCCGGTCCTTTATCAGAACCGGGCTTCCTTATCATTATTAAGTCTTTTCTTATGCTTCTTCAGCAACTACTTCGAAAGGAATTTCTACAGAAACTTCCTTGTGCAGCTTAACGATAGCCTTGTAGTTACCAACTTCTTTCACTGCGTCCTTAACAACGATAATCTTACGATCGATGTTGTGACCCAATTTAGCCAACTCTTCAGCAATCTGGATGTTACCAACAGAACCGAAGATAGTACCAGTAGAGCTAACCTTAGTAGCAATCTTCAATGATACGCCTTCCAGCTTAGCAGCCAGTTCTTCAGCATCCTTTTTGATTTTCTCCAGCTTGTGAGCACGTTGTTTCAGCTC